>Ga0210057_1001298_pt1 | contig 38349 bp, 24 predicted proteins | sample CryGeyCG2114_010_2_FD_183968 | JGI IMG/M metagenome (GOLD analysis project Ga0210057, IMG submission 183968) | Groundwater microbial communities from aquifer - Crystal Geyser CG10_big_fil_rev_8/21/14_0.10 (SPAdes) (version 2) | ecosystem: Environmental > Aquatic > Deep subsurface > Groundwater ... | reverse complement strand
CTGCAGTCTGGGCCAATGTTCTTGTTTCAGTAATATACCTCATGGTGCCACGAGTGAAGTTGCCAGCCGTTGTTAAACTTCCCGTAAAGTTTGCTGCACTAGAGATGGTTTGGCCATTGATAAGACCAGAGGTGATAGCTCCTGATCCGACATTGAGGCTCGTTCCGGTATATGCGCCAGCAGCTGATACATTTGCACTACTTCCTGATGCTCCATTTCCAAACACAACTCCTCCTGTGCCACCATAATAATTGAGGTATATAGGAAATGCTCCGGTAGTATCACTATCAATATGCAGATTTCCGTTTGATGTAAACATGGTACTGTATTTTCCTGCAGTTGAGCCGTATAGTTTGAGATCCCCTCGTAATCCTGTTGAAGTACCAAGTACGGTGGCACCTGCTACCTGAAGCTTGTTCTCTGGATTTGCCGTACCGATACCTATATTCCCATTTCCTAAAATTGTCAATCTTTCCTGTGTTCCCTTTGTCCTGAAATGAATATCTGCAGCATCGTTATTGTAAGTAGTATCCAAATATACATCACCAACAGTGTTGTCATACTGAATTCTAAATCCCTCTGTGTTGATATTTCCATCTTGGCCAGTCATTTGAATGATTGGGTCATACGTGCCGTTTGTAGGCGTCATATTAAAAATGACGTCCTTTGCTCCTGATTCGTAAAGTGACAATTTCGCCCCTGGATTTGTCGTCCCGATACCGACGTTTCCACCGCTTTTTATAAATAACTGCCCTGGATCATTATCGGCTGAAGAGAGTGATAGGCTCATAGAATCTGAACTTCGGGGGGCCAGTTGAGCAAAACTGTTCCCCCCACTCCAATTGGCGTTAACATACAGTTGTTTATTATTGCGTTCAAAAATAGCCCATCCTCCGGAACCACCATTTACATGAAACGTCGACCCTGGCGCCGTTGTCCCAATGCCGACATTGCCCGATGATCGTTTTATTACGATTCCCAATTTTTCAACAGAATTTTCATACCCGACGAGTTTCAATAAATCAGCTCCATTGTCATAAAGAATTTTTGCTCCATAGTTTGACAAGTCCTGCTCTTTGAATGAAATTCCTACAACGTCCGTTGTCCCTGCGCTAGAAATTGACAATTTTTCATCTGGATTTGTCGTCCCGATGCCGATATTATTAGATATCGTTGTCGGATAGAGTTTTCCTGAATTTAATGTCCATACTCCACCTGTCCCGGAAACGACTCCTTCAACTGCATCATCAAGTGCTTGGATTGAGGCGGTGAATGTTTGTCCGTTTGCTACATATGTTGGAGTTGTGTACGTCCGTGCACCAAGCGTTGCTGATCCTTGTGAATAGAGCTCAGATCCTGTTGCGATTCGAATATCTCCATTGACATCGAGTTTGTATCCAGGGCTTGCCGTACCGATCCCAACATTTCCTGATGACGGTGGTTCAATAATAAGATTATTACTTGAGGTTGTATATATCTTTGAGGCTTGGAACTGATCCCTCATATTGGTAGAACTATAGTTATTTCCGACAAAGAGTGGCCCATTACTTATCTTTTTTACACTGACGTGATCCATCAGAGTCACGGCATCTGCAGAAGCTGCATAGTTGATTAATACAAGGACTCGTATAAATTTCGTACCAACGGGGAAATTTGGATAAGATGTTCCTTCCCCAGTTGTTGTTGCGTTAAACTTGTGCCAAGTACCATCCGTAGGTATTGCATATCCTGAAGATCCAAAATAACAGTATGTACCACACGGTGCGGTAGTTATTATATTTTTGTTAGCGTCATACGCATAATAACCAAAATAAATAACTCCTGGGGTTGTTCCTGCAACTGTCTTTTGAAAAAATCCTTCTAATTCGATTACATCATAATCAGGGTCAACAGGAATATAGTCGTTAGAAACAACCGAGGAAGATCCATTTGCCTGCCCAGAATATTTACCAGCATAAGAAGTGGTTGAAACAGTATCGAATCCACTCCAGCCTTCAAGAGTACCCGTCTCGAAATCCCCATTGTAAACCATATTGTCAGAATTCAGATTGAGATAACCTCCTTGATATACCCCACCATTTGAATATATATCTCCCGTTGATCGTATGTCACCACTGACATCAAGTTTGTATCCAGGAGAAGCTGTCCCAATCCCTACATTTGTTCCATTGTCAAATATGATGGAGTTTCCAATAGTTTCTCCACCGCTGGTCCATTTGGTAATATAGTTTGTTGTTCCTGATGCAGTATCTACGAGTCCTGTTCCCCATACCTTTGCGTCTATCTCATCAGTCTTGAGGTACCCTGAGGAATCAAGAACAATCACTGAGTTGTCTGTCCCAGCTCCAATACTTGCGGCTCGTACGGTACTCCCAAAGTTTGCAGCTCCACCGACGGTGAGTCCGGTACCTACTGATACGGTTGAGGTGGTAAATAAGGTAGTAACATCAGAGACTGCACCGGCACTAATATCTATTCCATTTATGGTCTCATTGGTGTTTGCAGTGAGTGTTCCTGAGAAGTATCCATTTCCTGCTACATTGAGTTTGTATACACCGGGATTGGTGGTGCCGATGCCGATGTTGCCATTAGTATCAATATGAAAAGCATCTTCATAACCTAAAACTCCAAGTGACATTGAGTCAGCGTCATTATAGCCATAAGTTTTAAGAATATTTGTTCCACCAACATTTATTCCGAAGGATTGGTCGGCCCAAGCATTAGAGAACGTGGTGTAATAAGCAGTGGCGGAAGCATGTGGATTTTGGAGTTTAAGCGAAGCTGTAGAAGCATTACCGGCTTTGACTTCTAAACCAGCGGTTGGTCCCGTTGTCCCAATACCCACATTCCCACTTGAGTGAACAAAGAGTCCTGATGTTCCAGTTGATGAGCCGCGAAGCCAGGCAGTTCCTCCTACATCAAGTGTTGTGGCAGGAGCTGTTCTTCCTATGCCTACCTTATCTGAGATTGTTGCTGGATATAAATAACCTGATCCTGCATTTCTGGTCCATACTCCACCTGATCCTGATACTACTCCTTCTACTGCATCATCAAGAGCTTGAATAGATGCAGTGAATGTTTGACCATTTGCGACATAACTTGGTGTGGTGTATGTTCGTGCACCAAGTGTGGCAGATCCCTGAGAGTATAGTTCACTTCCACTTGCAATACGAATGTCACCGTTCACATCGAGTTTGTAACTGGGGGCGGTGGTGCCTATGCCGACGTTGCCATTGCCTAGTATTGTTACGCCAGCACTATTATTTGTACCTAATACAAGAGGAGCGTTGTCATAGTTGATAATGTGTGCCCAATTTGGACCGTGATAACCTGATAACGCCTGAGCACTGTCGTTTTTTCCTACGATTAAACCCCAGGCTCCATCAACATCAGTAATATTCATTTGATTTTCAGATCCCGTTGCATCTGAAAGCTCAAACTTCGTTATTGGTGCCGCCGTCCCTATCCCCACATTTGTTCCATTGTCATACAATGTTCCAATGCCAAGAGTGTCGGTATCAGGTGTCCATCGTGCAACATAGTTTGCTGTTCCTGATCCATCTACCGGAGAACCCGTGATACAATCAGTTCCGCCATCAAAACAAAGATCATTGACATATGCAGTAGCAAATCTCGTACTTGATCCTCCCAGATCTAATCCTCCGTTTGTCGTCGGGTACAAGGATGATGCGGTAAGATGCAGTTCCTCCACTCCGGTAACCCACCATTCAAAATTTCCGTTTGCCTGAGACCAAAGAGTACTACTATCAATACCAAAGCCATACGATGTAGATGTCCCTGCGGCACCATACAATGCAAGCTTCCAACCTGCAGCTGAAGTTGGATCAGTAACCCCTACTTCATTCCAATCTATTATGTTTGTTGTGCCATTTGCTAAGGTTGTAGTTCCCCCCGTAATTCTGAGATTTCCTGTACCAGGATCCGTTGCGTCGGTCGTAAACCCACCATCTGCACGTGAATAGTCAGAAACATAGCTTTGACCATTCACATACAGCTCCCATGCGCCAGGATCACCCACCCCACCTGTTCGAATCCCTCCCGCTGAGGTAACATATCCATTTACCACAGTGTTGCTCGCAACCGTAAGCCCTGCGCCAAGGGTAACTGTTGATGAGAGATAGGTGGTACCCAAGACATTGAGCTTATATGCTCCGGAGTTTGTTGTTCCTATCCCTACATTTCCTCCAGACGTGACAAAGAGTCCTGATGTTCCAGTTGATGATCCACGAAACCATGCGGTTCCACCAACATCAAGAAGAGCTGCGGGTGCTGTTTTACCAATTCCAACACTATCTGTTATCGTTCCGGGATACAGATATCCTGATCCTGCATTTCTGGTCCATACTCCTCCTGCTCCTCCGACGACATCTGCAAGTTGTTGATCAAGAGCGTCAACACTGGCGGTAAATGTCTGAGCGTTTGTTACATAGTTTTGTTCCGTGTAGGTACGGTTTCCTAAAGTTGCAGATCCAAATGAGTAGAGTTCAGAACCTGATGCAATACGAATATCTCCATTTACATCAAGTTTGTATCCTGGAGCAGTGGTACCGATGCCGACGTTGGTCCCATTGTCATATATTACTGAATTGGTCACACTTACAGAATTCCCAGTTCCAGAATACTTTGTTAAATAATTTGCTGTAGCGCTATTTTCTGCCAATACGATATCTTTGTAGGTTGAATATGCCGTAGCGCTTCCCCAGTCTTGTTGATAGAGTCTCATACCCAGTCCCGTAGTCTTATTCAGTACCAAAAGATTATCTTTTCCTCCACTTGAATCCGTGTACGATCGAAAATGCAGAAAGTCAGCCCAGGGAGCACTACTATTATTTGTATAGGAGGTAAACCCAAATTTTAGATTACCTGCGGTCAGCTCGCTTGGAGATATGGTTCTATTATCCTCACGGTACAGAGTTCCAGCAGAGCCAGTCGTACTTTGATTTAACGTTGGTACATCACCTGCCTGAATTCCTGATGAAACAAAATTTGTACCATCGCCACGAAGATAATTTCCCGTAGTTGCTCCATTTGCCACTCTGTATCCTGTTGTAGTATTGATTACACCAGCTACATCAAGTTTGTTGACCGGATTTGTTGTTCCAATACCGACGTTGCCAGAAGTTGCAATATTTAACCCGTCACCTTGACTACCGCTAGCACGAAGCTCAAGTGCATTCCAAGAACTTCCAGCAGCATTCAATCCACTTATGGTTCCTATACCATTTAACTCGTAGAGCTTTACTCCATCTGCAGAAGCCCCAAAATGTGATTGACCAACAACCTCAAGTTTGTTTAATGGTCCCGTCGTCCCAATGCCGACGTTGCCAGCCAGGTATGTTTTGCCATACACATTCAAGTTACCGGTTCCACCTCCCCCTCCTACCAAAAGCCCATTTCCCCTCGTATATCCTACAGTTACCCAGTCACCGGTGACACTTTGAAGATATGTAGCCGCCGTGTTTGTCCAAAGTGCAGGTACATTACCCGGATCGCTCGCCTGAAAAATCAATCCTCCGACTTTTCCACTACCATTAACATCTAGCTTATATCCAGGATTTGTTGTCCCAATACCCACATTCCCACTTGAATGAACAAAGAGTCCTGATGTTCCAGTTGATGATCCGCGAAGCCAGGCAGTTCCTCCTACATCAAGTGTTGTGGCAGGAGCTGTTCTTCCTATGCCTACCTTATCTGAGATTGTTGCTGGATATAAATAACCTGATCCTGCATTTCTGGTCCATACTCCTCCTGCTCCTCCTACTACATCTGCAAGTTGTTGATCAAGAGCGTCAATAGATGCAGTAAATGTCTGAGCATCTGCAACATAGTTGTCTTCTGTATAGGTACGGTTTCCAAGAGTTGCAGATCCAAATGAATACAGTTCACTTCCACTTGCAATACGAATGTCACCATTGACATCAAGTTTGTAACCGGGGTTTGTGGTGCCTATTCCGACGTTGCCCAAGGAGTCAATTCTCATTTGCTCTGTTGCACCCGTCGATCCGGTCGAGAATGTGAGCCTACTGTTTCCTGGGTCTATAAATATTTGAGCCGTTTCACTACTAATTCCCGTATTATGACCAACAAGTCGTAGACCGCCGCCGCCAGAATTACCATATCCTTTTATATATTGATCTCCCGAAAATATTGCAGGTGAAATGAGTATTCCCCGTGAATTATTTGTTGAATCGGCGGCAACTCGCAGTCGCACGTTTCCATCAACATTTGCAGTGCCCGCCACATTAAGCTTCGCTGTTGGGGCTGTCGTTCCGATACCTACGTTGCCACTTACTAACAATCCGAAAGCAGGTGGATTTGTTGGGATTCCATCCCAAATCATCATTCCGCCACCTGAAGACATTGTCACACTTGGATTTGAAATATTGTTCGGATGGAATCTTATCTCACCAGCTGAATAGGTATAACCAGTTCTTATAGTGGCATTGTAAGGAGATGAAATGCGAATTGCTCCAGCAACATCAAGTTTTTCTCCCGGCGCCGTCGTCCCGATCCCCACATTTCCTGTACTTTCGTCAAGGAAAAACATTTCGGTATTGGTTCCCCGATAGAAACGAACGTCTCCATATCCTGATGTCAGTTGTACGGCATTCCCTCCTTGCGAATACACATTGGCAAGCGTTTGATTGTCTGTTCCGACTCCTGACGCATCGATCCAGTCAGTACCTGATGCGGTCGTTGAGAGCACCTGCCCCGGTGTCCCGACAGAATTGTTGTAATCGTAGAGAGCGCCACGCAATCGAACTGCCCCATTCACATCTAGTTTTTGCGTCGGATTGGTCACCCCAATCCCGATATTTCCACCAGCATCAACCATGAGCGCTTCGACGCCTGCTGCCGTTACTTTAAAAGGTTTCAGGGCTGAACTTGTTGCTGTTGACAGATTCAGAAGATAGCCCGTTCCTGAGTTGCTTGCGGTATCTGCCAGATTGAAAAGATTTGCCGTTCCGGTCGAATTTCCGTAGGTAAGAGTCGAAGTGTATGAACCCATGGCAACCGACATATTTGCCAGTGCATCCTGCAGTCCGGACCATGCGACATTTTTTGCCTGAAATGCATAGGGTGTGGCAGTAAATCTGACGCGCGGCGTCATCTCAGCATCTCCTCCGACGGTGATCCCCAACCAAATCTCATCTTGATTGAAGTCAACACTTGCGAGACTGGTGAGCGATCCAAGTTCCACGCGAAAAATACCATCGTTTACGGTAACGTCATTTACCCCTGTTCGCGCCTCGGTCCAAAATGCCGTACCTGCGCCTGAGACGGTGTACAGTTTGAATGTTATATCGTAATCAGCATCTGCAACATTAAGTCCACTCGCATCTACGAGCTTTCCTTGGAAGTTAATTGTTTCTCTTATACCAGTAGCTGCAAAGACGGAAGAAATCGAAGTAAAGCTATAAATAACAAGAATAACTGCCATTACTATGGCTATTTGCGAAAGTGAAAATGCTTTATTTATATAGCTAAACCTATTCATTTGTTCAAATTTATTACTCTATGAAATAGAGGGTCATATATTCAGTATAGGCAAAGATAAGCATGAGTTTCAAGTCATATATATACAGTAAGTGCATTTTGCTCATATTATTTAGTTCATGAATTACTATTTAATTTGGATTGTTCCCGCAGTCTATTTAGTGATATTTTCAGTGAATTTCAGAATTAAAATAATTATCGCACCCATTCTGATCATTCCGATTAATTTTTTCTCCTTTACAGATATGGACCGTCACCGCAAGTATATTTAAATGATAGACCAGACAAAATGAGAGAGAAAAACTATAATTGTAAGAAAATACTATAAGTAAAATTGCAAGAATATACACCTTTGTTTTTTGATCAATTAAATTGAACATAGTACGTCAAAATTCTCTCGTTTTGATATTTCCTTCACGACTGTCAATTAGTGTAGATTCATACACATATACACTAATTGTAGTGATTGGGGCTTTATAATAGGAAAAATTGCAGACCCTACAACTCAACTACACCCCTATTTCTTTGAAATTCTCATCTCCCCACCATGGACACTCCATAATAAACCCCCAAACTACCAACATCTAACCTCTCACTTCTAATTTTCGTTATAATGAATACATGCGGAATATTGTTCTTTTTGCCATTTGCTGTTTTCTCCTGACAACCCCTGGGGTATTTGCTGGTCCCACAAGCACAAACTTTGAACTCCGAAATTATGATTTCGGCAGCGGCGCAACGGAAGACTCAAGTTCGACAAATTTCTCACTGTTTGGTATTGCGGGAGAAGGCTCTCAAGGTGATCTTTCTTCGGGTAATTTTGGTGTTGGCGCCGGACTCCCCCATACCATCATGCCAGCGCTACCTCCAGCACCAACATTTACAAATCCCGGCAATACCTATGATCGACTGCACATTATTATTGCCACCGCAGGCAATCCGAGTGATACCACCTATGCAATTGCAATCACCGAAAGCACGGATACCAACTGGAATAACATCAAATATGTTCAAAGTGATAGTACTCCTGGTACCATTTTGGGGATTGAAGATTTCCAAACGTATACCACTTGGGGTGGAGCTTCAGGAAGCTATATTACCAATCTGTCAGAAAATATGACATATAAAGTTAAGGTTAAAGCTCGGCAAGGAAACTTCACCGAAACAGGCTGGGGTCCTGAATCCACGGCAACTACCGATGTCCCAACACTTACCTTCGGCGTTGACTCTGATGCGATTGTGTTTAACGATTTGAATTCATTCAATAACTATACTGACTCATCAAAATCTACGATTCTCACAACCTCGACCAATGCATACAATGGGTATATCATCTACGGATTTGCGACGCAGGTTCTCACATCAGGAGTCAATACGGTTCCTCACTATGCAAGCCCAAACTCAGCACCAACAACATGGACCGGATATGGGTTTGGGTATTCGACTGACGATACAAATCTTGTCGGCGGCACCGCAAATCGATTTACCGATAGTGGGCCAAAGTTTGCAGGGTTTACTGGAACATCACCCGGAGATCCGGTAGCTGATACGAGTGGACCGATCGTATCAACGATATTAAGCCAAGATTACGCCATTTCATATCGAGTGAGTGCAAATCCCACGAGCTTGGCAGGCAAATATTCAACAACATTAATCTACATTGTCGTCCCAACATTCTGATTCATCTATGAAAAAAATTATTATCACTACCGTATTCTTCGCACTACTCGGTGTATTTCTTTTGGGAAAGGCTGCAGCAGCAAATGCACAGGAACCACGCAATATTTTGAGTATTTCTCCCTTTATATTTAACCTCCGTCTTTCGCCGGGTGAAACGTATGAAAGAACGATGACTGTACAAAATATTCTCGACGTCCCCCTCCCGATCAAGCTGAGTGTTGAGGATTTTCTCGTTCAAGATGAAGATGGCGGATATGACTTCACAAAAAATGATTCATCTTCAGTCATATCATGGATCACCCTTGAAGAAACCGATTTTATTCTCGAACCGAAAGAAAAACAAGAGATTCGTATAACAACTCAAATACCCACTAAAATCCCCTTTGGCGGCTATCAAGGAATTATATTTGTTCAGCCAATCCTTCCCAACCAACAACAATATAGCACTCTCTTGAATGCAAAAGTCGGTGTGCTGGTGCTTGCAAATATAGGTTCTCAAGCGTATCAAATACACCCCGCACGAATTCTCACTTTTGACCTGCCGTTCGTACTATTTTCGAAAGAAAATATTCCGCTTATCTTCCGAGTTCAAAATAATTCTCTGTATCACTTCTCAGCAAAACCCCTCCTTTCGTTTGATCCGCTCTTTGAAGAGACACAATCTTACCCACTTCTGGAGCAATTTTTATTCCCGGGGAAAGTACGACGGTGGGCCGAACCCATCAATCCGGATGAGCTTCGCCCAGGTATTTATACGGCAAACCTCCACATTTCGGTTGGAAATGGCGTACAAATTTCAGCTAAAAAATATATAGTCTATATACCACAGCGGCTTGGGATCTCTTTGGTGGCAATCATAATAATAGTTATTTTGGTCATAACCATCATGAAAAAGCCAAAACAAATAACTAAATTCTTACGAATACTGGTTCGAGGAAGATAAATACCTATTGACATGATACAGAGAATATGCAAACATGAAGCAATCTAGGTAAATTGTAAAATTTCATATATGAATAGAAGGTACGTTTTAAAAATCATAAAAGCCGGGCTCGTATTCACGCTTGCAAGCTTGCTTGTATTTGTCCCATCTCTTTCAAATTATATGCTTTCAAAAGTATATGCAGGCACCTTTACTCAGGCTGATATGACCATATCTGATTCTCGTGCGGGTCTTGCGAGCGTCGAACATGACTTTGATTTCACAACGACCGTCACAACCGGTATTAAAGAGCTTCATATCATTTACTGTACTTCCACAACGGGTGCGTGTTCAACGCCTGCTGGTATTGTTACTACAGGAGCAACTCGAAGCGCAGACAATATCGCTGGTACGGGACGCACAGACACCTTTGGAGTGAACGGAACACTGAATGTTGGAATCAGCACAACCGCTCCTCAAGCAACACAGGCGGTACAAATTGACTTTACGGGTATCACCAATCCAAGTACGGCCGATACCTCTTTTTATGCACACATCATTACCTATTCAGATGCTGGTTCGACCGAGATTGACTCTGCATGGGTTGCGGCCGCTGTTTTGACTACGACCTCAATTTCTGTTACCGCATCAATCGGACCGACATTTAGCTTTATCGTGGCAGGAGTTATCCCAGGAAGTGATAGTTCAGGAATTGGAGATGTAGTCGATCAAGTAAATGGATCAACGCTCGATATTACAACGACAGCAGCAGCCATACCATTCGGCACTCTCTCAACAGGAGATGCAAATATTGGCGCACATGATCTGACGGTTGCAACGAACGCAACAAATGGATTTGTGGTTACCACTCGGTATATTGACGTGGGAAGCTCTGCCCCACTGGTTGATGGATCAAATAACATTGACGTCTTCACCGGAACTGATGCCGTTCCTACAACATGGAGTTCTCCCGCTGGTTCTAGCGCAAATGTAAACACAGGTTTCATGGGATACACCACCGAAGATGTCACTCTTGGTACGGGAACAACAAATAGATTTACTTCAAACAAATGGGCAGGACAAGAAAATGTCACGGTGAAAGAAGTTTTCTACAATGGAACTGCTCCCGCAGGAGGCACTGAGTCTGAAAGAATTGGATGGCAAGCAGAAGTAAATGCATTGCAACCAGCTGGAAATTACACTGGCACGGTCATCCTTGTAGCTACGCCCACATACTGATATAATCCACGTATGCAAAAGAAAAAAATCCTTCTTTCTTTTCTCATCATCTCAGGAATTCTTGCAATAGCAATTTTTACTTTAACCTCTTCATACTACGCCCAAATAACTACTCCGGAACAAGCGATTGAGATATCACCACCATCACAAGAACTAGACGTTGACCCCGGAGAAACTGTCCAATTTACGACGATCGTACGAAATAATGGAAATGTTTCATATCCCCTCAATGTTCGAATTGAAGACTTCACCGCTTCTGGCGACGCGGGACAGGTATCGCTGATTGCGGATGGACCCTGGTCAATCGCAAGTTGGGCAACAATTGAGCCCTCTGAGTTTGCCTTGGATCCAAAAGATGAGCAGAAGGTAACCATAACGTTGAATGTTCCTAAACAAGATATCGGTGGAGGAAAATACGGAGCAGTCGTTTTTTCTCGCCAGGGAGAGGGCAGCGAAAATGCAACCAGTGTTTCACAGGAAATTGCATCGCTCTTTCTCCTGAGGATATCTGGACCGGTTAATGAACATATTAAAATATTAAATTTTACTGCTCCCAGTTTTGTTGAGTTTGGACCCGTTCCCTTTGAAATGAATTTTGAAAATACCGGAAATGTTCATGTAAAAGTCACTGGCATTATAAGCGTTATGAATGTACTCGGGAAAAAGGTTGATGATATTATCATTCCCCCAACAAATGTCTTTCCAAAAGCAAAACGAATTGTTACCTCAACACTTGATAACATATTTCTTATTGGTCCCTATCAGGCAGTCGCAATCATTTATTATGGCACTGATAATAAAAGTATTACAACATATACGCCATTTTTTGCCTTCCCGGTAAGAATTGTTGCAGCAGTATTCTTTGTCATATTCGTACTATTTATCCTTCGAAAACGTATCAGAAAAGCCTTCAAAGCGCTCACGGCAAAATCATGATATCATGATACTATGAAGCTCAAACTTCTTTCCGTTCTTATTGTGGGGTTTATCATTGGTTTTTATACCAATGCTCTTCTTATGTTTAAACCTCCCGATGTACTTCTTAAATACACAGAAGCCCAAGATTTTGCCGAGAAAACACAAAATGCTCTCGAAAATAGTAAGACTTCAGAGGTGACCGTAGAGTTTGATGGAACGCAGTTTACGCCGGATCAGGTGGTGACAAAAATTGGAAAACGAGTTGAAATATATAATCGAAGTCCTGATCGACCCATGGAATTAATCTCAGACACTGACCAACTAAATACCAATCGGGGATATGGTGAATCAGAACGATTTCGAACCGTACTTATGGAACCAGGAGAATATACCATCACTACAAAAGATGTACCGACTGCAAAACTTGTTGTTACGGTTGAAACCTACGTAGAATAGATCAATACTTATTATTGCATTGCAATGATGAGCTTGATACAATGGGAGATTGATTCCTATGGGTCCGTAGCTCAATGGTAGAGCAGTAGCCTTTTAAGCTATTGGTTCGGGGTTCGATCCCCCGCGGACTCACTCACTTCTTTAGAACTCATTTTTTCTCCTTTATAATAAGGGCATGGTTTCCTGCATTATTCCATTCCACAATGAAAAAGGTCGAGTAGATCAGGTCATCGAGGTACTTCTTAAAACAAATTCTATTGATGAAATCATCTGCGTAAACGATGCATCTACCGATGACGGAGAAAAAGAGCTTCCGGCAAAATATCCGTCAGTGAAATTTATCAACCTTAAAACAAATGTTGGAAAAAGTCACGCTATTAAATATGGCTTGAATCAATCTTCTGGGGAGTATCTCTTACTCATGGATGCTGACCTCCAAAAACTCAATCATACTGAGATTGATACTATCATTCAATTCATGAAAAAAAATCAATCATTAGACATGCTCCTTTTAAAAGACCTTTACCCTCATTGGATCACACAACGTATTCGTCATGACATCATCCTTTCCGGAAAAAGAATATTGAAAGCAAAAGATTTACACAAGGTATTTTCTGAAATAAACCCACAACAATATCAAATTGAGATTGGTATAAATACCTACATGACAAAACACAAGAAAAAAGTTTCATTCACCACATTCTCCTGTAAAGACACCGTCAAAATCGACAAAATTGGTTTATTGCCCGGAACATTGAGTAATCTTCGCATGATGATTTCTATCATCACCTTTCCGAGCTTTTTAGGCTATGTTCAGCAGCTTCTCTTCTTTGGACATGATGAAGTACGTCTTTCGTCTGAGAACGGGCTTAATAAGCGAATTTTGAATGTCTCAAACTCTGCGAGTTGTCGATGTGACACTAGACAATGATATTGAGGATTTTTCCCGGTACGTAAAATACTTTTTTGTATGAGTTGCCAGTGATATATTGCTGAACTTTTTCAACCGTGAGAGCTTTTTGAATGACCTGCTCTTGAGGATCGTCAATTGAGATATTTATAGATCCGCGAACTTTTCCATTGATTTGAATCGGGATCGTTACCGTACTTTTTTGAAGAGCTGATTCATCAACCATGGGCCAAGAAACGGTATGAATTGATCCGTTCTCGCCAAGATGAGATTGCCAAATCTCTTCGGTCATAAAGGGCGCAAATGGTGATAATATTTTCAAAAACTTCTTAGCATCATCCAAGCTCAAATTATCGTCGACTTCATTGAGAAATTCCATCAAAGCAGCAATTGCCGTATTGAACTTTAGAGCCTCAATATCTGATCCCACTTTCTTGATCGTTTTGTGAAGAAGCGATTTGATATTTGAATTTTGAACTTTGGATTTTGGATTTTGGATTTTGAACTGATCAAACAAACTCCATATTCGTTTTAAGAATCGGTACTGTCCCTGAACGCTTTTTACATTCCATGGTTTATCCGCATCAATAGGTCCTAAAAACATTTCGTACATTCGTAAGGTATCAGCACCATACTCAGTTATCACATCGTCAGGATTTATCACATTCCCTTTACTTTTACTCATTTTCCGGTGATCAGGACCCAAAATCATCCCCTGATGTCTCATTTTTGCAAATGGCTCATCAACTGAAAGATATCCCTCATCGCGAAGAAATTTGGTAAAAAATCTACTATACAGTAAGTGCAGTACAATATGTTCTGGACCAATCATATAAAAATCGATTGGCATCCATTTCTTCATTGCACCGTTACGTGCAAATTCATTTTCATTCCGCGGATCGGTGAATCGAAGGTAATACCATGAAGAGTCAACAAATGTATCCATGGTGTCATACTCTGGCGTCCATCCTTTTCCGTACAACTTCTCTACTCGTGCGTTAAATTCTTTCGAAAGTTTCAAAGGACTCTCTCCGGTTGGCTTAAAATCTACGTCCGTTGGAAGTAGCCAAGGTAGGTGCTCCTCCTTGACCATATGTGCATTTCCTTCTGGATCATACACGATGGGGATTGGCGCCCCCCAATATCGCTGACGAGATATGAGCCAATCGCGGAGTTTGTAATTTGTATCTCGCTTTCCATAGGGAGTTGATTCGAGATATTTAATAATGTCATCTCGTACTTCGCCCCATTTCCTTCCTTTAAATTGTTGAGGTTCTTCAATAACTCCTTCATGTTCATGGTGATAACAATACTCCAAGCTCATAACTTTCGTTGCTTCCTCAGGATCTTCCGGATGCATCACCGGATGAAGGGGAATCCCATACTTTTTTGCAAAAATAAAATCTCGGTCGTCGTGTGCACTACAGTTGACAATACCAGTGCCGTATTCATAAACAGCAAATGACGCCACCCAAATCGGAAGTTTGCGATCCCCTGCTAATGGATATTCCAAATATTTACCCGTAAAAATTCCTTCAAGATCCTTTTCAAAATCAAATGAACCAGTGGCTTTTTTCTTTTTTACTCGTTCAACAAAGGCCATTACTTCTTCTTCTTTATCAGTTCCTTTGACAAGCTCAAGAACCAATGGGTGCTCTGGCGCGATAATAGTAAACGTCTGTGCCATAAAGGTTTGAGGTACCGAATCAAATACACTCATCTCAATATCCATATCCTGAACTTTGAATGTCGTAGTTACGCCCTCGCTCTTCCCGATCCAATTGAGCTGTTGCTGTTTGGTCGCTTTTGGCCAATCAACTGAATCAAGTCCAGAAATGAGTTCATCCATATATTGAGTGATTTTGAAAAACCACTGCTCCATTTTCTTTTGAATTACGTCCGTATCACATCGTTCGCAGGTACCCTCAACTACTTGCTCGTTGGCAAGGACCGTCTGACAACTCGGGCACCAATTGACGGGAGCTGACTTTTTATAGGCAAGCTTTTTCTTGTAAAGCTGGAGAAATAACCACTGCGTCCATTTATAGTATCCCGGATGACAGGTAGCAATTTCTGCTCCCCAGTCATAAGAAACACCGATGCGCTTTATCTGACGGGAAAATGTGTCAATCGCATCTTTGGTCGTTTTGACCGGAGCGATTCCTGTTTTTATAGCGTAGTTTTCTGCAGGAAGACCAAATGCATCCCAGCCGACGGGAAAAAACACTTTTTTACCAATCGAACGATAATACCGAGCCAAAATATCTAATGCAGTGAGCGGCTCAACATGACCAACATGAAGACCACTTCCTGAAGGATATGCAAATGCATAAAGTAAATACATTCTATTTTCGTCAGTGACATCTTCGGTATCAAATGTGTGTTGAAATAATCCATCAGCGACCCACTGTTTAGACCATTTTTCTTCAAAATCGACGGGGAAATATTTTGACATGAGGCTATTATAGCATGATTCGATGTTAGAGATTAGATGCTAGAGATTAGACTTTCCAACTTCCAACTTCCAACTTCCAACTTCCAACTTCCAACTTCCAACTTCCAACTTCCAACTTCCAACTTCCAACTTCCAACTTCCAACTTCCAACTTCCAACTTCCAACTTCCAACTTCCAACTTCTAGCAGTATACTATCTCCATGCCCTATCAATATAAACATGCAGTACTTGGCGGCACATTTGATCATCTTCATGCGGGACATAAGCATATTCTGTCCAAAGCATTTGAATCTGCGCACCACGTGACTATTGGAGTTACTTCAGATGACTTCGTGAAGGAAAAAGAGCTCTCAAGCTGTATTCAGTCGTATGATATTCGGACGCAAAATTTAGAAAAGCATATTTCACACATGAATTTGGTCGATCGTGTATCTTTTGAAAAGATCAATGATATTTATGGTTCGGCAAATACCAGAGATGATATTGATGCAATAATAGTGACAAAGGATTCCGAACCAAACGCACATGTTCTCAATAATAAACGAGTAGAGAACAATCTCTCCAAGCTCCCCCTCATTCGAATCTCATTACTTAAAGATGCGGATGACGTAGTAATTAGCTCTACTCGCATTCGTCAAGGCATCATTAATCGTAAAGGGAACGTATTCATGGACAGCTTCTCTCAAGCACAAAAACATTCACTTCCCCAAAAAATACGAGAACAATTACAGTCTCCCATTGGTGAAGTCATCCTTGGGAATATGGATTCTCCCATCGATACTGCTCAAAAAGTGGTCGAAAGAATTCGAAAAATGAATCCAACAATGGTAATTGCCGTGGGAGATATTATCGTACAAACGTTGGAGCAAGCTGGCTTCATTCCGCAAATAGAAATCATAGACTATCGAACAAGACGATCGGATTTGAGCACGAAAGGTGATCGACAAGAAGTGGATGCAATCAATCCTCCGGGAACCATCACGAGTAATGCAGTGGCAGTTATCGAATCCGCGATACGAAGTTCGCAAAAAACACCTAAGGTAAAACGTATTGTCATAAATGGTGAGGAGGATCTACTTGCCTTACCAGCAATACTCCTTGCTCCTCTGGGGAGCGTCATCATCTATGGACAGTTTGATAGGGGAATCGTCTTAGTTGAGGCAAATGAAGAAATGAAAGAAAGAATTGCAGAAATCATCAGGCAGTTTGAGTAGGGCCTTGATTTATGATTTAGGATTTTGGATTTTGGATTTTGGATTTTTTATATGTCAATACACGCCCTTTCGTCTCAAGATATCGACCAATTTTACCCCGTATTTACTTCGGTACTCAATACTGAATTTCCTGGGTATACTCGCGAGGTGATCTACTATTTATTCAATAGGATTTATACGCGAGACACACTCAAATTTTGGGTTCAAAGAAAAGAAAAAATGATAATCGGGGCATATGAGAACGATTCTGTCGTTGGTTTTGCCGTGATTGACTCACCGTATGGCGGTGTCTCATTTTGTCGCTGGCTGGGAGTACTCAAAGATCATCAAAGGAAGGGCCTTGGCACATCACTTATTCAAAAATGGGAAGTGCTTGCACGAGAAAGTAAAGCGCACAAAATGGAGGTTGCCGGACAACCAGAGGCAAAAAAGTTTTATGAAAAAATGGGGTTTGATCTCGAGGGAATGAGAAAAAAATCTTACTTCGGCATTGATCAATATCTCTTCGGAAAGATTCTTGCAGAGCCAAATGCTGAAAATATGACGCGATAACTATTTATTGATTCGTGATTTAAGACTTAAGATTCATAAATCGAATCTAACGACTAAAAGCTAATGTCTAATGTCAAATACTATACTCCTACCCAGTATATCTATTTCTGCCACATCGGCCCATCTTTTCGTCGTTGATAGTCTCCCTCATATACTGATGCCCTGTCAAGTTCCGTCAATTGACCAATCATTCCTTGGGTTCCTGCACCCAATATTCTCAGAAATCGAATTGGAGGTTCTGTATTTACGATCATCATATGAAGAAGTTCGCATCCAAAAGTTACTCCAAACTGTTCTCCCATCATCTTCAGTTCACCACTTTTACTTTCTGGCACGATTACGCTAAACGGTTTCATCTCACTCATACCCCACATTATACTAGATACCCTATACAAAATACGATATACTACGATCATGACCATAGATGAACGCCTTGACCTTATCAATAAAGTCGGTGAAGAGATCACCAAAAAGGATGAACTAAAAGAACTTCTTGAGTCGGGTGAAGAACTCATCGCGTACGATGGCTTTGAACCTTCGGGACAGATCCATATCGCCCAAGGAATTCTCCGCGCGATCAATGTCAACAAAATGACGAAGTCAGGCATCAAATTCAAGATGTGGGTCGCAGACTGGCACGCCTATGCAAACAACAAAATGAGTGGCGATCTTGAAAAAATCAAAATCGTCGGCAAATACTTCATCGAGGTTTGGAAAGCCTGCGGCATGAATATGGATATGGTTGAGTTTCACTGGGCATCAGATATGGCAAAAAACCCTGAATACTGGAAGCTCGTGCTACAAGTAGGAAAGTCGAATGCTTTGAAACGTTTTGTGCGTACCGCCGAGATGATGGGTCGTGAAGAATCTCTCGAGAATTTGACCGGCGCACATATCATTTATTCATGTATGCAAGTTGCTGATATCTTCATGCTGGGGGCAAAGATCACTCAGCTGGGGATGGATCAGCGGAAAGTCAATATGCTCGCCCGCGAGGTCGGACCACAGCTTGGCTTTTGGAAACCAGTCGTGATCAGTCATCATATGCTGATGGGATTAACTCCCCCTACTAAAACTGATGAAGATCTCAATGACGAAGACAAGATATCTCGAGTAATTGCTCTCAAAATGTCCAAATCCAACCCTGATTCAGCGATATTCATGACTGACTCGACGGAAGATATTAAACGGAAAATTGGAAAAGCATGGGCTCCCGAAGGGGAAGTCAAGGAAAATCCCGTGCTTGAATACTGCAAATATTTATTATTCGAATCCTTCGATGAGCTCACGGTTTCACGTCCGGAGAAATTTGGCGGAAATAAATCGTACAAAACATACGAAGAATTGGAGCGAGATTATGCCTCAAAAGCACTCCACCCCATGGACTTAAAGAATACGGTCATTCAAAAACTTGACGAACTTCTTACGCCCGTGAGGAAACATTTTGAAGAAAATGCAGAAGCTGCCTCCCTCCTCAAGCAAGTTCAGTCCTTTCAAGTAACGCGATAAAATACCGATCCTTACTAAGGGAGAAAATTTACCCTATTTATCCTTCTTCTGGATTGATATATCGGCATACTATGTTATACTATAGGTATAATTTGGCACATTTAAATACCCTCTCCCTCGCACATTTTTGATCAAGATATAATTGATTCTTGATGTGTGGGGTATCGGAAAATTTTATTGTTGTCATCCTCGAAGGAGGGTGACGAGAGGAGTTCTCATGTCTGACGCAGATATGGGATTTATTTTCTTGACTTGTATAGCTGGATTTGTTGGATTTGTGCTATATAAGCTCGCAAGTATGAGCGACGGAGCAATGTTGTTTATTCTTGCACTAATTGTTGCCCTCCTAGTAACACTTGCGATTTCCGCAATGGGAGGATTTGTTTTTCAGTAACCCCTAAGGGTCACAATTACCTCAGCACCATCAGGTGCACTTTGGGCGATTGTGATCCAAACATTGGGGCCGTGTCTTTTCCGAACACGGCCTCACTTTCACCCATATATATGGTGCTGAAAATACTAATGAATTCATATTTGATATATAGATTTTTAAAAATCACTTCTTTCTCAGTCAATATGAAGCGCTTCAAACTACTATACGAAGAACAGTAACAAATTTGTTGGAGTGATTCGCCCAATTTTTCAAGTTCAAATATCCTTACGGAGTTCCATAGAAATCTTTTAATGTAAATATTTCGCCCGCATCAATAAAATTTGCATTCCTACCATCTGGCAAGCTATATAGTCCATCTTGATATGATAATCCTGAACATCCTCCGTCTTGATTTTGGGCTCTTTCAACAACATTTCCAAAATTATCACCAGGCAAAACCTTCACGTCAGTCTGGCAGACAACTTCCCAAACCGTGTGGACTGGTGTCGCTGTTGGGACAGGGGTTGCATCAGAATTAGCCGAAAAAGTACCATTCTCACCACCACAACCCGCCAGAGCAAGAGTTAACAAGAATAGAGACGAATATATACCATATTTAACTTTTTCCCTTATGGGAAGAGAAAGAAATCTTTCTGAAAACATATATACATATTAAATACGTAATAAGTGGGTATTATTACATATTATAGGATATATGTCAATACCTGAAAGATTTTTCCTTTATGAGCGCGTTGCGCCTCATTTATCTTCGTATGATATACTAATTTCCATATGAAACTAGACCTAAAAGTACTCACTAACCTTGTTCGGTATGACATTCTCACCATGACCACTGCAGCAGGCTCTGGCCATCCAACGACCTCACTTTCGGCAGTCGAGCTCATGACCGCACTTTGGTTTGATGGTCATTATCAGTACGATCCCAACGATCCGAAATATATTTTCAACGATCGTATGATTTTTTCAAAAGGTCATGCGTCTCCCCTCCTCTATGCCTTGTATCACGCCGCAGGATGGATTGAATATGATGAGCTTCTGACCTTACGCACATTTACTTCACGTCTTGAAGGGCATCCCACCACAGATCTTCCGTGGGTTGATGTTGCGACAGGCTCCCTGGGACAAGGATTATCAGTGGGGATTGGAATGGCACTCGGGATCAAATATCAAGCTCAAAGATTTGGAGTGATAGGTGGTCGAGCTGGAGGGGACCCGACAGCGCGCAGCGAAGTGAGCACTGACGGGAGGATGAAGCGCGAACGGAATCTATCACGACTCCCAAAAGTATATGTTCTGATGGGTGACTCTGAGTTTAGCGAAGGACAGGTCTATGAAGCGCTTCAAGTCGCATCTAAATATAAGCTCAATAATCTGATTGGCATTCTCGACGTGAATCGTCTTGGTCAACGAGGGGAGACCATGCTTGGATGGGATATTAAGACATACAAAGAACGCATTGAGTCTTTTGGATGGAATACCATCGTGATTGATGAAGGAAATGATATGAACGAGGTTCAAAAAGCTCTTTCTAACCTCCAACATCTAACGTCTAAGATCCAAACCCCCACCATGATCATTGCCAAAACCAAAAAAGGAGCAGGAATTTCTTCTGTTGAAAACAAAGATGGTTGGCATGGAAAGCCCCTGCCAAAAGAACTAATGGAAGAAGGAATAAAAGAACTGGGAAATATTGACAAAGATATGCGCGGAGAAGTACAGATTCCAGAGAAGTTAGACATTGGAAGCTCGAAGCTAAAATCTCGTAGCTCAGATCTCCAGAATCTAACATCCAACATCAAACTTCCAACCTCCGACACCGCAACCCGCGAGGCTTATGGCGCGGCACTTAAGCTTATTGCAAAAGACCCACGAGTAGTAGTTTTGGACGCTGAGACATCAAACTCCACATTTGCAGAAACCATGAAAGAAGTTGCTCCTGAGCGATTCTTTGAGATGTTTATCGCCGAGCAAAATATGGTATCGGTCGCACTTGGCATGAGTAAAATTGGACTCATCCCCTTTGCCTCAAGCTTTGCAGCATTTTTGTCTCGCGCATATGATCAGATCAGAATGTGTCAGTATTCAGCACCAAATGTGACAATCGTCGGGTCACATGCGGGAGTATCTATTGGAGAAGATGGATCATCTCAGATGGCTTTGGAAGATCTGGGCATGATGCGCTCACTTCTGCATGCAGTCGTTTTATATCCATCCGATCCTGTTTCAACGATTAAACTCGTTGATGAACTCAGAACACACGATGGACTTTCCTATCTTCGCCTCACCCGTGCAAAAAGCGAATCACTCTATAAAACCACTGAATCATTCCCAATCGGCGGATCAAAGGTGCTTGTTTCGTCTGAAAAAGATGATGCTGTCGTCATTGCGGCAGGTATCACCGTACACGAAGCGCTTAAAGCTCAAAAAGAACTTGCTGAAAAAGGCACAAATATTGCAGTCATCGATGCATACTCAGTCAAACCACTTGATGCTCAAACAATCGTCAAATACGCCACAAACACAGGTCATGTGATCGTTGTGGAAGACCACTATCCTGATGGTGGACTTGGGGATTCGGTGAGACAAGCGCTTGATGGAATGGATGTCAAATTCACTCATCTTGCCGTCGGAAAGACACCTCGATCCGGCACATCAGCAGAACTTCTTAACTTTGAGAAGATTGACGCCGAAGCGATTGTGAAAGCAGTACGATAATTAATTCACAATCCACCAGCTAAACTCACTATCTGCGTCAAGCGGTCTATTGAGCTTGAGGACAAAGCCCTCTCCATCATTTCGTTCAGATATCCAATATCTCGTGGCGGGTTCATAGTCTCTAATAAAGGTGACATAAATGAGCGAATCCTGCGTAACAGCTTCAGTATAGACCACAATCTCTTCATTCCCGGCTGGAATCAATGAATCTCCTGCTGCAGCACTCTTTGTATTAGACGTATCGATAACAAACTTCTGCGCAGAAATCACCCCTTCAGATACAATATTACCCGTAGTATCAATTGATACGAGCCCTCCCATAAACTCAACATTTGCGAGTCGTCCTGCTTGAAGTCTCAAGGGATCGCCTAACGTATTTATGGTACCCTCAACCCCATCAATCACCATTTGGCCTGCCATCAATGTATTTACTACAGACAAGTCGTATATATTTGCTTTGTCTGTTACCGTCAAATTTGAGATGGTGGCAGCGTCGTTAAATATCGCTGGTGTTTGATCAGCGAGAACTGCAGAAATAGTCACCTCCTTATCATAATCATTTTTCATATCATAAATAAGTGCGCGAAGAGATGTTAATTCAGCAGATATTGTCGCTACCGATTGATCATCAAGTCGAACAACGGGATTATTCTGCTGATTTTGGAGATTCTCTAGGGTCGTTGACAATCCCAACACATCTCCCTTCAACGAAGTTACATCGCGCACAAGCTCCTCTTCAACGGTCTTTTTAAGTGCGAGAAACTCGGAACTTGCTTCTTCTGCAACGTCCATTGCCTCAAAATCAACGACCGGTAAATTACTTGTATCAGCTTGTAGCGTCTCAATCGCACCTGAGCTATTGAGTTCAAGTTGCGCACGTTGAAGATTACCAATACTTTTTTGTTGATCTTTCATAATTTCAAGAAGATATATCGGTAATCGATCATATTTTAATGCATCAGGACGACCGGATTGATCGTATACCACAAGATCGCTCAGTCCAAGAGCGTCAACTTCTTCCGCAATATATCCAATGGTATGCATGTTTGTTTTTTTAAAGTCGTATGAGACCGGATTCAGCTGAAGAACTTTTGAATAATCTGCAGAAAACGATCGAATATTATCTTTGTATCGCGCTGATGAACTATCTTTCCATACATTTCCAGCCGAATCGATAACCAGCGTAGTCCCCGTACTTGAACCAAGGCCACTAATCGAAAGTTTTGAACCTGGGGAGGTGGTGCCAATGCCAACATTTCCTTCTATTATCAATCCCCCATCCGGAGGGATAGCAACGTTCGTGAATAATGAGCTAGCTGCAGTTGTTCCAATACCAACGCCCCCCGCGACTGACAACCGAGCGGTTGGCGCAGTAGTCCCAATCCCAACATTTGCATTAAACTCAAAATCACGATTCACATCATCAATGCGAAAGTACGTGCTATTCAATGAGTTCCCATAATCACCAAGAATATACTCATGTCCTGCCCCATCGATGCGCAAGTGTACTTTTCCACTTCTCTCAACCACAAAATAAGAGGTTGGAAGTGTCGTGCCGACGCCAATATTGCCATTTGCCGTTACAACCAGTCCTACATAGGCAGATCCTCCTTTAATTTGGGCAGTTCCTTCGACTTGAAGCATTCGTGAAATATTTGTCGTCCCAATACCTACGTTACCACTACTATTTACGACAAGTCCTGTGGTTGAACCTGATCCCATAAGTTGCGCAGTCCCCTTCACTTCAAGAGCACTAGCTGGAGTTACCGTCCCAATACCAACTTCCCCATCGCTATCAACAAAAAGCCCGATCAAGCCTGGGTTTCCTTTGAGTTGTGCAGTACCTTCAACCTGAAGTTTAAATGAAGGATTTGTGGTCCCTATCCCTAAACTTCCATTGATACCCAATATATCATTCCCAAAATCTCCATATATAAGCGGTTGGGGAGAATTTGAATTTTCAATATATAGCTTGTTATTCCCAAGCTCAGAATATCCAGCCTTATAGCCGATCAAAACATTTCCTGTTTTACTGTGAACCACTCCTCCATATCCTGCTTGGTACCCTATAATCACATTATTTGCACCTGATTGATTATTGAAATTTGCTGCATCTCCAATGATCGTATTATTTGATCCAGTTGTGTTGAGAAAAGCCGATTGTTCTCCTATGATAGTGTTACTCCCTCCCGATATGGTCGAGGCTCCCGCAGCTCGTCCAACAAATGTATTTGCAGAGCCTACTGTCAATGAAAGCCCACTGAACTGACCAACAAGAGTATTATTACTTCCCGTAGTATTTGCTTCTCCTGCGCGCATCCCGACAAATAAATTATTTTGACCATCACTTCCTGAAACATGTGAAAGAGCCGTTCCTCCATCTCCCAGTACCAGAGTACCCGAAAAATTTGTGCTTGATTGATCAGGAAGATAAATAGTTTGACTTCCATTTATCCCAATCTTGCCAGCAACATCAAGAGGAAAAGATGCCGCAGTGCGACCAATACCTACATTTCCCGCGGCATCAATAATAAACGGCGTTTCATCAGAGGTAGAATCATTTACGCGAAATGACAATGATGACCCGGTATTAGTTAGAGATAATGGTACGCTCGTTCCGGTTGAGATCGACATATAGTCTCCGATCGTAGCGGGCGTCAATTCTCCAGCACCCGATCTACTCCAATATCCGCCACCGCCACCTGATGCGATCCAATCAAATACACCAGTTATTCCATTGTACGAGAGTACATACCCATCAGTCGGCGTCGTTGCATTGTCGTTGATGTCATCAGGATGAATTGTTCCATTGGTGATCTCACTTGACTCAATGGTTTGACCAAGAAGTGAGACATTACTCGATAAAGCCCCATCTGCAACCGTACCACTTGATGAGATTGTCAAAGCATCAGATACATACGCATCAACAATTGGCGTACCATTCCATGTTCCGCTCGTAATTGTTCCGACCGTATTTATTGATGCTTGACCAGGATATGTATCAGATATTTTCAAACCAGATGCAGATTTCGATAGCGTCACCCCGTCAAGTTCAAGTTGAAACTCTGATCCAACAAGTTCAATACCCTCACCATCAGCTGAGTAAATAGTCCCAGAGTTTGTCAAATCAACCCAACCTGACGTTGTGTATACGTACAAATTTTCGTCACTTGAATTAAAATATACTTTCCCTGCAGATGTTGCCGGCGTTGTCCCTGGAATATAGATCAAATCTGGCACGCTTTTACTCGAAAGCGTTTGAATATCGGTCGTCCCAACAACATCTCCGGAGGGAGCTGTTTTGGTCGCCCAGGAATCAAGATCGGCGTCCCATGCCTGAACACTTGATCCGATATCTCCCGATGCAAGGATTGATTCATTTCCAATATACAATGTGGTTGATGTGGCACCGTTACTTGCATCATCAATGAGGCTACCCGAATCATCAATTCCCACATGAATTCCAGCGGTGATCAACGCATCGCCAACAACATGAAGCGTGTCAGTTGGTGCAGAAATACCTACGCCAACATTTGCATTCAAAAAGCTGATGACGTCGGTTGTCTGGTCATCAAATGAGATTCTGCCATCAGTAGCCCCAAAGCCAAGCCACTGATCATCTGCCGTTGCTGAACTGAAAAATGCCACCCCACTTGCAACCGATCCAACTTGCGTGATGTCTCCTGCACCGACTCCTCCTCCGGTTGCCGCTTCCCAGGTCAGAACGCCACTACCATCATTTGCCAACACATACCCTGACCCTGCAGCTTGCGAAGGTGGGAGTGAATATATCAAGCTTGACGCCAAACTATCGGGCGCCTTAAAGCCCGTATAATTTGTCCCATTTGCCAAGAGTTCCATATATCTGAGCTCTCCCGTCTCACCAGCAGATGTTCCAAATGGATTTATCTGAAGCGAGGCTGCCGTACTACTTTCGATCGTTAATAAGCTCGATCCTCCGGTCGTTCCGATACCAACGAATGTTCCATCATCATAAATTAACGAGTTGGTGAGATCAAATGCTCCATTCCACTTGGCAACATAATTTTGCGTTCCCGTGCCACCCAAACCTGCTCCGGTTCCTGCACAGTTTCCCGTTGTCAGACATATTGTTCCGTCAGCATCGGGAACGGTAAGAGTACGAGTAGTCAAGGTCGATACCGTACTCAGCTGAAATTGAACCTTTTTTGAATTATCACTTTCATCTTGAAAATAGGTCGTTGAATCGGTGAAGGTTTTGTTCGTTATGGTTTGAGTGTCCGTTGTACCAACCACAGTTCCGGACGGCGCTGTTTTGGTTGCCCAAGTGTCAAGATCAGCGTCCCATGCCTGAACATCGGTACCAATTGCAAGTCCAAGAGTTGTTTGAGCAGTTGAAGCATCAATATCATCAAGTAATGTTCGGGCAAAAGAAGTCAATGAGGTAGTTGCATAGCTATCTGATCCCGTCAGATATATCATCTCATCTGCTGATGTAGACAAGTCAGAAATACTTTGAAGCCCTGCATCAAATGCCTGAATTCCGCCGGGGACCCCAATATCTCCACTTGTTAATATCGATTCATTTCCAATGTATAAAGTGGTTGAAAGTGCTCCGTTTGTCGAGTCATCTATCAAAGAACTTGTGGCATCGGTCCCGACATGTAGTCCATCAACAGCAAAAATACTTCCATTTACATGCAACGCGTCAGTAGGATTGGTCGTCCCAATGCCAATATTTCCCGCTGCTGGAGCATAAAGCTGCGTACCATTTATTCTAAAAACTCCGGTTCCAGTTGAAACGGTGATGTCATCTGAACCACTTCCATCTCCAAGGAGCACTGATCCCGTAAGAGAAGTGGCAGAGCCCGCTAACACATTTACTGACCCGGTCATATTGATAATGTCTCCCGACCCATTCCCAAACGTCAAAGTATCACTGCCACTTGATGCAAACGAAACGTTTCCATTTACATCAAGTCTCACTGAGGGGTTTGTTGTTCCGATACCCACATTTCCTTCAATGATTATTCCCCCGTCAGGAGCTTCCACTGTATGATATACGGACGAAATATTTGTCTTGCCGATACCAACTCCTCCCGCCACAGATAAAGTTGCTCCCGGTGTCGACGTACCAATACCCACATTTCCATTGTCATATAATGTAGAGTTTGCAAGAGCATACGTTGATGACCATTTCGAAATATAGTTTGCGGTACCTGATCCACCAATTCCTGCTCCCGTTCCCGCACAGTTTCCGATAGATAAACATATCTGACCACCAACATCGGGAAACTCCCAGGTACGATCGCTGGTTAGATCAACACTGGTAATGGTTCCCTTCTTTGCACTTGCGCCTGCACTGATAGGACTTATCCCAATTGGATCCGTTGCATCAGGAGCAACGAGAAATGCATCTGGAGCTACTGATGAATTTCCAACTATGACATTTCCACTCGAATCAACACGGAAATAATTCTCACTATTATCATTGGTTGAAACGTTAAAAACATCTTCGGTTCCACCGGGAGCTTGAGATACAATCAATCCAGTCATACTCGCACTTTGCGGCACAATGATTTGAGTAACCGATGGATTATCAATGAGACAATGAGGACAAGCTCCACCTCCCGATGCTGTTTCCCAGGAAAGCGCGCTCCCACTAATTGACAATATTTGTCCATCCGAACCAATTGCCAACCGTGATAATGTGCCTGGTGCTGATGCATAGAGCAAATCACCCGGAAGATATGCTGTTATGCCCGTTCCTCCATTGCCAACGGGTAACGTTCCCGTAACATCTGCTGACGCAAGGTTTACTGCAGATGATGTTATTAGTCCGGCTGAAGAAATATGTGCAATTCCCGTGCCATAAAGGTCAAGAGTGACTGTTCCATTTGTTATCAAATTTCCCGTTGCCGTAAGATTTCCCCCAACGGTCACCAACGTTCCAGAATCGGTAATAATTGAGTTACCAAGGGTGGATGTGCCGGTAAATTTTGGAAGCGTATTTGTGGTTCCAGTGCCACTTACCGATCCGCCCACACCAACACAGTTTCCTCCCGTGTCGCATACTTGATTGCCATCTTGATATATGGTATTTCCATCAATTTGCCCACTTACATCAAGCTCTGTTAGCGTTCCAACTTGGGTAATTCCCGTATAAGCCCCCACAAGCACTCCTGTTGGAAGCGACCCGGTATAGCTTAACGAGTCAAGAGCAAGTGTCCCTGAGGCAAGCGTTCCGGTGTTGTCTGTGTCGAAAATATACGCTTCAATTTCTGCTTCTGAAAGTTTGGAATCGTCAAATGTTTGATTTGAAGTAAGTGTAATCGTATCTCCGCTCGTTGTAACGGTAATATTCGTTCCTTCTAAATTTATATCTCCCTTCAACTCTTCAAGCGAAATTACTCCGTCATTGACAATAGTTGGTGTTTGTTTGTCGCCGGTCAGAGAAATCCCACTCCCCGCGGTAAGACTATAAATGATATTTGGTGCAGTAATATCTTCTTGGAAAAGCACTGTATTTGTGAAAATTGAGGATAAATTAAACTGCATTGAGGCGTTATCGAGCGCATTTGGTTGAGAGATAAATGTTGGCGTTGGAATACTTGTTGTTTCTCTACTAGTACTCTGATTGTTTTTTGTAGCATAAAACTGTAAATACTCTTGAACAGAACCCAGTAGTGGGCCAGCATCGGCCCGTGGGAACAAAGTAAAGTACGATAAACTTAAGATCAAAAAGAGGATAAAAACGATACCGAGAATGATATATCTTCTTTTTATTTTCATACTTTGTAGAGGGCTATAATGTAATTATGGTACAACTATTTTGAACAACAACAATATATTCCCCTCTCATTTTTCATTATTACAGAATTTTTCAGACCATGCAATATATATAGACAGTAAGTTGGTTTTTATAAGATCAACTTATTTACTCTATATATAATTTTTTGACTTTTGTTAAAGCTAATAATCATTTGATTTTAATTTTGTATTATTTTATGTCAGCTCTTCAAAGAATCAATTTAGGGAATATTTCAACAATTGTTTTTGGAGAAAATTTTGGTATGTACTTCTTTGAAAATGTAGTCTAGAATGAATTAAGACGTCATGAAAACTATAAAAATAAATCGAATATATACACGATCGTTTATTTTATTTCTAGCTTGTTTTTATAGTCTATTTATTTTTCTTTTTACGAACGTGCAGATTAATTTTGCACAGGATCAATCTTTTGGTTTCTCAAGCAGAGTTATCGTCAAAGGTGACACAATTCTTGACGGTTATATAGTGGCATCAAATGATGATGGATTTTCAACCACAACCGAAGCATATCAAGATAACATTATTGGCGTTATTACTGAAAACCCTGCAGTTGAACTTACTTTGGGTAATACCGACAATACGTATCCGATTGCAACATCGGGAGAGGCATATGTTTGGGTATCTCTTGCAAATGGAGCAATAAGCAATGGTGATCCCATTACCTCGTCACCGTGGGAAGGAATCGGGATGAAGGCAACAGCAGTTGGCCCCATATTAGGAATGGCACTTGAAGATGTAAAAGCAAGTAAAGATAATACAGAAAATGAAAAGACGGTGACGAAAATTCGTGTTTCCGTAAACCCAACTTCTGCAAACCAAGGAGTCCAATCAGAAGGTGGCGTAGCGGGATCATTGAAAACTGGTCCTCAGTCTATATTGAGTTATATTGTGAGCGGAATTATTCTTCTTGCAACTATAAGCATTAGTCTCTTTTACTTTGGAAGATTGTCAATGAAAGGTGTAGAGGCAATGGGAAGAAATCCACTTGCGTATAAACGCATTCAGTTTGGTATATTGGCGAATTTACTCGCCGGATTACTTATTGCAACTGTCGGAATCGGTGCGGCTTTATACATAATGAGATGAAAACACTAAAATACTCATCAATTGTTATCAATTTGCAATTATTAAATTAATTACGCGTATGAATATCACATCAGATCAGCTATTCCCCGTACTACTCTGGGTTCCCATTGTCAGTCTTTTTATCAACTTCTTTCTTATCACCTTTCTTATTGTGATTATTCAAAAGGGCAAATTAAAACCGAAAGAGCAACAAGAAATCGAAAAACAAATGATGGAAACGATAAAACAAGCAGAACAACGTACTACCGAAATTATTGAAGACGCTACAAACAAAGCAAAAACGATCATCAAACAAGCACAGGGAACAAAGCAAATTCTTGACGAAAAGATCGACAAAATGGTCACTGATACGACAGATATTGCTCAAAATGAGCTTGACTCTGAAAAAGCTACGATCGTAACAAAATTCAAAGAAAGCTATTCTGGACTGGTTCAGGAGTTTGAAGGTGAAACGCAGTCCCTGATGGCAGCACTCCAACATGATTCACGCGAAATAAGAAAATCATTTAGTGATTCGGTTCAAAAATCAACTCTTGATGTTTTGAAGGGTTTGAAAGACACCGCTCAACAACAAATCATAGATGTTGACAAAGAAATTAAAGATTACCGGACTACCACCTTTAAAAAGATTGACGAGCATGCAAATAGCATTATCAAACAAATTGTAACTGAGTACTTCAATACTGAGCTTACCAATAAAAATCAAGAATCTATTCTCACGAAAACGTTTGAAAAATTTAAAGACCAAATTCACCATTAACCCATGGAAAAAATTGATTTGTATGCACAAATACTGAATGAACTTTATACTACCCGTCAAAGTAATTTGTTGATAGATGCCCTCGGTCATGCGGTCGATTCAACCTATGATGACAAAAAAAATATTCACGATGTCCTTCAGTCTGTTCTCCCGTTTGATCAATCTGATACGCTTGTAGAAATTGCAAAAGAAACACACATTGATCTCAACGACAACATCCAGGCTCAAACATTTATTTCAGACTTGATTACCATTCTTAAAGAGCTTCCAACGGTAGATCTGACCTTGGCATATAGTCCGACTTATGAGCAACTTCGTTCGTATTCAAAATGGTGGAGAAGAAATTCTCAACCATTTATCCTCCTCAATATTACGATAAATAAAGGACTTATTGCAGGGGCAATGATTGGATACGATGGAATCATGCGAGATTACTCTCTTCATAAAGTTCTGGGAACATATATTGAGGAGAAACATGAAAAATAATAATAGCAAACCATTACAGATCATATGAACAGTTTTGACAAATTTCTTCAATCTACCGGCGTATATGGAACGGTGCAGGAAGTAAAACATCCAATCGTATATATAAAAGGGCTTCCTCTTGTGCATCCAAATGAAACAATCGTATTTGAAGATGGACAACGTGGTCAAGTAATGGATATTGAACAAGATGAAGTACGGGCGTTGCTTTTTTCAAATACATCGACCCCTATTGGGTCGAAGGTTACCAGAACCAATATCCAATTTCAGGTTCCGGTCGGCGACATGATTCTCGGACAAACAATTGATCCATTGGGTCTTCAGATGGAAACAACGGTTCAACCAGAAGATCAAGAATATCGAGATGTTTTTATTCCTGCTCCTGGTATGGAAACACGAAGTAAAATAAATACTCCTTTTATCACTGGTATGTCAAAAGTTGACCTTCTCCTCCCTCTTGGTATGGGACAACGAGAACTAATACTTGGTGACGTGAAAACCGGAAAAACATCTCTCGTGCTTTCAATATTACAAAACCAATTGAAGATGTCCAATACTGTCGCCATTTATGCAGCAATTGGAAAAAGACGAAGCGAAATTAAACAACTGAATCAAAGATTCCAAGAAAATGGCATTATAAATAGACTTGCTATTATTGCATCGTCATCTTCAGACGCACCAAGTATTCACTACTTGACGCCATATGTCGCAATGACCCATGCTGAATACTTTCGTGATAAGGGTTTGGATGTCGTTATCATACTTGATGATTTATCCACCCATGCACAAAGTTATCGAGAGATATCACTCCTCAGTCAAAGATTTCCCGGGCGCGATTCCTACCCAGGAGATATTTTTTATGCCCATGCGAGTTTGCTCGAACGAGCGGGTAATTTCCATCATCCTGAAAAAGGATCGGTCTCTATCACGTGTTTACCCGTTGCAACGACTGTTGAGGGAGATCTTGCCGGATACATTTCAACAAATCTCATGGGTATGACTGATGGTCATATTCTTTTTGATGCAGATATTTACAATAAAGGTTCACGACCAGCTATAAATATTCCTTTGTCAGTCACTCGTGTTGGCCGACAAACACAAAATGATTTGTTGCGTAAAATTACTCTTGAAGTATTATCAGTCCTCTCTCAATATGAAAAAATTCAAAATATATCACATTTAGGAAGTGAGATTTCTGATGATTCAAAACGAATTCTTGAAAAAGGAAAGGCCTTTCAAATTATGCTTCATCAAGAACATTTGATTATTCCTCGAGAGATTCAAATTGTTTTTTTTGGCATCGTTTGGCTGAATATGTATGACTTATCAACTCAAGAATCATATAAAAAAATTCTTAACTTGTTCTTATCGCTGTACGAAAAAGAGGCCGTACGGGATGAGTTGGTGAGAGTCACAACGATTGCATCATTGCCACAGTTTTTAATTCAGATAAAAGAAAATAAATTAATTCAAACCATATGCAAACAAAAGACATTGTAGAGGATCAAAAATTTATGGTCGTGCTTCAAACAATCGCAACGGCCTATCAGGACATCTCAGTCATGAAAATGAAAGAAACACGCAGTTTTATCGATCATGCACGATTGTTTGTAAGTATGCTCAGAGATATATTTGAATCGCTGAAGTATTCTCATCCCCTGCTCAGTCGTCTCGAGGGGAATGCATCGGCCAAAAAACCTTTGGCAAAAGTTCTCATTACGGCAAATACAAAATTTCATGGAGATATTCTGAGACGGATATTTGAGACATTTCTTAAAGACAATAAAGAAGAAGGTGATGTCTTTCTTATCGGAAAAATTGGAAAAGATTTACTTCGTGAATATGGACAAAAAGACGAAGTTAAATTATTTGACGTATCCGATATTAATATGAAAATGAGCGACCTAAAACCGCTCATATATTACCTCCTTCAATATAAAAAAATATATGTATATTATGCAAAATTCAAAAGTATCGTAACACAAAACCCTGAAGTATCAGAGCTCACAAACATTAACAAACTCCTTGAAGAAGAGCTTGAAGCTGAAAAAGAGGAACGAAATCTTACGGAAGCGCCACCTACCTATTTGTTTGAGCCTTCTGGTGAAAAGATCGTATCTTTTCTCAATAACAATGTCATTGTCTCTCTTATGAGACAGGCCGTTCTTGAAACACAGCTTGCTCGATTTGCATCACGACTTAAGGCAATGGACGCCTTACTTGTCAAAATTGATGAAAATATGAAGAGCCTTCATAAACAAGAGCAAAAAATTAAACACGACATACGTAATAAAAAACAACTCGAGCGTATATCAGGAATGGTATTTTGGCAGCAATAGCTTTGAGTGATTTCCAGTAGAATAAAGATACTATGAAAAAAAAGGGATCAATTATTTCAATAAAGGGTCAAATTGTAGAAGTTGCATTCTATGACAATCCACCCAAGAGATACGACTTGTACGCAATGGAGGAAAATCCAGAAGCAATTCTTGAAGTGTACACTTCTGCTTCTCCCCGATCGGTATACTGTTTATCCCTCACTCAAACGCACTATTTTTATAAAGGTGCCGTTGTTATTAATACCGAGAACACGTTGACCATTCCAGTGGGAAAACAGGTGTTGGGACGAGCAATGAATGTATTCGGAGAACCTATTGACGGAAAAGAAAACTTTAATTTTGATGAAACATACTCAATTTTTGCAAATGATAAAAATCCCTCAAATATCGCCGTTTCAAATGAAATTCTTGAAACGGGAATAAAAATTGTTGATTTTTTTACTCCATTAATAAAGGGGGGAAAAATTGGATTGTTTGGCGGAGCCGGTGTCGGAAAAACAGTATTACTGACTGAAATTATTCACAACATCAGCATCAAACATAAAGAATCTCATGTATCGGTATTTTCAGGAATTGGAGAACGAAGCCGTGAAGGCCAAGAACTCTATGAAGCACTTGGCGAAACTGGGGTGCTCTCCTCTGTTGCGCTTATTTATGGAGAAATGAGCAAAAATCCTGCAGTACGATATCGAACTGGTTTTGCGGGGGTTGCACTCGCCGAGTATTTTCGAGATGTAATGAAAAAAAATGTGCTTTTCTTTGTTGATAATATGTATCGTTTTGCGCAAGCAGGATATGAACTGGGTACACTCATGAGCCAGATCCCCTCTGAAGGCGGGTATCAGCCCACCCTTGCATCTGACATGGCACATATCCACGAACGACTCTATTCGACATCTGAGAGTGAAGTCACGACATTTGAAACCATCTATGTGCCAGCGGACGATATCACTGATCCTGGAGTGCAAGCAGTTCTGCCATATCTTGATGCGCGCGTTGTTCTTTCTCGATGGATTTACCAAGAAGGACGCTTTCCTGCAATTGACACCCTTCTTTCAAACTCAAGTGCACTGAATCCTGAAATTATTGGAGAAAGACATTATAACGCATACCTCGAAACTCAATCTCTCCTCAAAGAATCAGTTAATCTCGAAAAAATTGCTTCTCTTATTGGTGTGTCAGAACTTTCAAAAGAAAATCAAATAATGTATAAACGATCTCAAATTGTAAAAAATTACATGACTCAAAAATTTGTGACCGCATCTGGCGAAAAATTAGAGAAAAGTTCATATGTAGCACTTTCTGAAACAATTAATGATGTTGAGGCTATTCATAAAGGAGATTACGATAGCATGTCACCGGAACAATTTCTGTATATTCAAACATTAGCTGACTTAAAGTAGCGCCGCACATTGCTTCATTCATATCACTATGGCAGATAAGACAATCAATCTATTAATGATGACTCCAGAAAGAAAAATATTTGAAGGTCAAGTCTTGTCCATTAGTTGCCAAAATGAGCTCGGAAAGCTTGATATATTGCCTGAGCATAGTAATTTTATGTCAATGATTGAGGATGAAATCGTCATCAGAGATCTCATGGGAAAAGAAAAAAAAATACCCGTTGAGCAGGCAATTATTCAGGTCTTAAAGGATATGGTGGTCATACTTATGAATATTAACGTTTCAGAAAATGACGTAGTACTCAAGGCCATCATGGACCAGTTTCAAGAATAGTTCTTCTTCACAATCAATCGTCCAATCCAAATTACCCCCAAGATTGAGGCAGAAGTCATCAAATATATCCCAAACTCTCCCATCTGTAAAATCTGTACACGAAATATCTGAGAGAGAAATGATGATCGAACAATCATAAATTGAATGAGAATTGGTGCAATAATCGTGAACAAAAATATGGGAGGAAGAAGAACTTTGAGTTTCGACTCTGTTCGATGAGAAAACCAGATATCTACAAATATAAATGCTTGAATGATTGCAAGAACCGTGAATGCCGCCGTTTGTGGGTCACCGCCGAAAATACCCGTGTTCCCGGCAAACAATCGATAGGCAATAATAACGATCACCGCTGCTGCAAAGCCGATCATGGTAATATATCCGATATCTTTTCGTTGGAGAATCACCATAGCACGATCTGGCTTTTGTTGCATGACATGCGAATTTTTTGGCGTGAAAGCCATCGCAAGCGCGGGAATCCCATCTGAAATGAGATTGATGTACAGAAGCTGAATGGGAAGGAGTAACGGGGGAAATCCAAGGAGCAACCCAATAACAAGGGCTAATCCTTCTGATAAATTTCCCGTCAGTAAATATTTGATCGAGTTTTTCAATCGAACCACAATATTTCTCCCCTCCTCCACTGCATTCACAATGGTTGCAAAATTATCATCAAGAATGACCATGTCTGCAACTTCTCGCGCTACATCAGTCCCAACCTTGCCCATCGCCACCCCAACATTCGCCTGTTTGAGTGCAACTGCATCATTTACCCCATCGCCGGTCACCGTTACGATCTCACCAAGTTTTTGATACAAGGCAACAATTCGACTCTTGTGAAGTGGCGTCGTTCGAGCAAATATGCGCGTATGAGGAAGAATTTTGAGTAATTTCTCATCTGAATAGAGATCAATCTGTTTCCCCGTTATGATCGCATCACCTTTTTTAACTAATCCGATGCTCGTTCCCACACTTTCTGCAGTCTTTTCATTGTCCCCTGTAATCATAACTACTTTGATTCCCGCATTTGCCGCACGTTCAAGTGCGCACATAACTTCTTTTCTTGGTGGATCATGAAGTGCACTCATTCCTAAAAATATGAGTCCATCTTTTTGTAACGATCCATTTTGTTCATACTCCGGCCGCTCTTCTTTTTGAAGTGTTTGAAACATACTCTGGTGATGTTCGTTTTCTTGATATGCAAATGCTAGAACGCGGAGTCCGTGTTCTGACCATTTCTCAAGCGCTTTACCAACCGATTCTCGGCGCTCATCGGTCAACTTTACTACCGATCCATCAATCAATATATGAGATGAAATATGAAGAATTGATTCAGGAGCACCTTTTGTAAATACATATTCAGGTCCATTTTTTTCTTTTTTCTTTACCAGTACACTCATCCGTTTTCGTATTGAATCAAAGGAGATTTCATCAACAAGTTCCCAAGAATCTCGAATCTCATGTTCATTGATTTTTTTCTCTCGCGCAAGCTTAAGAAGCGCTCCTTCGGTGGGATCTCCTAATACCTCTATCCCTCCATGGGTGTCAACAAGTGATGCGGTTGAACAGAGTATTCCATTGGTCAAAAGGAGATGTTCTGCGCGACTCGTGATCGTTTGATGAGGATCAGTACTGTGCATATGTCCGTCTATCCAGAGTTCTTTGACACTCATAACATTTTCCGTAAGTGTTCCCGTTTTGTCGGTTGCAATAAGTGTGGTATTTCCCAGAGCCTCGATCGCAGCAAGCTTTCGAATAATAGCATTTCGTTTTGCCATATGCTTGACCCCAATTGAAAGAATGACCGTCATAACGGCAGGAAGACTCTCCGGGACCACGGCAACGGCAAGGGAGATTGCCAGAAGAAATGAAGGAAATGTACCATTTCCTTGCAGTGCTGAAAGAACAAAAACGACCAGAGAAATTATTATTCCCGCTAGTCCAACAATCTCGGTAAGATGCGCAAGTTTTTTTTGCAGTGGTGTCTGAAAATGTTCAACGGTTGATAGTTCGGCGGCAATCAACCCAAATTTAGTTTTCATACCAATCTGTGTGACAATAGCTTGTGCTCGTCCTTTGGAAACAATGGTACCCATGTACATCATGTCATCTTTATTTTTCACGACCGGAAAAGATTCGCCGGTGAGAGATGCTTCATTCATTTCAAGATTATGAGCCTCGATGATTTTTACATCAGCGGGAACCTTTACACCTTCTTCAACTATGATGAGGTCTCCCGGTACCAGATGTTTACTATCAATCTCTTGCTCTTTTCCATCACGAATAACTCTGATTGAACTTACCGACAATTGATTGAGTGCCGCAACTGCCTGCTCCGCCTTTAGCTCTTGAAACATGCCAAACCCCGCATTGATCAGAATAATAATCAAAATCAATGAACCATCAATAATTTCTCCAATCGCAAACGATAAAATCGCCGCAATCAAAAGAAGAATAATCAGAAAGCTTGAAATCTGTGCAATAAATTTTTTTACCCACGAAATCCTCGCCGTATTTTTTATGACGTTCCATCCATATTCTTTCTGGAGCTTTTGCGCTTGAACGCTCGTAATACCTTTGGACATGTATGCCATTTCTAATTTCTAATTTCTTAATTCATCATCTCTTCATCTCCCTATATGCCTTCATCATTAT
>Ga0210057_1001297_pt1 | contig 38357 bp, 39 predicted proteins | sample CryGeyCG2114_010_2_FD_183968 | JGI IMG/M metagenome (GOLD analysis project Ga0210057, IMG submission 183968) | Groundwater microbial communities from aquifer - Crystal Geyser CG10_big_fil_rev_8/21/14_0.10 (SPAdes) (version 2) | ecosystem: Environmental > Aquatic > Deep subsurface > Groundwater ... | reverse complement strand
GCGTTCCTATAACAAGATACCATCGGGTTCTTTTGGTATACTCATTGTAACGTGCCCGCCCTCGAAGATGGCGTACAGGCCATAGAAGAACGCAATGCCCGTGTAGAAGCGGATAAGGCCTGGGAAGGAAGCTGGTACAGGCGCTTGCTCCTTGCCTCGGCTATGTACGCTACTGCAGTACTCTTCCTCTGGAGCAGCAATGCAGAGGCGTTTTGGTTTCAGTCGCTGGTACCCGCCGGTGCCTACATTCTCTCCACTCTGACCCTGCCGTGGCTGAAGAGAAGATGGGTAGGAAAAAAGGGAAGATAGACCTCACAAAAAAACCCAGAGCACCGTTGCTCTGGGTTATTGACGTCTCCTCTTTGATGACGGTTTCACCCGTCAAGAAGACATCACTCTTGTCTTGTCGTTCCTAGCAGTGAACGACGACCTCAGGAGCCGCGCGTGCGGCCATAAGATATTGGATGTGCAACATGGCAGCATCCTCCAAAAAAAGTGCTTCTCCCTTGTGACTGAGCCAAGGAGAAAGGCTCTGTTTGAGCCAAAAAGAAGCTCAAACTGCAAACACAATACAATACATGCAGCCTTTTGCAAAAAAAGTGTAAAAAAAATATGTATGCTCGCAAAGCAACTAAAAAAGCGCTCAGGAACCTTTCCTGAGCGCTCCGCCTGCCCTATTACGGGCAGACTGCGCCGGGTGGCCCACCGTCTGGAGACAGAGAGAATCACAGTGGAATCCCCTCTGCATACAAGTATATGTACAAAAAAAGCGGCCTGGATAAGGGATATCCAGGCCGAGGCATCGGAGAAACGCTAGAGCGGTCGGGGCAGCCGTGAGGGGCGGCGCGACTGAGCAGTAGATTCTCCAATGGCATTGGCGCAATGCATAGGACGCTCATGCCACTGGAGAAGGCCATAGACGTTCCCCAAAGCCGCTACAATGTACAGAATAGGGTCAGAAATGTAAAGTAAAATGTACAATAATTGGTTTTATGTTCAAACATTGAAAAATCCTAGAAACTCTATGCCCTAGGACACCAATGGAAAAAAATCATTCCTATTTTTAGCTTAAAAATGGCGATACGTACTCTGCCTTCGCTCCCAATTGCTCTTCTATCCGCAGCAACTGGTTGTACTTGCATACGCGGTCGGTGCGGCTGAGTGATCCGGTTTTAATCTGCCCGGTCTGCAGACCCACGGCAAGATGCGCTATGAAGGTATCGGCTGTCTCGCCGCTGCGGTGGCTCACGATTGCGTTCCAGCCTTCTTTTTGGGTCATCTGAATGGCATCTACCGTTTCACTCACGGTACCTATCTGGTTGAGTTTGATGAGCACGGCATTCACAGCCTTTTTCTCTATGGCTTCCTGAATGCGTTTGGTATTGGTGACCAACAGATCGTCCCCCACCAGCTGAGTCGTCTTTCCCACACGCTTGTACATAGCCACAAACCCCTCCCAGTCGTCTTCGCTGTGGCTGTCTTCTATGCTCACCAGCGGATACTCGGAAAGCAGTGACTCATAAAAATCAGTCAGTTCTGCAGAAGACTTCTGTTCACCGTCTATAGCGTAGGACCCGTCTGTATAAAATTCCGAAGCGGCAGCGTCTATACCGAGCATCACCCTGCCGGCATACCCTGCCTGTTCTATGGCATGCATAATGAAATCAAAGGCTTCTCTGGTTTTATCTACCCGTAGGGAAAAGCCTCCTTCGTCTCCCACTGCGGTTATTTGCCCTGCTTCCGCTATGAGCTTTTTTAACGTGTGAAAGATTTCGGACCCGGCGCGTAGCGCTTCGCTAAAGGAAGGAAGTCCCGCAGGAATGATCATGCATTCCTGAATAGCCAGCTTGTTATCGGCATGTTTGCCTCCGTTGATCACATTCATCATGGGCACAGGAAGCCGTGTGAGGCTTTCTACACCAAACTGCTCAGCAAGAGACTTCCAGAGTGGCTGCCCTTCCTGCCCCGCACGTGCGCGACACACCGCCATGGAAACACCCAGTATGGCATTGGCTCCGATTTTGGACTTGTTGGGTGTGCCATCGAGATCCAGCAGAAGTTGATCTATGGTGCGCTGGTCGGAAACATTCTGCCCCTTCAGCGCGGGAGCAATAGTATCATTCACGTTCTGAACAGCTGTAAGCACAGATTTCCCTCCATACAGAGCCGTATTGCCATCGCGTAGTTCCAGAGCTTCGTGTGTACCGGTGGAGGCACCGGAAGGAACGGCAGCACGGCCGAAGGTACCGTCCTCCAGAGTGCAATCTACTTCTACTGTGGGGTTTCCACGGGAGTCCAGAATCTGTCGGGCATGAAGGGTTTGAATGGTAGACATGATGCAAAAGGAAAAGGTTGACTGCATCATACCAGCACCTTGGGTAAAAGCTTATAGCTAAAAGCTGTAAGCTATGAGAAAATCCAAATCAGCACTATCAACAGATCACTCTCTGCTTTGTTTTTTCATGCACTGCAGCTGTGTAAAGACCCAGAAGCGTCAAAATTATCAGAGTCCAGTCAAATCCGGCACCCGGGAGATGCGATGGCATGCTGCTGACCTCCCGCATTTCGACGGAGGGAGCCGAGGAATTTATGGCCAGAACGGATGACACAGAAAACGTTTCGTTCCGTCTCTCTTCCAAGCGTTCAGCTATGCGTTCGCGGCGATTTTCTATGGCGCGGAGACGGTCACGGTACTGCTCTTCCACTGGATCCAGCGACGCATTCAGATTTTTCTCTTCTGCGTCTGCAAGCAAACTCCCTGACCCTCCGCCTGCAAGCTGCCACCACTCTCCTCCCCACAGTACCGACGCTATTTCTCCGTTCCAGGAAAAATGTTCGGAGGCAACGGCACCCACCACAAACGGCACAAACAGTATGCTCAGCAGAACAATACGGAGTGTCCACCGGCGAATGACACGCAGGCAAAACAGGCCAAGCAGGAAAAAGCCGATGGCTACACCGGAAAGTGTCCACCCCCAGGCATACCAGGAAAGCAGAAACGCGGTGGAAGGGAATGCGTAGACGAGCAGTTCCAAAAGCAGAACAATGAGGAGCAGAAACGCAGGCATCCAGTGGAGCACCCGGAACGCGTAGTCCGCACGGTTCTGGCGAAATGTCTGAGAAAGGAGAAGCGGATACGCTGCTGCCAGTACAAAAACAATGGCCCACTGTACTATCCCTGTTTCCAGGTTCGTGAGTGTAGGGATCACCACACCGGTCACCACCGTGAGCGTGCCAAGGAGAAAGATGAGCAGTGTCTCAGTCGTATGCTTTAGCGGCATAGGAGGGGTATGGTGATTTATGAAGCAGGAGATGTCAAGAAGCTAGTACATTTTTGTAGCTGGGCTAGCTTAACTAGCTTGCTTAGCTTCATTAGCGTTGTTAGCGGGATTAGCTTCGTTAGGAAGGGATTCTGTCCTTTTAAAATGTTTTTTGATCCTTGCCTACTTTTTGAATAAGAAAATAACGCTACACAAGCTAAGGAAGCTAAGCAAGCTAGTACAGCTAATCACGCTAGCAAAAGCTACAACCACTTCTTCTTTGCAAAGTACCCAAACATCACAAGTAGCATGAGCAGCATGCTGATGAGGATTCCCGAAAATGCGTGAATGGAATGCTGATAGGGCAACGAAATATTCATACCATAGAAACCGGTGATGACGGTGAGTGGCAGCATGGTGACCGAAAAAATAGTCAGCACCTTTACTACCGCATTTGTTTTATGACTTAGCCATGATTCGTGCGTGTCCTGCAGTGCTTCACTGATTTCCTTTGCGGTTTCCAGCAGTGCCCACTGCCGTTCGATATTGTCTAATATGTCATCAAAATACAAAGCCAGCTCCTCGGAAACAAACTTCTTATTCTTGTGTTCCAGTGTGGCCACAAGCGTCCTCTGCGGAAGCAAAATACTCCGCATGGTAATAATGTTTCTCTTCAGCGTCATAATCTCGCGTAGCAAGTCCACCTGCTCTTCGCTCTCAAAGAGACGATCTTCTATTTCACGCAGTCTTCGCGTAATGGTATCGACCAATGGAAACACATCTTCAAAGAATCGATGCATCAGCTCATAGAGCAAGAAGCCGGTCCCGTACTGCAGAAATTCCTTCTTTGCTTCTTCGGAGGTTTGTACCTCGTTCCAAATACGTTCCACAACAGGGAGATTTCCTCCGTGGAGTGTTGCCATAAAGTTCTGCCCGAGGAAGATGTTCACTTCTTCTTTTAAAATACGTCCTGTTGGATTGTGAAAGTATGGAATATGAAACACCAGGAAGAGATACGTATCGTACTCCTCCGCTTTAGGGCGTTCGTGCTCACTCAAACAGTCCTCTATATCCAACTCATGAAATCCATACTGCTCCTGCAGTAGTAGCAGATCCTTCTCAGAAGGCTTACTGTCGTCGTGCCACGTGATGTCTCCGTAGGTGAGAGAGCGCATGGCAGAGCGGAGAAGGAGGTTCTTCAGCAGTCACAAACCCATTGAAGCCCCTGGAGCAGATGTACGCAAGCAAAATCAAACCTACTTCCTCTTCCTGCTGGGCAAATATTTCTCGCGGGGATCTTCCACCGATTCAGAGGGCAACTGCACATAGTGACGGGATCGGTACAGGCGCACCTGCAGGAAAAGATACAGAAGCAGCACACCCAGCCACACGATCCACCAGAAACGCATGGAGAGAAAACTGATATCTTCCGCACGGGAAACACCCAGTAGCAGTCCCACAAGACCAAACCAGAGTGCTGCAGCTCCCCATGAGCGGCTTAATTTGCGCGTCATGGGATTCTTCTGTTTCCGCCTCCATCGCTTAATACCCACAGAGAGTAGAACCAATGCAGCACAGAAAACGAGCAGTGCCTGCATTTTTGGAGAGCTGTATGCAATGAGTGGAGGTCGGGGCCAGAAGAGGTAGGAAAGAAAAGACATAGGATGCAAGTAAGGAGAGAAGATGCGCTCTATTTTCCTGGTTTCGCTTTGAGTTTCATCTTTTTTCCCTGGGTGATGGAACGAAGCATTTTTTCGAGTTCACGCTCCTTTAAAGTCCGCGCAGGGCGAATGAGCAGATACACCAGGAATCCGATAACAGGGAAAAAGGCAACGAGCAGAATACTAAAGAACATATAGAGGAACGACTGCGTGCGCAGCAAAATATCGCGTGTGGTGTAAAACACGAGAAAAATAACTACGGCACCCAGGAGTATCATGCCGAGTTGCAGCATGCGAAGCATGGGATCATCTGCCAAAAAGAGAAGCCAAGGCTCTATGAGTGTCTGAAGAAAGGAAAGCATACTACAGGTGAGGGTATTTTCTCCGGTGGACAACAACGTACACGATTGCTGCAAGAATCGCCAGTACGGAAAGGAACTGACTGAAGCGCAGTTCAAAGGTAGGAAAACTAAGCCAGGAACGCATAAGGAGGTAGCCACCGAATGTTGCAAGGAGTACAGACTGATACACAACCAGTGATTTTTGGGACAGTGAAAGTTCCACAGCTGCAAACACACCCAAACTCAGGAACATGCAGACAAGAACCACAAAATCAAGTTGCGTTGCAAAGACCGGAATACTGAAGTCTCCGCGGTAGTACTCAAAAAAGAACGTGACCAGCGCCGCAACCACTATGCCAAAAAGTGTCTCGGCACCTGCGCGCTTGGACTTTTTGCGAATGATGAGAAGAAGGAAGGTAAGCAGAAAGAATGTGAGAGCGTAGTACAGCTGTACGGGATGGATCGGCACAACATAGCGCACACCCATGGCGTCGTATGTAAAGCCCCAAAAGACATCTGTGGGCTTTCCGTATGCCTGACCGGCAAAAAATTTGCCGAGCCAGTCGAAGGAGAGACCAAAACAGGCGGCAGGCAGGAGCACATCCAGCCACTGCAAAAATGTTGCCCGCTGTTTGCGTGTTGCCAGGTAAAGAACGCACCCAATTCCTATGGCTCCACCGAGATAACTGAACCCGCCATCCCACACAATAAACAAACGGAGAGGATCTTTGACATAGGCACGGTAGTTTGCAATAACTGCAACAAACCGACCACCAAAAAAGAAGGCAAGAATGTAGTGCCAGGCGCGTTCACGCAGGTGCGAAAAAGACAGATTTGCACTTTGTGCTAACCGCAGAAAGAACTCTGTAGAGAGCCAAATGCCTATGAGGAGAAAGATGAGTCGCGTCCAGAGGAAGAACGGACCGATGGTGAATGCTTCAAACATGGCGGAGGTAGCATAGCAGATACTAGCTTGCTTAGCTGCACTAGCGTTATTAGCGTAGCTAGCGTGGTTAGCTGTATGAGCCTCTTTCGGATGAGGCATTGAGCGGCTTCTTGTGTGTTTTAGTGAGAAAGACACAATGACTGAAGTAAAAAGCACACAGTACTGAACTAATAAATCTAGTAGAGCTAGTGACGCTAGCTACGCTACCTCTATACTTATCCTATGATCTACCTAGACCACGCCGCCACAACGCCCACAGACCCCAGAGTTGCAGAGGTCATGCTCCCTCATCTGCAAACAACGTGGGGGAACCCTTCCTCTCCCCACGCCAAAGGCCGGGAAGCACGCTGTGCTATAGATGCTGCCCGAAAAACAATGGCAGACCTCCTGGGCATACTCCCGCAGGAAATTGCATTTGTGAGCAGTGGAAGTGAAGGAAACTCGCTTGCGCTCTTTGGCATATGTGAGCACTGGGTAGAAACCCACGGTGCACCCGGGCACCTTATTACTGCGAGTGTGGAGCATAGCTGCTCGCTCAAAGCAGCTGACAAGCTCGATCGGCAAGGATGGCGGATTACACGACTGCCGGTAGACAAGTTTGGCAGATTGCAATCTGCAGACCTGGAAGAGGCACTCACGGAAGACACGGCCCTCGTGAGCATACAGTGGGCAAATAACGAAGTCGGTACCGTACAGCCAGTTAAAGAAATGGCTTCTATGTGCCAAAAGAAAGGTGTTCCGTTTCACTGTGATGCCGTACAGGGTGTGGGGCTCCTGCCCCTCCCCTCGCCGCTGCCCGACCTCATGACCATAGCAGCGCACAAATTTTACGGCCCCAAGGGAATGGCTGCACTCATTGTAAAAGAGACCGTTAAAGTCAGCCCGCAGATTATGGGGGGCGGACAGGAATTTGGCCTGCGTGCAGGAACAGAGAATGCCCCGGGTATTGTGGGGATGGCAAAAGCTCTCACACTCGCTCTGGAGGATGTACAGGGTACAGCCAAAAACATACAGGCACTGCGCAATCTGCTCGTGGATGGTATATGTACAGAGATCACCGGCACCTCTCTGAATGGGCACCCTGAGTACCGTCTTCCCAACTTCGCGAACATCCGGTTTGCCGGCAGGAGCGCTGAAATGCTTGTTATACAACTGGATATGGAAGGCATTTGTGTATCGAGCGGTGCGGCCTGCGTCACAGGTGCCAGCAAACCCAGCCATGTACTGGAAGCCATGGGAAGATCCGCTTCTGAAGCACTGGAAAATCTGCGTTTTTCTCTGGGAAAAGACACCACAAGAGAGGAGGTGGAAACAACAATAGAAACCCTCAAGAAAATGACCGCAAAGAAAGAGAAGTAGAGGAAGCACTCCTCTTTCCTTCCATTTTCCTCTGCCCTATTGCTTCATCGCATAGCGCTCCCGTGCATCCAGGATAAACTCCCGGGTTTTCTCTGCATTTTCCACGCGCAGGAAAGGCAATGTCTGCAGACTAAAATCAATATATGCATTGAATGCCGTGGCCACCTGTTCACGTTGCTCCGCGGAGAGATTGGTAATTCCCGTGACTGCTGTGTAGAGCGGATCGCCCACGGGAACAGCCAGAACAACAAATTCTTCCTTCTCCGGAGTACCGAGTACAAAAAGAGCAATAGGACGCGCATCCAGTACTACACCGGGGAATGTTTCCTGATCCGAGAGTACAACCGCACGCACCAGTCCCCCTCTTTCCACCGTGGTAAACGGAAGAATGCCGTACGGTCCCGGATACCGGACATAGGAAGGCAGTCTCCTGTCGTACCGCATGGCTCCTAAGTGTGTGTCGTAGCGGTAACGTACGTGGGATCCTTTCGGCAGTTCCACGACCACATCAACCTGCTCCGTACTCTTCTTACTCGTCTCTACAGCGCTCAGTACGCTGCGTAGCGGCACGAGCGGCGAGAGCATGCCGGACACGTGGGAAGGCGATGCATCCTTCTGCATATGCTGCGCATAAAACACGGCACTCACAAACGAGAGAATACAGAGAAGAACAATGACGAGAACTGTCGACTTTTTCATAGTCTAGCCAATGGAAGGATGAAGAGACCTGCTGTGCACGTCCGATACGGTCTTCTCTGTAAATTCCGTAAAGGGAAGAGTGACCTGCTCTTTCGTCTGCACATTACGTACCGACACACTTTTGGCCTGTTGCTCTTTGTCTCCAAGAGTAACCAGGTAGGGAATACGCTGCTTTTCGCCAGTGCGTATGCGCTTACCCAGTGACTCGGATGCTTCGAAGAGTACAGCACGAATACCTGCTTCCTTTAGAGTGGATAGCAGGCCTCTGGCGTACTCTTCGTGAGCCTCTGCCACAGGCAGAAGGGCAACCTGTACGGGTGCAAGCCAGAGTGGGAAGTGCCCGGCAAAGTGTTCGATGAGAAAACCGATGAAGCGCTCATGGGTACCAAGCGGTGCCCGGTGGATGCAGAGCGGAACGCGCTCCGTACCGTTGGCATCCGTGTAGTGAAGACCCACTTTTCCGGGAACATCAAAATCAACCTGGTTCGTTGCCAGAGTGAACTCGCGGCCAATGGCACTCCAGACTTCCACATCAATTTTTGGCCCGTAGAAAGCCGCTTCGTTCTGCACTTCGGTAAAGGTGCAACCCGCTTTCTTCATGGCATTGCGCACGAGTTCTTCTGTTTTCAGCCAAAGTTCCGGCTCATTCACGTACTTCTTCCCCAGTTCTTTAGGATCATGCAGCGAAAGGCGCATTTCGTACTTCTCGACACCGAAAATTGTAAAGTACTGCAGATACATGTTCGCCACGGCGATGAATTCCTCTTCAAACTGTTCCTCGGTACAGTAGATGTGAGCATCGTTCATACTGAGCGATCGCACACGCATGAGTCCAAAGAGCGCTCCACTGTCTTCGTACCGGTAACAGTGCCCGTACTCCGCAAGCCGCATAGGCAGATCCCGGTAGCTGCGGGGTCGAGAAGCAAAAATCTGATGGTGATGCGGGCAGTTCATGGGTTTGAGGTAGTACTCTTCCTTTTCCCCCGTAGCCTTGGCAGAGGGGGATTCCCCATCTAATTGCATAGGCGGAAACATGGACTCTTTGTAGTGCGCAAGGTGGCCTGTCTGCTCGTAGAGTTTGCCCTTTGCTATGTGTGGAGTACGCACGCGCAGGTAACCCCCTTCTGCCTCTGTTTCACGCGCCAGACGCTCTACTTCATCTGCAATAATCGTTCCCTTTGCGGTCCACAGAGGAAGCCCCGGCCCTACCATCTCGCTAAAGGTAAAGAGATCCATTTCTTTGCCCAGTGTGCGGTGGTCGCGCTTTTTTGCCTCTTCCATCATGGTCACATAGTTCTGTAACTCTTCTTTGGAAGGAAATGCTGCAACGTAGATCCGGGTGAGCTGTTCCCTGCTTTCATCTCCTCTCCAGTACGCACCTGCGAGACTCATAATTTTAAATCCGTCAGCCGGAATGTTCTTGAGGTTCTCCACGTGTCCTCCTTTGCATAAATCCACAAACATCTCATTGCCGTTGGCATCCAGATTGCGATAGTGCGTCACTTCTGTTTGCCCCTCCGCTTTTAAATCTTCGATGAGTTCCACCTTAAAGGGCTGCCCCTGCTTCTTCCAGTATGCAATGGCATCCTCTACGTTCAAAGTTTCTACAGCAAAGGTCTGGCCTGTATTGATAATAGAACGCATCTCCTTTTCTATGGCCTTGAAGTCTGCATCGGAAATGGGCTCCGCAAAGCGAAAATCGTAGTAGCACCCGTAATCAATGGGAGGACCAATGCTTATGTGGGTCTTAGGCCACAGACGCAGTACAGCCTGTGCAAGAACATGTGCCAGGCTATGGCGCATTGCGGAGAGATCATCGGAGACGTCTGGTGACATGTCAGAAGTGTAACAGATCACACAAGAGAAGAAACAGAAGAAGCAAAAGACTCAGAAGCGAACGTCTATTCTGGATCCGTAGTGTTCTGGATACGATCCCCTTCCTGCTGTGTATGTACTAGGTTCCAAGCCCCAACTCCTTTTCTATGGACCGCACCTCACGGAGCAATTGCGGATCATGCTGTAACTGACCTTCTATTTTAGAGACGGCGTTCATCACGGTTGTGTGATCACGGTTTGAGAAGAGCTCACCCAAACGCACAAAACTCATACGCAGGTATTTTTTACCCACGTACATGGCAATTTGGCGGGGGATAAGAATTTCACGCACACGGGACGTGCCCACCATTTCCTGTACGGAAACGGAGTAGAAACAACTGGTAACCTCCATGACATCCTGGAAGGTAGCAGCACGCTTTTCCGGCTTCTCAAAGCCCACTATCTCTTCCTCTACATGAGGATCGTGATGGAGCTTTTTCATAATCTCACTGATGCTCTTTATAGTGGGCATGCGCTGCTCAAGTTCATACTGAGCCACTGCCTGCATCAGAATTCCCTCCAGTTCACGGATATTGGTCTGCATGTGTTCTGCTATGAATTCGAGTACTTTCGCATCCATAAAAATTTCGTAGTCTTTGGCCTTCTCTACCAAAATCGCCAACCGTGTTTCGTAGTCCGGCTGCGAGACGTCCGCAATCATGCCACGGGCGAAGCGGGAGAGAAGTCTTTCAGCCAGCTGCAACTCCTGCGGAGGACGGTCTGCCGAAATAATGATCTGTTTTCTGTCTTCGTACAGTGCATTGAAAGTGTGAAAGAATTCTTCCTGGGTCCGCTCTTTGTTGGCCAAAAACTGTACATCATCAATAATGAGAACATTCACGCTCCTGTACCGCTGACGCAGGCGCTCCATTTTTTGCAAGCGAATGGCATCCACCACCTCGTTCGTAAAATCTTCACTGGTGACGTATACGACTGTGGCCTTAGGCATCTTCCGGAGGATTTCATTGCCCGTTGCCTGAAGCAGGTGCGTTTTTCCCAGACCCACACCTCCGTAGAGGAACAGAGGATTGTACTTTCCACCGGGCTGCGCTGTGACCGCCTGGCAAGCTGCATGAGCCAAGCGGTTGCTATCCCCCACTACAAAGTTTTCCAGCATGTACCGGGGGCTCAGTATCTTGCTGATAATCCCCTCAGCCATCTTTACTTCGTGCTTTCCGGGAAGCTTGCGCTTTTTGGACTCCGGAAACAGTTCCAGCAGATCCACCGTGCGATCGGGGTTATCCTGCAGACCCACATCTACTTTATAGACAATATGCATAATGGAGGAATCTACCTTTTGCACAGCCTTGAGTGTAGTCACGCGGTAATGCTCCATGTGCCAGTTGAGCGACATCGGCAACGGCAGACCGACGACCAGTGTTCCTTCTTCGCGTCCCAGAATGGTGGTACCACGGAACCAGGTGATGAACTGACCACGCTGGAGCTCCGTATGCAGTATGCGCAGGACTTCTATCCAGAGAGCCAGATCATCCTTCTGTTTTTTTACAGGGGGCCGGGATGCAACAAGTGTGCTAGAAGAGTCGGACGATGTCATAGAATGTAATGAGCACTATTACGCAGAGAAGAAATGCAAACCCCATTGCATTCACCGTCATTTCAAACCGGCGGTTCACCGGACGCCTCGCGATGCACTCCACGAGCACAAACAGCAATCTGCCTCCGTCCAATGCCGGAAAGGGTAAAATATTCAGTACGGCCAAACTCAAGCTCAGCAGGGCCACAAGCCTCAAATACACCATAAAACCCTGTTGTACCGAATCATGGGTGAGCTGTGCGATGCCTACAAGTCCGGTAATACCTTCGGGGACACGGCCGCTGTGGGAAAGAGAACTGAAGAGATGTGCTATGCCAAGCACGGTCTGCTGTGTCATCACTTTTGCTTCACGGAGTGCAAGGAGAAATGCCGCCAAAACGGATCTATCCGGTGACGCAAGTTTGCGGGCTACCACAGCTATGAGCACGCCGGACTTTCCTTCTTCCAGCGGAACAGACATGCTCACTTCCTGCGAAAAATCTTCTCCGGTCAGGAGCTCATACGTCACCTGTCGCTTCCCTTCCTGAATGTGCTGTACATCTGCAGGATCCAGAACCGGAATTCCATCCACACGCACAAGCATGCTCTTTTCGGGAACTCCTACACGCGCTGCTGTGCCACCACTAATCACCTTTTCCACCATCACTCCCAGCTCCACATCTATCACACCCTTGTTCGCCGCCTCCCGCATGTCATCTATATTCAAATACGTCGGTACCCATTTGCCTACCGAAAAACCGATGGTGAGCAGAACAACAGCCAGTAGAAAATTCATACAGACACCCGCGCACAGAATAACCACACGCTGCCAGATGGTTGCGGCAGCAAAGCTCCCCTTCGCCCTGCGCTCTTTCTCTGTAAATGCATTCTCTCCTTTCAGGCGTACAAATCCGCCAAAGGGAATCCAGTTCAGTGTAAATTTAGTACCGTCTTTTCGGAAGAGGATTTTTGCCACAGGTGGCAACCCAAAGCCAAATTCCTCTACTTCTACCCCTGCCTTCCTCGCGGCTGCGAAGTGACCAAACTCATGAATGAGGATGAGAACACTCAGTAAGAGAATAAAGGCCAGCGCAGAGAGAAAAAATGTCATAGAGAGTGCGTCAACTCCATGTGGCAGGAGTCGAGGGGAGTGATGCTAGCGCCTCTGTGGATATCTGAAAAGTTTTCCACAGCAATCTGCTGTTGCAAAAGGAAGCCACTCACACTGCAATACATGAACAAGTAAATGAGACGAAGTCGCGTGCGTCAAAATGCAGACTTACAAAGGGCGAAACGGATGTGAGTAAAGAATGTTCCAGAATGCATCCCTGCATGTACACTGAACTTCACGCGCTTTCTTTCACTCCGTCATTCTTTTCTCTGTGTAGAGAAAAAATCGTTCAATGTATACTGTACGCATGACGAAAGGAACTCTCTCGAACGGTGTGGTGCATAGAGTACCGGCAGATTTACGCGATGCCCTCACGTCCAGCCCTGCAGCACGAGCTGCATGGGAAGACATCACGCCACTTGCACGCAACGAATGGATCTGCTGGATAGAGTTTGCAAAGAAACAGGAAACAAGAAATCGCCGCATCGAGAGAGCGCGCACAGAGCTCACGCAAGGAAAACGCAGACCTTGTTGCTGGCCAGGATGCAAGCATCGCTGAAAGAAGCGAGAGAAATGATGACTCGAGAACTGTGTTGGAAAAATAAGGATGTTCTATTACAGTGAAGAAGTACATCTATGGAGCAAGCAACATTCCCCTCCCGGCAGATCAGTATTTCCATCAAGTGCAGTGCGGATGATGTGTATACATTTGCATCCAATCCGGCGAACCTTCCGCAGTGGGCCGCAGGTGTGAGTGGTTCCATCCGGCAATCAGGTGACGAGTGGATTTCTCATTCTCCGGTAGGAGAGGTGAAGATACGCTTTGTGGATACCAACGCCTTTGGTGTTCTGGATCATTATGTCACATTGCCATCCGGTGATTCCGTCTACAGCCCCATGCGTGTACTTCAAAATAATGAGGGAAGTGACGTCATTTTTACCTTGTATCGGCGACCGGAGATGTCCGATGAAGACTACGAAAAAGATGCATACATGATTGAGAGAGACCTCCAAACACTCAAGTCCATTCTGGAGCAGTAATTCCAATAGACTGTATTGAAGAATGCAAGAGTCAAAAAACTCTATTGTTGTAATAAAATGTGCTATAATACACCTATAAAATCACAATCTCCTTTGTATTACGTTATTTGGCAAGAAGGGAAGTATTTTGTTTCTCAGTGTCTTAATGTCGATGTATCAAGTTTTGGTGTGTCACGAGATGAAGCATTGAAAAATTTAAATGACGCTATTGCTCTCTATTTTGAAGAAGATCAACACAGACAAGATGAAGTGATTGAAGGACCTGAAATTGTCTCTGTGCCATTTGAAAATGCCTAAATGGAACGTTCCGATCTATACTGCGTCAGTCGCATTTAAAGGTGGATGATTTTGAACAGTGATACTGTAGTAGTGCGGTGGGTAGCACATGATTCGAACCACTGATCCGCCTGCGGCGGACGGATCAAAACGACGCCCTCTATTTATTTCAGTATTTTTTTGAGAAAATCGCGCCCTTTGCCAGTTTTAAGAAATTTTTCTTTTTGCATCGCTGCAGCTCTCGTCGCATATTCTTTCTTGTAGATGAGTGTCCAAGGACCCCTGTGTCTTGTATAGGAATAGGGACCATCAGGATTATTGTGCTCTTGTATGCGCTTGGTAAGGTCTTCTGTTTGACCTTTGTAAAGCAGCCCCTTTGGATTATGTAAAACGCACACGGAATACATAGCAGATGAGTATAGCAGAATAAGCCCCACTTCGCTGCTCCGCAGCTTCGAGGGGCACACTTCTTGATATCGCAATTGGCGTGCCACGCGGATCCCCCATGAACGAAGTGAATGGGAGCGAAGTGTGGTGGGCAATAGTGGATTCGAACCACTGACCTCCGCAATGTCAATGCGACGCTCTAACCAGCTGAGCTAATTGCCCGGTGTTTTGATGCTGTAAGTATAAGTGAGTGACCTCGTCAGCCTGGGCTGATTAATGCGACGCTCCCTGCCCTGAGCGACTCCGAGTGAGCGAAGCGAGTCGAGGAGGAGTCGAAGGGTAACCATCCGCCAGCGGTGGATAATTGCCCGTTTAAAGCTTTGCAAGAGTACCAATTCCCCTCTCCCCCAACAAGAGTGTATACTGTTTTACTTTATGTTTCCCCTCCTCCTCGACTTTCTGTTTCCCCGCCGCTCGCTCACCGGAGTAGAGGGATCCTTCATTACCCGGGCAGAACTGGAGCAGCTTTCTTCCTTCCCTGTTGTCGAAGAAAAACATGCGCTCCGCGCAAGGGAGATCCAGTATCTGGACGCTATTTTTGCAGGAAGTAGTTACCACCACTCTCCTCTGCTTAAAAAGGCCATTCACACGTTCAAATTCAGTCGCATCCCCAATCTGGGAGGAAAACTCTCATCTCTCATAGAGCAGGCGCCGCTACCAGAGGTCCCAGCGGGTGCAGTCCTCTGTCCGGTTCCTCTGCACTGGAGCCGTAAGTTTCACAGAGGATTCAATCAGGCAGAAGTACTGGCATCTGCACTCTCTTCCCGAAGAGATATTCCCGTTCAGTTGCTCCTCAAACGCATGCGGAGGACGGGGTTTCAGTCCCATCGTATAAGAGCAGAGCGCCTTACTGCAGTGCAAAACGCTTTTGTGTGCACGGAGCAACACCCGCCCTCATTTGTGATTCTTATAGACGATTTAGCCACTACAGGAGCCACACTGGACGCATGCGCCCACGCACTGAAAATGCGGGGTGTCTCCCATGTGGAAGCCTGGGTAGTAGCACACGGGTAGCCGCTGATAAGTTATCAGGATATATTTTATTATTTCCTGCAACTTCTGAGCGTGGGCAAAACAGCCGTTTTCCGCTATAATTAAACGATTTATACCAAACACACACATGGAAGAATACGAACCAATCCTCTCCTGGCGGGCACGTACGCGTCCCGAGCATGAACGCACACGTACATGGTACCTTGCGACCGGTGCATTTGTAGCCGCCATGGTGCTCTACGGCATCCGTACGGGATCCGTAGGATTTGCCGTTCTCATGGTCATGTCCGCCGTGGTGTACTACCTCTTTGTAATCCGCGGTGAGGCTACTATCAAGGAAATCAGCATCACAGAAGAAGGAGTGCATATTGACCACGAATTCTTCCCCTGGAAGACCTTAAACGGCTTCTGGTTCCAGAAATACCCGGACTACACACAACTGCATCTGGAGCACACAGAATACTGGCGTATAGACACTGTGGTGCAAACCGGACCTGTGAGTGTAGTGCACATACGGCAGGTTTTGCAGCCACATCTCAATGAGCACGCAGACCGGAAGGAGCAACTACTTGACAAAATTTCTAGAATATGCAAAATTTGACATGCTGTACTTCAGCAGCCATAACCAATTTGCAAAGAAGCAACATCTCGAGAGAGAGCACCGACTGCTGTGTGTAACGGGCGACGATGATAACAGCACGGCACATCCGGAAGCAGGACCCGAACAGACAAGCGGAAGCCCTGAGTCGAGTTCCGCTTCTTCCGCACAAGTAAAACACATGCAGGAGGGTTTTAGTGAAAGACTTCAGGCACAGGAGGATGCGACTTGGGAGAACCTCTCCAGGTCCCCCACTGTGCTACTTACCGTGCTGGAAGGTAACATGCTTTCAGATGAGCTACAGCAAGCGTTGGAAAGCAACATACGCGCACATGACTCCACACTCCCCCAGAATATTCCCGTATGGACGATGGTCGAGTTTATTCGCACGCACGGAGTACCCGAGGTAGAGCGCAAATTGCTTGATGAAATCCAAACAATTTTAGCAGACCCGGAAAAAGCCATTGGCATAGGAGGTGAACTGGAACGGAGAATACTGCGCTACCGCGACTTAGAACAGTCACTTTCGCAACGCTACGGAAATATAATTGGACCTATAGACCTGGAAAAAATCGAAAAGTTTGAAGCAGACTTTGAGAGAATATTTGCCGAGGACGGCTACAGTCTCCGTGACTTTATTGCAGGTACAAATGAGAAATTCGCAACCGTGAATAAGAAGAAGATCCTTGCGCTGCTCAATGAAAAATTTGGACTCAAACGCAACCCCATAGCAGGTGACCTTCAGTTTGAAAGTCCCGATGAAAACGCCACAACGGACTCCCGGGAACGCTACACACGACGTACCATACGAAAAACACTGGAGGCTGCAAAAGGCTGGTTGAAACACGGAAAAGAGAGCACTGCCACTGCGGACCTTGCAGATGCCGCAACGGGCGAAGTTACACGTACGAACATGGCCCGACGTTTTTTGGGTGCATTGAAATTCGCCCGGATCCGCAAACTGATGGCTACGTCTCTCAACGTAGGAGGAGCTGAAGAAAACCGCATTGCAGAAACAGATACACTCAAGGAATTGGAGAGCCAGCTCCTCGGTCTTAAACAACACATCGATAATATCCTCCAGGAACAAGCCGGCACGCTGCACACGCAATTGGTAGAACGCCTCAACAGAAAATTTTTCGCTCAAAAGGATGCCGACCTCATCACACTAAAGGAAGACGATACAGGCATCACACCCGAAGAGCTGGGATACGACGTACTTGCACCCGCTCTCACACTCCCACAACGTATTCTTCGGCTCAAGCCGGAGGATGTATGTGAAGATGAAGAGCATGACGTGGCTCCGGATGTTACAGATGAACACTACTTAAACTACGCCGGCAGGGCACTGAGTGAACTGAATGCCCGAGAGGAGTGGGAGGCAGAGGAACTCAAATTGGCACAGGAGCAATCCCGCCCTCCGCGTAACTACGAAGATGTCCTCTTTGAGGACGCACAGGAAAACCACGATCAGAACATTGCATGGGCAAAACGCGAAGCGCCGCGTTTGAGCAGACTGATGGATGAGGAAGGCAGCGGCGCAAATACAGAACGTATGCACCTGTTACAGAAGGTACTCGGCAGGCAAATACGTGCAAATGGCCAGCCCATGACAGAACAAGACATTGCAACGCTGCCGGAAATGCTCACCTACCTGGAAGGCCTTCTACAGCGCATTGCGGGAGCAGATACACCATCCCGTGCAGACTACGACGAGCTGTACCAAACCGTAGATCGTTTTGGGCTGAGTCGTCTGACCTTCATATTCGATACTCTCGCGAATCCCTCTGCAATGCAGAAAATGGACCGGTATGCAGAAAAGCAGGCACAACGACCGATGAGGGAAAATACGAAAGAAACCCGCAACGACATAGAAGACCGTCTAAGGAATGTACGGGAACGACTCCGGAACCACCCCGCATTGGATCTTACCGTCAGTAACACATTTGACCTGAAAGAAGGCTTCAACCAGAAATGCGCAGAGGTAACCAGTTTGCTGGATCCTGCAGAAACCTTCGCTGAAACGGAAGGAAGATCCGTACTTGCCGGACAGGAACTCAACAGGGCCGACGAACTCACGGAAATGCTGGAACAGTGCACCGACCGGCTGGATGCCATCATGCGTGAAGATGGTGTTCTGAACGTTTCTGCGGAAAGGTTCCGGGAAATTACAAAACAGGACGGTCGGGCTGCGTATGTACGAAGCGACCCTGCGTACAAAGGAAAAATTCTGATGAATACCAGTGCAGATGCTCAGTTCTACCAAACCGATCTGGCACATGAGAGGGGCCATGCGGTCCTGCACGCTGTGACGAGCGAAGAATTCGGAGGACTCTTTGAAGGCCTGCACATCGAAATATACAGCATGATCAAAAATGATGTGCCGGAGGCGGAGAAAGAAAATCGTGACATACAGGCAATACTGCTTGGTATGGCGGATCGCTGGGGTGTTCCTGAGTCAAAAGACCCGAACGAACGAATGGAACTCCTCATGGATGAACTCATGAACCAGTATGCCACCTGGGTGGACAGAGGCAGGCCGCGCAAAAGGCTGAGCATACCGGATCAGCCACCTCCGGACGATGAACTCCTCTTCCAATACATGGATAGGAAATTTGGCAAAGCACCTCCCGATGATTCTGAACTTTCTCTGGAAAACAAACCGGATGCGGAAGAACTGGAAAAGACGCAGGCTATGCTTATGAAAGGAAGCGGCGAAGAAGAGGAAGCTCCCTCAGCCAGAGCGGGAAGGCAGGAACCGGATTCTGCACATGAACTCCGCCACACAGAACAGGATGTAGAAAAAATCCGCACATTCTACACTGCCTACCCGGAGTACAGAGCTCAACTGGAAGAGCACTACCTGTCTGCCCGAGAGTACTTCGACAAGATTGAGTACACCTACAACCACAGAACAGATGTTCCCGTAAAAAACATCATGGAAGCTCTGGACATTATCAAAAATTTCGTCAAACCCATTCTGGATGAAATAAACAAGGAAAAATCCAAACGACTGAACCTGGCAGACGAAGCACCAAAAGGAAAAATCACCTGGCGCACCCTTGGACGGAGAGTCAGTTTCATCAGCATTATGGACATTGTGGAAGCGGGCAAGCAGATGTGGGAAGACGTCAACCGCATCTGGAAACGCCGTGGGCAAGCCAAGCAGGCAGAATTCGGTGCGGGTGTGACCGGCTGGATTCCCGACTGGGTACCGTATGCCGGACGTCTGAAGAACGAATTTAATAAACGCAACCTCTCTTCGGAACTGGAAGAAGTGAGCCACTGGAAGGATGCCCTGAAGGAATCCGACAGCTACACACTGCAGGATCTTTTGCGCTCCAGCCGCAACAAGGACCAAATCCGCGCCATCTGTGAACTCCTCACGGAGCGCGGAAGGCTGGACTGGAACGACGAAGGTATGTGGGAAACCTTCAACGAACTTTCCAGCTATGAAATGCCCATTAAAGCCTGCAGGCTGGATGCCGTCCTCCGCGACAAATGGCTCCAGAAGCTCATTACTAGCATTTGGGGAGACAAGGATCACTACTTCAACTGGCGCCAATCCAACGACGGAGCCATTAAGAGCAGCATGAGTAAATTCACCTCTACGGTAGACCAACTTTCCAATGTGAGCGGTGGTATGGACGGACTGCTAAAAAACATGCTCCAAACCTTTGTACGATTTGACAAAGATCGCAGCAACATGCCGGAAGAAGTGAACCCGCACCTCTACGAGGAAACAATTTTCTACGCCATGCGTAACGGAAAAATGACCATGGAAGGGAAATTCTTCTACCTCATACAGGGCATACGGTACGGTCTCATTTCCATAGATCGCCTGGGTGTCATAGCCGGTGAAGGCGGAGGCATCTTGAACACGTTCCCGTTCATTGACTACTTCTACAAAAAGAACAACTCCATGGCCGAAATCACTGCGCTCAGCGAACGTCTGGAAGAAGGTCCGGGAGACGACCGTTTTAGCCCGGGACTCAAGACCACCCTCTTTGTCCGCCTGGAAATAGAACGGGAAAAGGCAGTAAAGGAGAGGCTACGCAAGGGCGTGAGCAAACAGGGAGAAAACATCGACCATGATGACATCCCGTACTTCCTCCCTGCACTGGAATACAGCGGTATAAAAGAGTGGTTTGCCAACATGAGTGGTGCGCGCCAGAAGCTAAGTAAAGAGGCCCTCAAGAACGCCTACGTGGGCTACAGTATGAAGTTTAAAACCTTCGCGGCACTCGCCACTATGGACAGCCAGGGAATACAACGCTTTACGCAAACAGACGTGCGCGATATGGCACAAACCATAGGAGCCTACGTTATGGCCGATAACATTCTCATGCGCAATGCGTTCGATAAGGACGATACCTCCCGTCCGGAACTAAGCCTCTCGGAAATCAATACGCAGCAACCCGTCATGGGAGCAGAGGGCACCACAGTAAAAACCTACCGTGACAACCTCAAGTACTTTTCTCAGGAAGTACTGAAAAAATTCCTCAGTGACGACAAAACATGGGAAGAAATCAATCTACATGCCGGCAATAGTCCTACCGATAAGGGGAGCAAAGAGTGGATAACACAGGAAGACTTTGCAGGCTGGGATCCCGAGCACAACAGAGCAGAGCCAAAGAAAGCAGGAAAAATCTTTAATGCCACCGGTAAAATGATTGAACTTCTGGAAAAGAACATGCTTGCACGGTCCGGAGAGTTTAAGCAGATGCTCATAGAAATCAGTAAGCAAAAAAATACGGTCACCGGGAACGAATTCTTTACCGAAGATGGCGTTGTGAAGGGAAAAGAGTACACAAACAGCAATATTGCAGAGATTGTAAAAAGGATGCAGTAGTAAGGCAGAACTTGTCAGATGCATCAGGCACAGGCAAACTCTGTTCCTATGCAGGTCTCCATACAGCGTAGAGATACGTCTCTCCCCCTCCCCGCCTACGAATCTGCGGGGGCGGTGGGTTTTGACCTGATTACGCGGGAAACAACGGTAGTGGAACCGGGGAAGATAGCGCTGGTGCCCTCCAATGTGATAGTAAAGGTACCCGAGGGCTACATGCTCATTATTTCTCCACGGTCCTCTCTGCCGCGCAAAAAGGGCCTGGTATGCCCGCACAGCATCGGAGTCATCGACCAGGATTATCACGGGCCGGATGATGAGCTCCTGGTACAGGTGCAAAATATCACGCAGGAACCAGTCACCGTGGAGCGCGGCGAGCGCATAGCCCAGGGTCTCTTTGTGCGCATAGACCGTGCGGAGTGGGAGGAAGTGGAAGACCACGGAGTAAAGACCCGTGGCGGGTTTGGATCCACGGGAACACATAGGAAGCACCTTACAAAGCCGCACCCACGAAGGGGTGCGGCTTTGTGAATTTAGAATGAAAAAAATTGAGCCGCGCCCCTCCGCGGGTGCGGCTCAATTGCTCGTCAAAGGTAAAGGGTGTCTAGTTAAAATGGAGTGTGGGATTCCTTTTTTGAAACGCTGGAAAGCGTACTTCCTCATCAAAAGTACCGTGGAAAGGTTGTGGTATTGCTACAAGCCGCACCCACGAAGGGGTGCGGCTTTGTGTTTGTAAAATGAGATGCGGCTCAATGCTTACTTGCTGATAGGCTTTCGCATGAACGCCGGGACTTCCAGCTCCTCTTCATCCAGATCTACAGCTGTGGACTTGGCTTCCAGAAGAGATTTCTTCCGGAATTCACCGGCGTCTTCTGTGCTGTCTGTGGCAGAAGGAGAGGAATGCTCCAGTGCCTGACGCAGACCCATACCCGGTGCCTTTTTTAGCACACGTGTTTCGGGGAGGGATTCAAAGCCGGTAGCGACCACGGTACACTTTACCTCGCCGGTGTAGTTTTCATCTATCACGGCACCAAAGATGATGTTTGCTTCCGGATCTGCCGCCTCAGTAATAATGCGGGCAGCCTCGTCGACTTCGAACATAGAGAGGTCATTTCCTCCGGTAATATTGAAGAGCACACCCTTCGCACCGGAAATGGAAAGTTCCAGGAGCGGACTATCCACTGCGGCACGTGCCGCTTCGGAGGCACGACTGTCGCCCGTACCGTACCCTATGCCCATAAGAGCGGTTCCGGCGTCCTGCATAATGGATTTCACGTCTGCAAAGTCCACGTTTACAAGCCCATGAATGGTAATGAGACTCGCAATACCCTCTATGGCATGCTGGAGCACTTCATCCACCACGGCAAACGCCTCGGTAAGTGGCGTGGTTTTGTCGATGAGTGAAAGGATTTTATCGTTCGGGATGGTAATGAGCGTATCCACTTTTCCTTTCATATTCTCCAGTGCTTCATCCGCCTGCCGCTTGCGCTTGTGACCCTCAAAACTGAAGGGCTTGGTGACCACTGCCACAGTGAGAATGCCAAGGCTGCGTGCAATTTCTGCAATGGCCGGCAATCCACCGCTTCCCGTGCCTCCGCCGAGTCCGGCAGTGAGAAAGAGCATATCTGCTCCTTCCAGCGAAGACTTAATTTCCTCGCTGCTCTCCTCTGCCGCTTTCTTGCCTACGGCAGGATTCGCACCGGCTCCGAGCCCTCTGGTGGTACCACGACCTATGGTTACCTTTTTGGGTGCAGGGTTGTGGTAGAGCGCCTGTACATCGGTATTCACCGCTATAAAGTCAACGCCCTGAAGTTTGGCAACGATCATGCGGGCAACGGCATTGGAGCCACCGCCACCTACCCCAAGAACACGGATGTCGGCACCGGGAGATACATCGGGGCGCACCTCGTGTGAGGAGGAACCGGAAGAGGCATCATCGTCACCGGTACCACTGGAACCGCTGCCGTTGCCGCTGCCACTGAAGAGAGAACGAAGAGTATCGGACATGGGAAGAAAGGGAAAGAAGCGAAATTACGGGAGAAGACTTTTAAACCAGGATCCTACCTGCTGGGCCGTACGCTTGAGCTGGAAGGAACCCATACGGGGTGCATTTTCACGTTCACGCATACCCCAGACCAGCGCACCCAGAGCAGTGGCATAGGCCGGATCGTCCACCTTCTCTATGACTCCACCAATATCCACAGGGAAACCCATTTGGACGGGCAGACCAAGAACATCGCGTGAGAGGTCCAGCACACCGGGAGCTTTGGAAGCGGCACCGGTAAGCAGTGCGCCGGCGGGCAGCATACCGCTGCGGCCGATACGCTCAAGCTCCTGTTTTACAAGGGAGAAAATTTCGTAGTAGCGTGCCTGCATAATCTCGCCCATGTAGCGCTTGCTCACCGTCTGCGTGTCCACCTTGCTCACCGAGGAAAGGTCGATCATTTCCCGTTCGGAAATTTCTTCCGGGAGCACGGACCCGAATTCAATTTTAATCTTCTCGGCCGTATCTATGGAGGTGCGCAGTCCAATGGCAATGTCGTTGGTGACACTCTCTCCTCCTATGGGGAGACAAACCGAGTGAAGGATAGTCCCCTCTTCAAACACCACGATGCTCGTACAACCCGCTCCGACGTCTACCACTACCACGCCGAGCTCCTTCTGCCGCTTGCTCAGTACCGCTTCAGCGGCGCCAATGGTAGCCGGAACAAGATCATCTACATCCACTCCTGCCTGGTCCACACACTTCTCCACGTTCTTCACGTGCTGTACGTGACCGGTAATAATGTGCGCCTCCACTTCCAGACGAATGCCGGTCATACCCACAGGGTTCTTGATGCCCTGCTGTTCATCTACGGCATACGCCTTAGGTTCTATGTGGAGAATACGACGGTTGGCCGGAATGCTTACTGCCTGCGCAGCTTCCAGAACACGACCTACATCCTCCGTTGTAATTTCCGATCCGGAAATGGCAATAACTCCACGACTGTCGAACGCTTCGATGTGAGCGCCACTCATACCCACGAACACATGGTTAATGGGCACACCTGCCATACGCTCTGCGTCCTCTAAGGAAGAAATGATGTTATGAATGAGTTCCTCCACATCTATCACATTTCCTTTCCGCATACCCAGCGACGGTGAAATACCGACACCGATAATGTTTGGAACCTGATGATCACTTTCGCCATCCACCACCGCAACAACAGTCCGAATTTTGGAGCTTCCTATATCGAGGCTCGCGAGCACGCGTTCTTTTGGCATGTGTAGGTGAAGAAAAAAGTAGGGACGAATTGAATCGACGGAAACAGGAAGGGAACAACCATTCCCGACACATGCCGAGTGTACGCACGCGGAAATACGGTCCGCAAGAGCCTTATGACTACCTTTCGTATTCAGTAGATGAATTTATGAACTATTTTTGTGATCATACTTTTTAGCTTCTATAAATGGTATTCATACTTTTACATCTTCAAATAAACGACCTAAAAATCTCATGAGTACGAATTGTGATCAAGAAATGTGAGGTTCACTGCACATTTGTGGATGCGGGAAGGAAGCGTTGTTAGCTATACTAGCATTGCTAGCGTTACTAGCGTTTCTAGCTTTGTGAGGCTACTTCATCTTTGTTACTTAGGACCTTCTTTGGCAAAAGAAAAACAAGAAATGAAGACTCTCTCTCATAACGCTCGTGAAGCTAATCAACTAATAACGCTAATGACGCTAGTAACGCTAATGACGCTAGTAACGCTAGTATCGCTAGTAACGCTAGTATCGCTAGGAGCGTTAGCGACACCAGTCCACCATTCGACACCCTCCTCTCTTTGAGGCATTCTACTCACATGAATCATCTTGTTCTTGTAGACGGCCACCATCTTATGTACCGCGCATACTGGGCCATTCCACGCACACTCAAAACGCGCAGCGGCGAGCAGACCAATGCTGTCTTTGGTGTCGCTTCTATGCTGCTCAATATCTTAAAGCTGGAAGAACCCGATGCACTCCTCTTCTGCTTTGATGCCGGAGAAGAGACCTTTCGCCACCAGGAGAATGACACGTATAAAGATGGAAGGGCCGAAACGCCCGATGATTTTTATGTGCAGATTCCCAGGATTCTGGAGCTCATAGAGACCTTTGGAATTGCTGCCGTTTCGGACCCTCAGTACGAGGCAGATGACTTCCTGTGCACCTACGCAAAAGCAGGTGAAGCAACAGAGATGCATGTGACCATTGTCACGGGTGACCGTGACATTTTACAGCTGGCCAGCGATAGAACACGCATGGCCATACCCCATAAAGGGTACCAGCAAACCGAGTACTTAGACCCCGCAGGCGTAGAGGCAAAGTACGGCATACGACCCAACCAGGTCGCCTCCTATAAAGGACTCTGCGGAGACAGCTCCGATAACCTGCCCGGTGTACTGGGTATAGGGCCCAAGAGTGCTGCCAGTCTTCTGCAGACCTACGACTCGCTGGAAGGAATTTACAACCATTTGAGTGAGATCAAATCTTCCTGGCGGGAAAAGCTGGAACGGGACCGTGAACAGGCGTTCTTCTGTGAACGTATGGCCACACTGGTCTGCGACATTCCCCTGCCCGTCTCCCTGGAGGAAATAACGCTCAGAAACCTCCCGTATACGGCAGTACTGGAAGCATTTTCAGAACTGGAATTCACCGCACTCACCAAGCGCTTTCAGGCACTGGCAGAAAGCCAGTACGGTCTGCAACGGTTTAGAGCAGAGGAACGGGAGGCAGGTGTGCTGCAGCCAACGCATGAGAAGGAGCAGCTTTCGCTGCTCTAGATTGTTCACCCGACGCGCAGTACCTATGTGCGCATCTGGGTGCGCAGGAAGATATCCTGTACTGGGTGATATCTGAGGATATATGAACATTTCCGCTGCATTTCAATAGAAGGGGAAGAGGGATTCCTCGGCCAAAAGACGGCATGGAGTGAGATCGTCGTGTTAAGTATAATTAACACCTCACAATCCCATTTTCGCAAGAGTTCTCCCCTTTTATGGAAGGAGGATTTCGGCTATAATAAGACGATAACTCAAACACACATGTCCAACATTTCTGTGACTACAGACACACCCGAAGCAAAGGCAGACGTAAAAATTCTCAACGAGAAGCCAAAAGCAAAGGCTACCCTGCAGAAGGAAATCGGATGGCCCATGGAATCAAAACGCCCGATGATTTGTATTCCCACGGGCATGACCAAGTCTCTTGGCGGCAAGCTCTTTGAACAACTCCTGCCCGGACTGCTCTCTCTGGAAATAGAGTTGCTCATTTTGGGGAAGGGTTCTTCCACATACGGATCCTTTATAACAGGACTAGCAGAAGAACAGAATCATCGCTTCCACATAGTACCGAGTACAGATAGAGCGGTAGAAACAATGCTCAAAGCAGCCGACATGGCTCTCTTCCTTTCGGACCCCGCGACTCTCCCGGAACTTTCTGCGTGTCTGTCTCACGGCACCATACCTATCGCTCCAAGTACATCTGCACTAAAGGACTACAATCCTGTGCAGGAAACAGGCAACGCCTTCCTCTATAAGGAGGAAGACGTCTGGAAGTGTTTTGCAGCTATTGTGCGTGCCAGCGAAACGTACGTCTTCCCCTTCGACTGGAAGACGATTCAGAAGCACTGCCTGGAGGGGTAAAACTGACCATCTTTTTTTATGTCTTCTATGGAGTCTACAGAGGGCCAAACAGATTACCGTACAGAAATTCTGGGTATTCGTGGAAGTGAGGAAACAAAATGTGAGCTTATCACACTGGTCGGAGATCTTATAGAAGAGGTCAATGGAGCGGTGCAGATACATAAGCTGGAACAAATATACGAGCTTCTCCGGAAAATTACGGAAAAGGAAATTGCCGATGACATGGTAGAAAGACTACGTCGGGATCTTCCTACTGCTATGCATGCAGTAGTAGAACCAATTGGTGAGAACAAAAAGCCACCCGCTGCATAGAGCCTGTACTCTATTTTAGAATCTTTATCCTACAAGCGAAGAATGGAAGAGATAGTTATTGAAGCTAGTGATTGCTTTCTCTACCCTTATCCCCTTTCTGCCGTGCGCAAGAACCAATTTTTTACCCTTGCGCTTGCAGGGGGGATTGGTTTTTTGCATCAACGGCATAACGTAACAAAGGAGAAACTACCATGTTACACAGAGACGGAGTCCCCGTAGGAATCAACGGCATAGGGGGCCGCATCGGTGGCAACACCGTACGGGCAATGATTGAACACCCCACACTCGGGTTCAACGTCATCGCAGGAAACGATGTGGGATTGGATCCCAAAAACCCAGGTCTCAATTTCGCTCAGGTGAAACGGCACGACTCGACGTTCGGCCCATGGCCATGTGCTATGGCTGGAGATGGAGATAAGATTGAGTTTACACTTCCCGATGGAAGTACTCACACTGTCTCATTGTTCTCTGAACGTGACCCAGGAAAGATTCGATGGGGTGATATCGGCGTAACGGGTGTAGCCGAGTGCACCGGAATTTTTCTGTCCGCAAAAGGAGAAAAGCCCGGGTTCGACTCACACTTCGACGGTGGTGCACAGCGTGTTGCTCTGAGTGCTCCTGCGAAACAAAGTGGCATACACACGGTCGTATTCGGTGTGCACAAGCAACCGCTCAACACCATCAAAGTGATCAGCGGAGCGAGCTGCACCAGCGGATCCCTCGTATATCCTCTGCGCGTGATCTTAGATCACAAGCAGAAGTGGGGGTTTCGTTCGGGCAAAATGACCACCGTGCATGCCTATACAGCAGGCGAGCAGGTATTACAGGATGCACCCAAACCTGTAACCCCCGGTGCTCGCAGGATGTCTGCTGCTGCTTTAAACATCATTCCCACAACCACCGGAGCTGCGAAAACAATTCCGAAGGTCGATGGGATTGGTGAAGACATGGCAGGCATTCCGTTCGATGGTTTTGCTCTGCGGGTTCCTGTCGCTTCTGGAAGCATCACGCTTCTGGAAGTAGATCTGGAAGAGCAGCCCTCTCTCGAGGAGGTCATCGCATCTATGATGGATGCAGCAACTCATCGCTTTCAGGGGAAGTTCGCAGTCAACTCTGACCCGAACAAAAACCCTGAAGGTGAACTCTTGGTGAGCAGCCACGTCATCAAACGTCCGGAGAGCTCCATTCTGGATGTGGAATTCTGCACTGCGCTGGGAGCACAGTACGGTTTTCCGCTCTGGTATGGCAATGAGTGGGGCTACGTAAACAGGTTTGTGGAAGCTCTCCATGAACAGTGCGCGTAGCACTATGCCGAAGCAAAAAACCAGATTCCCGGTACCAGAAATGGTGCCGGGAGTTTTTATGACTTATTCTTTTATTGCAGTAAAAACCATCTCCATTACAATAACTCGCACCACTCCTGGGTCAGTAGCTCAGTGGTAGAGCAGTTGGCTCTTAACCAATTGGCCGTGGGTTCGATCCCCACCTGACCCACCATCCGTCTTCGCCGTGATAGTGTAAAAGTGTAGCCACGGCGTAGTCGCAGACGAAGCCGGGCCACCTGACCCACCATCCGTCTTCGCCGTGATAGTGTAAAAGTGTAGCCACGGCGTAGTCGCAGACGAAGCCGGGCCACCTGACCCACCATCCGTCTTCGCCGTGATGGTGTAAAAGTGTAGCCACGGCGTAGTCGCAGACGAAGCCGGGCCACCTGACCCACCATCCGTCTTCGCCTCACTCCGTTCGGCTTCGCCGTGATAGTGTAAAAGTGTAGCCACGGCGTAGTCGCAGACGAAGCCGGGCCACCTGACCCACCATTCGATTCGCTCCTCACTTCGTTCGTCGCTCACTCATGGTAAACCACAATTCTCTTTTTAGAGCGAATCGAATGACACTGAGCAAGTGAGCAGTGCGAACGAGTCGAAGTGCCCAACAAAAAAATGGCTTTTGCTACAAAATTCCGACCCACCATCCGTCTTCGCCTCACTCCGTTCGTCTTCGCCGTGATAGTGTAAAAGTGTAGCCACGGCGTAGTCGCAGACGAAGCCGGGCCACCTGACCCACCATCCGTCTTCGCCTCACTCCGTTCGGCTTCGCCGTGATGGTCTGGAAAAACCTACAACACCTTTCTCGCTCTACTTGTTTGTGTGCCATCCTAATGAGGATAAGGTTAAAAAAAGAAGAAACTACTCTCTTCGAGATAAGGAACAATGTTTATTCTATTTTTGCATAGAAACCCATAAAGCATTATACATGCAAAACATACTTTCCTTGTGCAAGTAAAGTATACTTAATAATCAGAAAATGCTATTTTATAAATAGACTCAGCTCCAAAACCTATGAGAGAAAATAATACTTTGGAACTCCCAACAAGCCTCCAGGTTTTAAATAGGAAATTCATTCGTACCTCTTCTCCAATCTCAAGAGAGTAGATGAGATTGATTCAATCCTTGATATGGTAACATCTTCTGATGGTAGAAAATATCGAAGAACTTTTTTTCTAGATCACGATCCATCAATTGAAAGTCAGTTCACTGAAGAAATGAAACAACGCGCTAAAATAATTGCCAGAAAAACTATTTTAGCTAAGGCATCCATCACCAGAAAATAATGACTTAGACTTCCTGTGTTATGCTTCCACATGATACTCATAAAACCATTCTCCATAGGCAAATCGGTCATACGTGAAGCCGAAGATAAAGATGCAGATGTCATTCATTTTTTGGTGAGGGAGCTCTATTCAGAAGACCAGAAGATTGCAATAGACGAAGGACACATCACACGCACACTTGCTGCATTGAAGGGCTTGCCGGAAAAGGGATGTGTGGTTGTATTTGAGAATGATAATTCAATTATCGGCTACACAATACTTATACCGTTCTGGAGCAACGAATACGGTGGAAACATTCTGAACATTGATGAAATTTTTCTTCTTCCGGCTTTTCGGGGTAAAGGCCTGGGTACGGAAGTTATCCGCTCTCTCATACAACAAAGACCATATCATGCAGTTGCAGTGCAACTGGAAACAACACCAGATAACTCACGTGCAAAGAGACTCTATGAGAAGATCGGCTTTAAAACGTACGAAAATCAGCAACTGATCTTTGAGTATGAGTAATACCGGTTCCATTTCAAATAGAAGAAAACCTACAACACCTTTCTCGCTCTGCTCGTCTGTGTTCCGTCCCTCAAGGGAATGAGAACAGCAATGGGCAATCCCCCGCACCATGCGATGGAATCCGGTTTTACCGTGTGATGTATGGTTTGCCCTTTGCAAAGAGCATCTGCTTCTTCTTGTGTCACATCCACTTTTTCAAACGTTGCCAGCACCTCCTTTAAAGGAAGCACATTTCCCCAAGCTGCCTTCTCCGGTTCCACGGCTTTTGCGAGATGCCATTCCCCCACCATGGTACGCTCGAGTGATGCAAGATACCCGCCGCAGCGAAGTGCTTCTCCAAGATCGTTGGCAAGCGAACGGATGTACGTACCCGAACCGCAGGCCACCTGTAAGGTGAGATCAGGATACGTATAGGAAGTAATGGTGCAGGCATCTATCTGCACGGTGCGTGCCGGGAGATGTACGCCCTTTCCCTGTCGCATTTTTCGATACGCACGCTCGCCTCCTACCTGAACAGCACTATAGGAAGGGGGAACCTGGGAAATTTTTCCGATGAACCGTTCGGCAATCATGCGGCGAACGTCTTCCAGTTTGGGGATATTCCACCCGGGCTTGGGTGTGATTTCTTCCAGTACGCCTTCGCGGTCGTATGTTGTGCTCACTGTACCAAAGCGGACACCGACGCAGTACTCCTTGTGCAGATCGCCAAAAAATTCCACTACTTTCAGTGCCTTTGCACCCACTGCAAGGACCAACAATCCCGATGCTGCCGGATCCAGTGTGCCGAGATGCCCGATCTTTTTTTCACCGAGTGTACGGCGCACCTGCGAAACAATATCGTGGCTGGTGGGCCCCACGGGTTTGGCGATGAGGAGAAAACCATGGCGCATGACTCTGGGATTTTAGCGGGATTAGCAGTATTAGCGAGATGAGCATCTGTTTTTTTCTTGCTTCCTTAGAACCTTCCATTGCGTTAAACACTCAGAAGAAAGGATGGAAGGAACAATAGCAAAGGACAGAAGCTGATGAAGCTAATGACGCTAGCACGCTAAGAACGCTAGTGAAGCTACCGAGACTGGCAGAATCCTCCAAACATCAGTACCATAATGAACAACCCTCCCTTTTCTCTATGAATCTTACCCTCAGTTGGGACCTGTTCGTTATCGTGTTCTTTGCAGTAGTAGTTACGTACAGTTTCATTATTGGAAAACACGAATCGGTCAAAATCATCATATCCACCTACATTGCCATAGTGGCAGCACAGGGTATGGGCAACCTCATACAGAGGCTTACTATGGAATCTCAACCCATGCTTGGCATGGTGGGCGTCACCATCAACATTCAACTGGTAGCAGCGACCAAGCTCATCCTCTTTATAGTAACCATTGTGTTCCTTGCCATACGGGGAGGATTTGAAATTGAGTACCAGAAAGAAGTGGGCAGTACTATGGATGTCATTATGACTGCGCTGTTTGGCTTTGTAACAGCGGGGCTTATGCTCTCTACTCTTATGACATTTGTGGCAGATGCTCCTCTGCTGGATAAAAATATCGGAACCTCGCCCTTTGTCTCCTCCATTGTGCAGCACAGCACGCTCATGCAACTGATGGTGCTATACCAGGACCTGTGGTTTGCACTGCCCGCCATCATTCTCATTGCCATCGGATTCATGAGTAGTGACTCAGGTGCACAGGCCTGAGCGGAGAATCACAGCTACCGGAAGCGGTTTTGCCGAAAAATGAGCAAAAAATGCACAATAGAAAATGAACAGAAGAATAAATCAAGTTCTGTTTGACGGATGAATGCCAAAACGGGTTGATAAAGCCAAGTGGAGTACGTCACAATACCTCTAACTTCCAAACTTCCTTCTATGAAAAACCTGTACAACTCCCTTTGCCTCCGTGTCTCCGCTGTGGCAGTCACGCTGATGCTCGCCCCTTCCGCTCTTGCTCAATCACTCTTTGGTGATGTTCCGGACATAGGCGGTGGAGCTGATGCTGCAGACATCCGCTTAAAGGTCGTCCGCATTCTGAAAATAGTGCTCAACTTCATGGCACTCGTTGCGGTTGTCTTTATTGTCATAGCCGGTATTCGCCTCGTGATGTCTCAGGGCGAGGATGCCGAAAAGGACAAAGCCAAAAAGACCATTTTCTTCGTGATTATCGGTCTGGTGGTTATCTTGCTGGCACAGGCCATCGTGGACTTTGTTGCCAACCAGATTGCAGCAGGCTAAGGCAGAGAAAGTTTGCTTTTCAAACAAAAGCCCCCGCAAGCGGGGGCTTTTTTGTGCGCTTGTTTTCTCTACGATTTCGCGACGACAGCGAGGGGAATGTGCTCTTCATCACTGTGCTTGCATGCGAACCGTACTACCTCCCCGTTTCATAAGGCACACGACTGACCTTGGGCTCCCGGACGTCCAGAGAATCAAAGACTGAAACAGCATCTTCCTCTGTAACAGAAACCAGCGGCGCATCGCGCACCACAATGCAGTCTTCGCGCACTTCCAGAATGTCCGATGTGGCAATGGCCCGCTTCCATCGCAAGAACCCTTTGGGAAATATCCACTCAAGAGTCATGGTCTCGGTGTTAAACTGGATGTCTCTGCATCGACCAATGTACTGACCGCTTTCCGTACGTACACGCTGGCCAAGCACTCTGCGAGTATCCTGCAGAAGACTGTGTAAGCGCACAATGTCGTAGGGATCACAGAGTACATCGGCGCTCCGTACGTAGATACGGGCACCAAAACGGAGCACATCTGCTGAAGAGCAGAAGAGTACTCCCTGTTGCTGACCTCCAACCGCATGAACCGAAAAACCCTCTATACGACCGGAGTCTGGATGTATGAGCACATCTACGAGGAGACCCAAGACCTCCTCTGAGGACTCTTCTGCAACCAGCGCGCCTTTACATGTAGAGAATCTCACCTGCATTTGGTACAATAGTACTACAAATGCGACTTTTTGCAGGATCATCTCACCCGGCACTTGCTCAGGCCATAGCAAAGCACCTCTCCCAGGACCTGGGAAACGTGAATGCGAAGGAGTTTAGTTGCGGGGAACGTTATGTGCGATTTGAGGAATCCGTACGTGGAAAGAGCGTGTATCTCATTCAAACGGCCTCCCCCAACATCAACGAACACCTCATGGAACTCCTGCTCATGTGCCAGGCGGCCAAGCTGAGCTTTGCGCAGTCGGTGCATGTGGTTTTGCCAAACTTCCCGTACGCCCGGCAGGACAGAGTATCGCACTGGCGTGAGCCCATCTCCGCAAAGCTGGTAGCGCACCTGCTGGAAGAAGCCGGTGCCGACCATGTAATGACCCTCAACCTGCATTCCGCTCAAATTCAGGGTTTCTTCTCCATACCCGTAGACATTCTGGATTCCAGTAAGATTTTTGAAGCCTATGTGCGCTCCAAGAAACTCAAAAACCTCATAGTGGTCGGCCCGGATATCGGCAGTGCCAAGTACGCCAAGGTCTTTGCGGATGTCCTCGGTGCAGAACTCGCCATACTGCACAAGTCCCGTCCGGAACATCACCAGACCGAAGTGCTGGATGTGGTGGGAGACGTAGAGGGAAAAACCTGTCTCATCTTCGATGACATGATAGATACTGCAGGAACACTCCTCAGTGCCAAAGAAGCGCTCCTGGAGCGGGGAGCAAACCCCGATGTGTATGCCGCTGCAACGCACGCTATTTTTTCCGGTCCTGCTCTGGAGAGATTGAGTAATGCCGGCTTTAAGGAGGTGATTGTTTCCGACTCCATGCCCGTACAGAAGGATACCTTCCCCGGACTCACCATTCTCTCCGTTGCTCCGCTCATCGCCGAAGTGATTGACCACATAGAACGTGGAGAGAGCGTCACCGAAATCTACGATACGTAAACTTTGTCCCCTTCTCCTCTCCTCATGAAAACTGTCTCCGCGGTACTCAGTATCATCATGCTCTTTTGTATGTATGTGCCCGTAAGCCTTGGCTACGCCCTCTCAGGAAACACCTGCGAAAACCTTATAGGCCCGGCAAAAGCCCGCTGTCTGCTGCAGCAGAACCAACCTGAGGGCATCAGTACAAAAGAATGGAAGCAGCAGCACACGAGCGAACTCATACGGGAAAGAAGCCAGCAGCAACGCAGCCGACCCGCAAGTGGAAGGACCACACGGCAATCTGCAGTCGGTGTAGCAAAAGAGAGAATGAAGCAACTCGCAAAAGAAACTGCAAAGAACGAGAAGAATGCGGAGAAGCGCAACAGTGACCTTGCAGCCAGGAAGAAAGCAGTAGCGGCAGACCGTTTGCTCAAACTCAGGGAACGCTTTACCTCCATACAGCAAAAAACTGCCAACCGCACAGACGGTGCTACCATTCGTGCACGCATACAGGAAATGCGCAGTCAAACACAGGAAATGCGCAATGCCACAAAGGAAGACTACCTAACCTGCCGTGAACTCGGTATAGGAAAGGACCGCATAGAGTGCCTGAGTACAGTGCGGGAGAAGTACAGGAAGAAGTAGAGTTTATCTGCTCTTCTTGACCTGTTGCATCTTCGTATACTCCTCATTCGTCATCCACAGAAACAGAAGAGGCAATAGGGCAGCAGAATTAACTATGAGAAGCGCTACAAACCACCAACGCTTTCCCATGCGGGCAGCACGCCACATCCCCCACCCCTTCATACCCAAATCCACCAGGGCAAGGACCAGGAGTCCCAGAACAAGCGGGCTGAAATTATACGTTCCCATCATGAACTCTTTGTTCTGCCACAGGATTCCAAGCTTATCCATCATAAAAAAGTAGAGAGAATGAAGTCCCAAGACTCAAAAAGCAGCCTTCCACTGCTCGGTATCCACAAACCACCGCTCTTCGTAAATCTTATCGCCTGTAAACCTAAAGAGCACAGCCGACTGCGAAGCTGCAACGTTTGCTGACTTCCACGCAACTAGAGATACGACTTCTCCCTCCCCTTCTATATTACGCAACCCCGTGATCTCAAAACCTGGAGGTAGAATTTGCCCGAGACCATTTAATGCGGAACGAAATGCCTGGCGCCCTGTGAGCACATCTTGCTGCCCCGGCATGACAAAGGTCATATCTTCCATATAGTCTTCTACCAAAGCATCAAAATCCCCGGCAGCAACGGCGTCCCAGCCACGCTGGACAATGTCTGCAAGGTTGATGGAGCTTTCCGCATGCATACGTGCATAGTAGCACAAAAGGAGTGGTTTGGAATGGGTGGTGGGCGATGGAAGACTTGAACTTCCGACCTCGACATTATCAGTGTCGCGCTCTAACCAGCTGAGCTAATCGCCCTTGATGTGAATGAGAGAGTTGTGATTACTTCCAGTAGCAGGATGCGAAGCTGGAAGCTGCTTGTCGGCCGTAGTCCGCCGAGAGGCGGACGAAGGCTGAAGCTAATCGCCATTGATATGAATGAGAGAGTTGTGATTACTTCCAGTAGCAGGATGCGAAGCTGGAAGCTGCTTGTCGGCCGTAGTCCGCCGAGAGGCGGACGAAGGCTGAAGCTAATCGCCATTGATATGAATGATACCAAAATTTGCTTCCATTTAAGCCAGAATACACTACGTATATGAATTGTATCGGTCAACCAACAAACAGGGTCTGTACTGAGCAAAGCAAACAAACCCACAAATCCCGTGACAATGCGTAAAGCGAAGTTTACACTCGCCTGCCGGCTTTTTGCTGGGATTGCTCTCTGTAAACACAGGCATGCAATTTCCACATAACAGTAGCTCCTTGGGTGTTACGGCAGCCAGAGAGCTACTGTTCCGTGTGGAACAGAGTATTAGCCGTCGTACTACTTAAAGGGAGGCATATCATGCCAACGCGTGAATTACGCAAGCCATTGCCTGATGGCACAAGAAACGTATGGAAGCCGATAACGAGAACAACCCCTGCGTTATTCCTGACAGCCCTGTTCGGTCTGCAGGGAAAGACCTCTATCGTACTGGGGGGTACTGGAACACTCGGCGGGGCTATTGCAGATGCATACGGCCGTGCCGGATCGTACGTCTACGTTGTTGGACGTAACCAGGAAAACGGTCAACGCCGTGTTAACCTGATTACAGAAAACGGAGGCACTGCGGAGTTTGTACCATGTGACTGCACAAGTGAAATTGATTTGAATGGACTCAAAAACCACATCGATCAAGCAGGCCGTTCTGCAGATGTTCTTGTCCACTGTGCTGGTAAAAATTCGGATACGCCATACCTGCGCATTTCCGACGATGAGTTCAGAATGATCATGGATACCAACTTCAACAGCTTCCGTCTGGCAACCAAGTTATTCATTGACTTCATGCTGGCAAAGTCTACACCGGGCCGGATTATTGCGGTTACCTCTGCAACGTCCGGCATTCCTCTCTCCAGAGTTCCCATCTACTCCGCCTCGAAGGCGGCAATGGAAAGTCTGGTGAAATTCCTTGCTCGGGAGTACGCCAAACAAGGGATTCACGTCAATGCGCTACAGCCGGGATTTTTCCCAGCCGCGCAGAACGCGAAACTCCTCGAGGATGTAAACCGTGTAGATGCCATCATCAGCCACACACCGGTTGGCGACTTTGGAAAGCCAGAAGAGCTGCAGGCTGCAGCAATCTTCCTTGCTTCAGAATTCGCCACCACATTTGTCACTGGTACTACAGTGACAGTGGACGGCGGTTTTCTGAACACGACGCTCTAAAAACTCGCATGCCAACTACAGAGAAAAGCCCCAACCAGGACGGTTGGGGCTTTTTGTACTGCGTAATTTACCCATGCACCAGAACGCCCCAGCCGTTAGGCCGGGGATGAATGGTATGCTGGTTCCTCTAGAATCCATTGAGCGTTCGGTGCAGGGTTTCGCGCTGCAGAGCAGCGAGATCAGTAAGATGCCATGCCCGTAAGGGCGTGGAGCTTCACAAACCTAGCTACCTACGCTTTCTTACGCAACGCATCCAGTGACCATTTGCCGGGACCAAAAGCCATGAGCACTATGCATCCAGCAAGGATCAAAAGGACGTAATCTATGCCGGTTCCCTGAGGACCGGTAAAGAGCGCACCATGCATGAGAACCCGCAAAAAGTACACGGCGCCCACCATAATGATGCCCAGACCTGCAGATGCCCAGAATGTAAGACACCCTACAAGGAGTCCCAGACCTCCGAGTGGTTCTACAACAGCAAGAAGCTTCATGAGATTCACCATATTGGGAGTCATACCTTCGGGTGGGGTGGACCACATACTCCATTTTGCATGACCTGCGTACAGAAAGATGGCTGCTATGAGCAAACGGAGAAGCAGCAGTGCCGGGTCCTGAAGTTTGGAAGAAGAGTGCATACGAGAAGGGGGAATAGTGTGCTAAACAGACGTTGCTCCACAGGGTAACACGTCCATCCCCGAGTGCAAGATGCACACAACGCAGGGATACTTCTACAGTTCATCACACAGCTATTTCTTGCTCCTCTTTGCTTTGGGGTTGTACTCCAGGCAAAGCTGAACCCAGTAATTTAGGTCTGCATCTTCATCTATGGCTTCCGGATCTACAAATACAAAACCCTTCAGGGCTCTGCCGGTGAAATTCATTTCATGGCAGCCTTCCCTTGTAAGACATGCTGCATAGATATTCGGATCAATTCTCGCCATCATCTGGTCATGGGATATACCTATGCACATTTTTTGGTCTACCATAAAACAGAGACCACCCATCATCTTCTTCTCTTCAAACTCTACGCACTGCCTACTGAGAAGCGTGTGTATTCTATCCGCGAGGTGTTCGTCGTAAGCCATGCGGTAAGCTACGAGCAGCTTGCACATCCACCGCATGCATGCAACTGACCATCTTCTGCTGCTACAGATGCACAGCCTTCGCACTGCGATACAGCCTGTAAAGGCTGGCCGGAAAGTTCGCAATCTGGAGCCTGACACGTGCCGGGCTGGTCGGAAACGCCCTGGCAGGAACCGGGGCAACGATACAATGTTGTCATAAGAAAAGTGGGAAGATTACCTATAGGATAGTGACTTCTGTAGGATTCTTCCATCTTTTAGCTTGGTTAGCTGGGTTAGCTTGGTTAGCATAGCTTTTGCTATTGAATCTTAGAATCTTGAGTTCTTTCTAATGAAGCTAATCAAGCTAGTGAAGCTAACAAATACTTATGCGTTCCCGCATCCTTCTCCTTATTCCTCTCGGCGTTCTGCTCATCTACGCTACTTTGTTGCACAATGCGTTTATAGGGAACGACGACGCGATGCTTATTACGGCCAATCCCCTCATTCTGGGGGGAGGATG
>Ga0210057_1001296_pt1 | contig 38365 bp, 42 predicted proteins | sample CryGeyCG2114_010_2_FD_183968 | JGI IMG/M metagenome (GOLD analysis project Ga0210057, IMG submission 183968) | Groundwater microbial communities from aquifer - Crystal Geyser CG10_big_fil_rev_8/21/14_0.10 (SPAdes) (version 2) | ecosystem: Environmental > Aquatic > Deep subsurface > Groundwater ... | reverse complement strand
AAGAGAAGGAAGTAAGGTACATCAGAAGGTTCTTTATTATATTGGAACTATCAAAACATTGATTAAAAAGCTTAAAATTGCTGATGAAGTTCTCAAGCAAAAGAAGAATTAGTTTTTACACATAGCAGAATTAAATCCTTCTTTTCTTTTGATTTGGCTTTGTTCTTGCTTTTTCAGCGCCCTTTCCTTTATTTCTAAGCCCCCTTGAGTGCCTTCCTGCTGAGGTCATTCCTCTGAATACCCTGCCAGTATGCTTTTTCTCATTTATCCAGCTTATTCTTTTATCAGCTATTATTGAAGGGTGTGATTTATCCACCAAAATAACCTCATACCAGAAATGTTTGCCGTCTTTTCCAACATAATAAGAGTTTAAGACTTCGCAGTTTTTGAATTTCTTATTTGCCCTTTCTTCTGCTACCTGCTGATAGTTTTTTGAAAGAACTTTTCTCTGAGTACTATGTTTTGATCTCCTTCCTCCTTTTATATCAGGCCTTTGCCTTCCACCACGGATAAGCCTTTGCCTTACAACAAGATATCCCTGCTTTGCCTTATAACCCAAAGAACGAGCAGCATCAATCCTTGTCGGCCTTTCAATCCTTATTGTAACCGGCTCTTTTCTCCACTCAATAAGCCTTTTTGACCAGATTTCCTTTAAATTCTTTTTTGGGCTTTTCCAAAGCCTTCTTACGTATTTATATAAACTCATTTTATTAGCCTCCATTAGTTTGTTTTAGTTCAGGCAAGCAACTGCCCACATCCATAAAAAGCAGAAGTTTCAGTTTGTTTAAAAAGGTTTCTTTTGATATAATCTATTCCTGCCTTTATTGCTTCTTTATTTATTTGGATATATGCAGCTTTGTCACCTGTTAATAATTTTGGTAGAGTTTCGTTTAGAACAATATCTATATTAATTGTCTTTTTGAGCTCATAGTAAGCACCCAAAGCAACCATATTAAGAACTTGTTCATCTCCTAACTTTTTTGCAATCTCTGTGAATGGCACTGCTACTGCCTTTATATTAGTTCTTTTAGGTTTTATTTTTATTAAAGAAGAATTATAAAGCAACAAACCATTTTTCTTTAACTCGTGCTCAAATTTATCCATTGACTTTGGGTTAAATGCTATTACCCCCTCTTGATCATTAGGTATTGGTGGATAAATTTCTTCATCTGATATAGTAACATGGCAGTTTGAAGTCCCGCCCCTTGACTCTGGACCATAAGAAGTCATCAAGGTTGCATTTTGTTCTTGAATTGCACTTTCAGCTATTACTCTCCCTAAAAACAACACTCCCTGCCCACCAAAACCTGCAATAAGTATTTTTTCAAGTGTCATTTTATATTGATTTTGTTTCTCTAAAAATATGTGTTTAACTGATTTAAAAAGCTTTCTCCTTGCTTTTTTTAGAAAACTATAAATAATCAGCCGCATAAATATAGTAATTGGTGGTATAAATGGATATGGCCAATAAGACAGATAAATCCAATATGATTAATATTCTAGAAAGCATTCCTGAGCAAATAGCAGAAGCCATAAAGCTTGCAAAGGATGTTAAGGTAACAGATCCAGTAAAAAGGATTATGGTTGCCGGAATGGGAGGCAGTGCTGTATCAGGTGATATTTTAAAGGCATATCTTAGAGATAAAATTGATGTAACAGTTAACAAAGATTACTCTCTGCCTGAACTAGCTGGCAAGGAAACCCTGTTGTTTATTGTATCATACTCAGGAAACACAGAAGAAACAATCTCTGCATTTAGAACAGCCCAGAGAAAAAATATGAACATGGTTGTTATAACAACCGGGGGAAAATTAGAAGAGCTCTCAAAAATAAGCAAAACACCATGCATTATTATTCCAAAGGGATTTCAGCCAAGGGCAGCTCTTGCTTATTTGTTCTTCCCAATGTTAGCTGTTCTTTATAACTCGCACTTTATTGATAACCCTGTAGAAGATATAAAAAATACAATTAAGGCATTAAAAAACCCAAAATTCAAGGAAAGGGCACAGGATCTCGCTGAAAAGCTAGTTGAAAAAATACCATTAATATATTCCTCAGAAAAAATGGGTGTTGTTGCATACAGGTGGAAAACACAGTTTAATGAGAATGCAAAGATTCATGCATTTTGCCATGTATTTCCTGAATTAAACCATAATGAGCTTGTTGGGTATGGCAATATAAAAGCAGGATATCATGTAGTAATAATAAAAGATGATGATGATTATGTTAAGATAAAGAAGAGAATGGATATAACAAAAAGACTTATTTCAGAGGCAGGCATAAATGTAACTGAGATGGTTATTAAAGGAGACTGTTTCCTGACAAAACTATTTTCGGCAATATATCTTGGCGACCTAACATCTTATTACCTTGCATTAAAATATGGCACAGACCCAACGCCTGTTGATGTTATTGAAGAACTAAAAAAAGAGCTGTAACTAAAAAATGCATGAGATTAAAACAATAATATTTGACCTTGATAACACCTTATATCCAAAAGAAACAGGGCTGTTAAATGAGGTTGGCAAAAGGATAAATGAGTTTATCTGTAAAAAATTTAATCTTGATTATGAAAATGCAATAGTGCATAGAAAAAAATTGTTTAATGAATATGGCACTACATTAAAAGGCCTAATGATAGAAGAAGGCATTGAGCCAGAAGAATATCTTAAGTTTGTGCATGATCTCAATACAAAGGATTTTTTAAAAAGAAATGAAGAGCTTATTGATGTATTGAGCAGAATAAAACAAAAAAAAATAATATTTACAAATTCTCCAAAAGAGCACGTATTAAGTGTTATCAAAGTTCTTGGCATAGAAAACTTTTTTTCAGGCATATATGATATACGGTTTCTTGAGTTTAATAATAAGCCGCAAAAAGAGGGATATGATAAAGTTGTAAAACATGCAGGCATTAACCCAAAAGAGTCTATGATGCTTGATGATTATGAGCATAACCTTAAGCCTGCAAAAGAACTAGGAATGACAACAGTTCTTGTAGGCAATGGTGATGGCAGTAAATTTCCTTATATTGATTATTATATAAATGAAATAATAGAAATTGAGGGTATCCTTAAAAGATGAAAAAATATATTATTGGAGTTGATTTGGGAGGAACTAACATAAGAGCAGGATTAGTTTTAGGTAATAAAATAATTAAAAAAGCAGAGGTAAAAACAGAGGTAAGCAAAGGAAAAAATATTGTTATAAAGAATCTTGTTAAGGCTATAAGCAGTGTAATGACAAACAATGTGGCTGGAATTGGAATAGGCTCTCCAGGACCATTAAACTACAAAAAAGGTATAATAATAAACTCACCAAACCTGCCTTTTAGGAATACAAACCTTAAAAAAATACTCAAAAGAGAATTTAATGTTCATGTTTTAATAGACAATGATGCTAACTGCTTTACTCTTGGAGAAGCTCTTTATGGAAGTGGAAAAAAACATAACTGTGTAATTGGACTAACCATTGGCACAGGAGTAGGTGGAGGAATTGTTATTAATAAAAAAGTATTGCATGGCAGGCTTAATGCAGGAGAGCTTGGTCATATGACAATAAAGTTTGACGGCAGGAAAGCAAGAAGCTGCAACAATGGAGATGTTGAGGAGTATGTAAGTACACGCGGAATAATGAGAACAGCAAAGGGACTTAATGTAAAAACACCCTTTGATATTTACAAACTTGCACTATGTGGAAACAAGAAAGCATTAAAATCCTTTGAAGAAACAGGGTTTTATCTTGGTATTGCTGTTGCAAATTTTGTAAATATATTTGACCCTGATGTTGTAATTATTGGCGGCGGTATCTCACATGCTTGGATATTTTTCTCAAAAAGTATGAAAAAAACAGTAAAGGAAAGGGCCTATGTAAACAAAAACCCAATAATTGTCAAGAGCAAGCTAAAGGATGCTGCTATTCTGGGCGCTGCTTCACTTGTAAAAAAATGAACTTTGACAACATTGCAAAGCTAAAATTAATTTATTTTTTCAAATCACTATTTTTCTTTTCACCAATAATTACTTTGTTTTATTTTTCAAGAGGGCTTGATACATTTCAGGTAGTTTCTCTTGAAGCTATCTTAATAATAAGTGTTTTATTCTTTGAGATTCCAACAGGTATTCTTGCAGATAAGATTGGAAGAAAGTTTTGCCTTACACTATTAATACTGCTCTATATTATTGGAAATATTTGGACTATTTTCGCCTTTTCATATATTGAATTTTTTATTATAGAAATATTGTTTGGAATAGGAATTGCTTTCGGCTCAGGAGCAATAGAAGCATTGGTTTATGACTCATTAAAAAATCAGGGAAAAGAAAAGCAAATGAGCAAAGTATGGGGCTCTATAAATTTTTATATGCTGATTGCAAGTATTATTGCAGTGACAATTGGCGGTTATATAGCAAGAAGCCATAATCCCAAAACATTCGTTATGTTGCTGTGGCTTTACACATTTGGGGCAATAATTGCTTTGTTTATCTCATTTTTTATAACTGAAAGCAAGCATGAAAAAGAGATTGAAAAACAAACAGCATTGATTTTGTTTAAAGAATCAACATTGCATATTCTTAAAAACAAATCACTTAGAAAAATAATTTATCTCTCATTGTTCACACTTCCATTTATACACATCATTATGTTTCTCTTTCAGCCATATTTCCTGATTGCAAAAGTACCAAATGAACTGTTTGGTATAGCAATGGCAGCAGGAATGATTCTTGGAGCTTTGCTTGTAAAATATGCTTACAGGATTGAAGAAATTTTTGGAATGAAAAAAACAATCTTCCTTGCAACTATTCTGCCGGGATTATTTTATCTAACCATGGCTTTTGTTATAGGCCCTTTGATGTCTTTTATTTGGTATGTCCTTCTCAAAGGGGTTAGCAGCTTAAGAGACCCGTTATTCTCACAATATCAGAACGACCATATTCAAAGCCATAACAGGGCAACAGTATTATCTGTAATTTCAATGATTACAGCTTTATATCTAGCAGTAATGAGATTAGTAATCGGCAAGATTGCAAACAGTAACCTTCTTTTATCATTTGTAGTAATGGGCGGAATAATTATCTTTGGTTCTGTTTTATTCAGAATTGATGAGAAATGTATTAAGGTTAGTTTATAAATTCTTTAAATCTCTTTTCTAAGAAATCATAGTTTTTTATCATGAAAAGATGGCTTTTACATTTGCAGTCAGAGCAACCGAAGTCTGCTATTAAATCTGTTGAATTCTTTAAGACAAATTTTGCAATTTTGTATTCTTCTTTTTTATTGGACTGTTTGTAAAACACTTTCTTGATTGAAGTATTTTTATTCATTAAAAGATAATCAATGTGCCAATGTAGTTTTTTCTTTTTGCTTAAATGCCTTTGAATCCTTTTTTCAAGACTGTTTAAAGCAGAGCCAACATAGCAGTAAAGACCTTTTTTGAATTTTATAGTTCCAAGAGCTCCAATCTTTATTGAGGAATCCTTTTTTAATTTAATAACCAAGCAATATGCTCCTTTCATTTTTCAGTTAAATCCCAACAGCAAGCAGAATCAGGCCTATGCCGAGGCCAAACAGGACATTAAATGTTTTCACATAAAAGGCATCTTTTACAGAATGGGACAACAGTGGCAACATGCCGTGGCCATCCTGTACTATTGAGCTTACTAGCAATACTGAAAAGGGGATTATTCCCTGCGCAAACAGCAAAACAAAAATAATATGCGGGCCAGATACAGGAATTATTCCAACTAAGGCAGCTATCAAAATTAATGCCAGTTTGTTTTGCGGCAGTATTGATCCAAGGTCAAATCTCAGCATTAAAAAGTTTATTATTAGTATTGTAAAGAAAAGCCACATGAACAATCTTGGTATATGCTCTTTTATTATGTGCCCATAAACATGTTTTTTTAAAAAATGCCTGAAAAATGATTTTCCCTGCAAATCCTGCTTTTGATGAACTTTAATCTCACATGGCTTGGAGATTTTTAATTTTGTTTTCTTAATAATTTTGTCAGCTAAAAAGCCGGCGATAATCCCAAGAATAAGGCAGATAAAAAATATTAACAAAGCAGTCCCAGGTATTTTTGCAAGCATGACAAATGCTTCATCTCCTGCTGTTGCAACCATAACTGCAACCAATGCACCAAATCCAACAATGCCATGTGCATAAGATGAAACAATAAAGAATGTGCCAAAACAACCAGGTGTAACACCCAGCAAAGAGGATAGTGTGTACTGCCTTAATGGTTTTTTTGTAATGCTATTGTTGATTTTATCCCTATACTTTAGCTCAAAAAACTCAACAATAACCATTAATACAAAGATTATAAGAATTATCTTTAGTGTTTCCAGAAGTGTTTCAATTATCATTAGTCTAATTGTAAATAGAACTTATTTAAAAAATTTGTGTTTAGAAATGTTTTTTAAGTTAGTTTATCTCAACGTATTGATTATGGTCTCCAACATATAGTTTTTCATTTGTTGCGTAGATAACATCCCGCCCTTTTATCATCTCCTTGTCAAACAGCAAGTTATAGCCATTGTAACAAATCACTAATGAATCCTGCTCAGAAACTTTAACTAACACATGGATTTCATTTTTATCACCGTTTCTTCCTATAATCTTTCCTTTGAATATTTCTTCTATATTCTTTGTAGGCATCTTTTTTCCTCCCTATTTAGTCAATCTAACAGCTTCAAAATGCGCAAGCTCTATATTTAAATCCTGGATTTGAACATCTATTGAACAATACCCTTTCTCTTCCTTTACATTTAAACTAAATTTCTGATTTTTCTCAATTTCCTGAATTTTTTCAATAAGGTCTTTCCCATCCAGAAGTCCTGGGCTAATCTCTTTAAGACAATTATAGACTTTTAAACATTTTTGTTTGTTTTCTTCGCTTAAATTATTAGTATATTTCTTATATTTCCCAGGTTGGCAACAAACAAAATCATACATCACTGTATCAAAAATACCTTTGTATTCTTTCATATTTCAATAAATATCATATTTATTTAAATATTTTTCTATTAAAAAGTAGTAACCCTTAAGATATACTGCTTTTATTTCAATTAAATATAAAAACTTGGGGAATATTTTTATTTGTATGATAATAAAATATGTTAAGCTTGAGAACATAAGAAGCTACACTAAGCAAACAATAGAATTTCCGGAAGGCCCTGTTCTTTTAAGCGGCGATATAGGAAGTGGAAAATCAACAATACTATTAGCAATAGAATTTGCACTTTTTGGCATAATGAGGTCACTGTCTGGGGCTTCCCTTTTAAGAAATGGCAAAACAAAGGGTTCTGTTGAACTTAACTTTTATCTTGACAGCAAAGACATAACAATAAAAAGGGCATTAAAAAGGCAGGGCAACGATGTAAGGCAGGACTCTGGATTTATAATAATAGACGGAAAGAAAACAGAAGGAACTGCTGTTGAGCTTAAATCAAAAATTCTTGACCTCTTAGGCTACCCCAAAGAGCTTGTCACAAAAACAAAATCATTGATTTACAGGTATACTGTTTATACCCCACAGGAAGAGATGAAGCAGATATTGCTCGACGAAAAAGACTACAGGCTTGACACATTAAGAAGGGTCTTTCAGATTGACAAGTACAAAAGAATCAGGGAAAACGCACAAATCGTAATAAGAGAAATAAGAGAGAAAACAAAGGAATTTAGCGGAATGATTTTTAACCTTGAAGAAAAGAAGAAGCAGAAAAAAGAAAGGGAGAATGAGTTAAAGGATGTAATGACAAAAGCAGATGAGTTAAAACCAAAGATAAATGCAGCAGAATCTGCTGTTAAGGAAAAAAAGGGAAGCAAAGTCCAGCTAGAGGAAGATATTAATAAACTAAATAAGCTAAGGAAAAAAGAAGAAGTAGCAAACTCAAGGCTTAAAGAGAAAGTTATGCTAATGCATGATTACAAAGAGAATACAGAAGTGCTGGATAAAAGCATAAAAGAGCTTAATGCAAAGATAGAAAGCTTCAAAATAGACATAATAAAAGAAAATGAATCAGAAGTGGAAAAATCAACAGCAAAAATAGAGAGTGAGTATAATTATTTAATGCAGAAGAAAGTTGAATTGACTGAAAAAAGAAAGTCATTGCAAAAAAGAAAAAAAGAGTTTCAGGAAGAAATATCAGAAAAGTCAGAAGAGTCCAAGAATCTTATTCTGAAGAAAAGCATGCTCGACCAGCTTCAAGAAGAGTTGGATAAAAAAGAAAGTATTAAGAAAAAGATTAATGAGACAGAAGATGAGATTAAAAAAATAAGTTTAATGATTAATGAAAAAGAGGTTAATAAAGAAAAATCAGAAAAAATAAAAAAAGATATTCTAAAATCAGATAAATGTCCTACATGCTCACAGGGATTAACAGCAGAGCATAAAAAATACATTAATGATCTTGAGAATAAAAAAATAAAAGAACTTATTGAAATTTTAAAAAAAGAAAATGAAAGAAAAAATAAGCTTAATGATAATCTCAGGAATTTAAATACAGAACGAGAAAGCCTGCTGCAGAAAGAAAAAACAGTTGGTATATTGAAAATTGAAATAAAGGGATTTGAGCAAATTGGTAAAGAAATTGTTGAAAAACAAAAATCGCTCAATAAGCTGGGTTTAGAGGAGGATAGGATTAGGAAAGAGCTTAATTCTATAACTGCAAAAAATTTAGATGAAATAAAAAATAATATTTCTGAATCAAAGGATTTACTTAAAAAAATTCGTAAATCAAATACCATGTTAAATGAAAAACAGAATCTGATAAATCTTAGGGATGAAAAAAATAAAAATATGGGAGAAATCCTAAAAAGTATTGCATTGTTAAAAAAAGATGTTGGAGAAATAAACAATTTAAAGATAGAACTTAATGATGAGATAAAAAAGTTTAATGACATCGAAGAAAAATACAAGAGAGTGAAAGAAGAGTTTGAAAAGGCAATCTCAGATGAAACCCTTTTGGCAATAAAAAGAGCAAAACTTGACAATGAAGCAGAGGGAATTAACAGAGCAATTAAAGAACTGGAAAAAGAGATTGATGAAAAATTAGAAATCAATAAAAAAATTAATTATCTTAAACAAATGAGGAACTGGCTTGATAATTATTTCATAAAGCTTATGTCAGTAATGGAAAGGCAGATTATGTCAGGGGTTTATCATGAGTTCAATGAGCTCTTTAAGGATTGGTTCAATATTTTAATGGAAGAGGAGAGTATCAGCGTAAGGCTTGATGATGAGTTTACTCCTATAATAGAGCAGAATGATTATGAAACAAGCATAGAATATCTTAGCGGAGGGGAGAGAACATCGCTTGCTTTAGCTTACAGACTTGCCCTTAATAAAGTTATAAATAATATTATTGAAGGTATAAAAACAAAAGACCTCATAATTCTTGATGAGCCGACAGATGGCTTTTCAACAGACCAGCTTGATAAGGTCAAGGCTGTGTTTGACCAGCTGAACATAAAGCAGTCAATCATTGTGTCTCATGAAAGCAAGATAGAAAGCTTTGTCAACAATATCATGAGGATAAACAAAAACGAGCACATAAGCTCTGTTGTTTTTGTCTGAAATCAAAAAGATTTAATAGGAACATATTATTTCTTTTTATATTCGGGGCCGTAGTGTAGTCTGGCTATCATTCCAGCTTGGGGTGTTATCCTAAAATGCTGGTAACCCGAGTTCGAACAGCTTCTTGCTAAGCTGGCACGCATAGAGGATTTTGCTTAAAAGCCAAATCCCCTTAGCTTGCTGTGCTCGCAATTGCTATGAAAGTCTCGGCGGCCCCATACAGCTTCTTGCTAAGCTGGCACGCATAGAGGGCATTGCTTAACAGTAAGCCTAATAAGTTTTCTTAGCTCGCAAATTGTAAATTTTCCGAGAATAATTCCAAAAGATTTAAATATAAGTTCTTGGTTTTACGTCGTGATTAAAATGGTTTACAAAATTCTACCTATGACAGGCAGTTCTTGCTAGTCACAGGACCATCATTTTATTGCTTTTTTGCTGTTAATTCATTTTTTGTTATACTACTTAGTTTGATTAAAATCATCAGGTCAGTATTATGTCATCAAGAATAAGAAGCTGGAAATTGAAAAAGAATATATGGAAGTTCTACTTGTATAGGGTATTCTCTAGCCTTATTTTTGCCATTCCCATTTATGTTTTGTTTTTGCAGGAAAATGGGCTTAGCATGACCCAAATAATGATTTTACAGTCTGTTTATAGTGCAACAATAATGTTTGCTGTAGTTCCGTCAGGCATATTGGCTGATTATATAGGAAGAAAGAAGATTATAGTAGTTAATGCAGTCTTATTTATGATATCCTGGTTTATATATGCAAGCAGCTACAGTTTTACTGGATTTTTTATCTCTGAAGTTATAATGGCTTTGTCTTCAGCAATGTGGATGGCTTCTGGAACTGCTTTCTTTTATGATTCATTAAGGGAGTTAGGGAAAGAAGGGGAATTTAAGAAGTTGTTTGGAACTGTTGTCAGCATAAACTCTGTTTTTTGGGGAATAGCAGCCCTTATAGGAGGATATGTTGCAACAAAAAGCCTGAGAATTCCATTCTGGATGACTGCAATAGCGCTTTTCTTTGCTATGCTAATTAGCTTCAGCTTTGTTGAAACAAAAAAATACAAGCATGCAGACAAGAAGTATTTTGCTCATCTAATGGAAGCTTCAAAATTTGCATTGAATCATCCAAAAATTAAGTTATTGATAATTTACTCTTCAATAAATTATGCACTTGTTTTCACTGTTTATATACTTTACCAGCCTTACTTAAAGGCAGTTGGAATTTCATTAGTTTATTTTGGATGGATTTTTTTTACAATGAATATCCTTGCTGCATTCGGCTCAAAGATGGCTTACAAAATAGAAAATTACCTTGGAGAAAAAAAGATATTAATATATCTCTTAGTCATTAATATAATATGCTTTTTGGGAATGACCCAGGAATTTTTAATAGTTGGGGCTATATTCCCAATAATAATCTTTTTTAGGGGAGGAATATTTGAGCCTGTTTTAACTGACTATATGAATAAACATATTGAATCATATCATCGCGCTACAGTGTTATCCTTGAGTACCCTTGTAACACAATTGCTTGCAACAGCAATGGCTCCATTCCTTGGATGGATAGTAGATGCTTATAGTTTAAAGTCTGCATTTTTAATATCAGCCATTATATTAACAATTAACCTATTCATTTTAATAGGTGCACTTACAATAATAAACAGGAGAAAAGGATGAGCTTTAAGTTTAGTATATGGAAAATAGATATATACAGGTAATAGAAAAGCTTTTTTATTCTTTACCAAGAATTGTACCGCAGGAATTGCATACTTCAGAATTTATTTTCTCATCGTAATGCGTTGTATGGCCCCAGTATATTTGGGTGCCACATTTAGGACAGTTTGGTCTTGTTAAAAATGAATTCAAGGGATTAAATGGCATTTTTACATATGTAAATAAAACATATATTTAAAATTTACTCCAAACTTTAGAAACATTTATATATAAATGCCCTATTTAATAAATAAGTGGTGGTAGTGAATGAATTGGCCTAAAAGAGCATTTTTCTTGTTAGTTGTTGTATCTATGTTAACTATATCACTTGCCTCTGCATTATCAGAATTTTCAGTGAGTTATGAGGCTGTTAAAGATAAAGTAGTGTACATGGAGCCGGCAGAATTCTATGTTTCCATAACAAACAATCAGGGTTTTAATGATCAATTTAAAATAAGTTTTGGAATTAATCCAAAGTGGAGCATTCAAATAATTCCGCCAAAGGACTCTTACTTAACAATAAATAAAGGCGAAACCAAAAAAATAAAGGTTTTAATAATGGCTGTTTCTGAAATGCCACCTAGCTTATACAGAATTCCAGTTATAGTAAAATCACTTAAAACAAACCTGTCAGAAAAGACATATGCTCCAATTTATTTAAAATCAGGTATACTTACAGGAAATTATCCATCAACAGTAACAGCCAATGTTAATATCCCTGATAAAATAGACCCAAGAGAAACTATCAGGATAATGGTTGATTTGAGAAATAGAAACATGCTTAATATCACAGAAATGAAAATAAAACTCTCGAGCATTGTTATAAACCATGAAACAGAAACATCGCTTGGACCATTGGAGGAAAAAACAATTATTGTAACATATTCCTTTGATCCAATGGAACCACCAAAAAAAGATACAGTAACATTAAATCTTTATGTCAATGGTGAGAGCATCAGGACAATAGAAAACATACCTGTTGAAATAATAGCTTACTCGGACATTGTAGAATCATCAGAATTGAAAAAATCATTCCTGAAAACAGAGGAAAAGATAACCTATACAAATAATGGAAATATAAAAAAGCAGGAAACTTTAAAGATAGAAATGGGGTTCTTTAAGGACATTGTAACTTCAACAAATCCAAAAACATATGTTTTGAAAGAAAATGGAAAAAGATACAGGGCATTGGATGTTGACCTAAAGCCTGGAGCAAAAGCAGAGGTAATTGTTGTTAAAAGTTTTAGACCGCTTGTTTTAATTATAACTATTACAATAGTTTTATTGGCACTATACTTCATTTTTAGGAGTGATGTAGTAGTAAGAAAGCAGGCTGTAGTTCTCGATACAAAAGAGGGCGGAATAACAGAAATGAAGGTTATTATGAATTTGAGGAACAGGACAGCAAAGCAGATCAAGAATGTTGCAATAATAGATAATGTTCCAAACATTGCAGACATACAAAAAGAATTCCAGATAGGGACGCTTAAGCCAACAAAAATAGTGATGCATGAGAGAAAAGGAAACCTTATCAAATGGAACATAGAACTTCTCGAAAAATATGAAGAGAGGATAATAACATACAAAGTAAGGTCAAAGCTTAGTATTTTAGGAAATTTTAAGTTGCCCCCTGCAGTTATTAAATATGAAAATCAAAAAGGAAAGGATACAATTACACATTCAAATAGTGTTAGCCTTTCTATTTAATTTGTTTTATTATTATTTATTTCTTAAAAACAAAAGCTATATAAATAAAATAATTTTCTCTTCTTTAATCCCCGCTTAGCTCAACGGTTAGAGCGTTCGGCTGTAGATTCTGCCCGACTATCTCGTGTGAGAATGAATGAAATGCAGACAGCTGTTACCGGAAGGTTGCTGGTTCGAATCTGGCAGCGGGGATGTTTCTTTTATTTTCATCAGTAGGAAAATTTATATATTCTATTATTTAATAAAGTATTATGACTGGAAAAGTAGAGTTAAGAAACCAAAGGGTTTCAGATGCAAAAAGGTTTTTTGAAATATTAAATAATCCTAATTTTAAATATTTTAAAGTTCGCCCAAAAGATGTAAAATCAGAAAGAAAATTTCTAATAAAAAACAAAGAAAAAAGAAAAAATAATTTTGAATACAATTATGCAATCCTATACAATAAAAAATTAATTGGTGGTTGCGGGATTAAAATTGATCAGCATAGAAAGTTTATAGGAGAAATAGGTTATTTTTTAGATGAAGCTTACTGGGGTAGGAGAATAACAACAAGGGCTGTAAAAATCCTTGAAAAAATAGGATTCAAAAAATTAAATCTAAAAAGGATAGAAATTTTGATGCATCCAAAAAATGTTGCCAGTGAAAAAGTTGCAATAAAATGTGGTTACAAAAAAGAAGGAAAAATGAAAAAAGCAATAGAAAGCGGCGGAAAACTTCATGATACTAATCTTTATGCAAAAGTAAGAGGAACTAATTAATAAACAAAACCACTAAAACACCTTAAACAACAACCTTTATATATCACTTTAACCTATAGATTATTATGGACTGGAAAAAGATTGTATTTGCAATTGCTATTTGCTTAATTTACATACCCATGGTCTTTATGGCCGTTACTACTTTCTTTCCTAAAACACCTGTGAACGAGTGTTATGTAGACTATAAATATCCAATTGCAGCAGAGGGCAAAGAGTTAAACCAGACGCAATTGGACGAATATAACAGGAATATGCGTGAGTGTGAAATTTCTTTTGAGTCTGAAAGAACAAAATATGACGGCTGGAAGTTTATTGTAATTATGATTGTAAATATCATTGCTACCTTATTCATGCTGATGAAACTTGACAAGAGTATTATCTTTGGGTTATTCTTCGGCGTCGTGATAACTGCATTCACAGCTACAATTAATTATATGGAATCAAGATCTGTTATTGGCTTCGCATTGCTTGTATTCTTATTCGGCTTGATTATCTACTTTGTAAACAGACTAAGCAAGAATTAAGTTAAACTTTTTTCTGTTGACTTGATAATTTCATCTGCATTGAAATGATTTTCTGCGAAAGCTTTATATATTGAAAAAAAGACAGAAACTGATGATGGTATAATCTTTCTTTAGTCTTTTACAGGCCGAATAAGGCTTTTCAAGATTTAAGAAGGATTTATGCTATTTATTAAGAACTATAATGCCCTGGTGGTGTAGTTCGGCTATCATGAAGCCCTGTCGAGGCTTCGACTCGGGTTCAAAGGCATTTAATACTGAAAATCCCGGCCAGGGCGTTGCTTAAATCAGAACTTGATTCTGGTTTTGGCACTTGGGCCGGTAGCTCAGCCTGGTAGAGCATCTGACTTTTAATCAGGTGGTCGCGAGTCCGAATCTCGTCCGGCCCATATAAACAGTGAGGATAAATTAAATGAAAGATATAGACATCAGAAAGCATATGCTTGTCCCCGAACATTCTAAACTAACTAAAAAAGAAATACAGGAATTGCTTGAAAAATATAACCTTTCATTGAATGATTTACCAAAAATATTATCAACAGATCCTGCAATTGAAAAATTAAATGCAAAAGAGAGTGATGTTATAAAAATTATAAGAGATAGTCCAACAGCAGGAAAATCTATATATTATAGGGTTGTTATAAATGGATGAAACATCTAAAATATTAATACAAAAATATTTCCAGGAGCAGAGTATTATTACATCTGATATTGAATCCTTTAATAATTTTGTGGATGTTGAACTACAAAAAATAGTTAATGAAAACAAAGATATAGAACCAACAATTATTCCTCCGAATGTTGAGACTTATAAAATAAGATTTGATAAGATTTGGATTACAAAGCCAGAGATAACTGAAGCAGATGGCTCAAAAAGGGATATATTTCCCTCAGAAGCAAGATTAAGGAAAATAACCTATGCTGCCCCAATGTTTGTTGAAGTATCTGCACACATTAATGGGACAAAAAGAGAATCTGTCAAGGTGCAGATTGGTAATCTTCCTATCATGCTGAAATCAAAATACTGCCATCTTGGCAAGCTAGATAATGAAGGCCTTATAGAGCAAGGAGAGGACCCTTATGACCCTGGCGGTTATTTTATAATAAATGGAAGTGAGAAAGTGCTTGTTAAAATAGAAGATTTAGCACCAAATAGGTTCTTGGTCGAAAAAACAACAACAGGACCAAGTGAATATGTTGGAAAACTCTTCTCAGAAAGCGGGTCTTTCAAAATACCTCACACAATTGAAAGAATGAAAAATGGGATAATATACTTAAGCTTTACAAGGATTAAGAGAATACCTATTGTAATTATCATTAAAGCACTTGGTATTATGAAAGATGAAGAAATAATGAGAACTATCTCAGAAAAGAATTATGATGAAATGATTGTCAACTTGTATGAATGTATTGATATAAAAACATGGGAAGATGCAATTGATTATATAGCAAAAAAATCAGGTATAACACAATCAAAGGATATAAGAATTGAGAGAACAAAAGAAATTATAGATAAGTATCTTCTACCACATATAGGTGTTGAGGAAAAATATAGATTACAAAAGGCCCATAATTTGTGTAAGGTAATAAAGAAGTTTATAAAGGTTTCACGAAAAGAACTTCCTGTCGATGATAAGGATCACTATATGAATAAAAAAGTTAAAATGAGTGGTGACTTATTGGAAGACCTGATAAGAGTTAATCTGAATATCCTCATAAATGACCTTTTGTATAATTTTCAAAGAATTGTAAAAAGAGGTAAGTTCCCGTCTATAAAAGTGATTATAAGGGAGAAATTGTTGACATCAAGGATTTATTCTTCAATGGCAACAGGTAACTGGGTCGGGGGAAGAAAGGGCGTAAGTCAAAGAATACAACGACTTAATTTCTTGGATATGATGTCACATTTACAGAGGGTTGTGAGCCCATTGTCAGCAACACAGGAAAATTTTGAGGCAAGGGAGCTTCACAGCACTCATCTTGGAAGGCTATGTCCTGTTGAAACTCCTGAAGGAACTAACATAGGGCTTAAGAAAAACCTTGCATTGATTTCAAGCATATCACAGGATTCTAAAGAGGAAGAAACTATAAAATCACTAAAAAGTCTTGGCCTGAAGGTATTAAAGTAAAATGAATGAATTATATTTGAATGGAAAATTTATTGGAAAAGTAGAAAACCCTAGTGAATTTACTGAGAAAGTCAGAGAAGCAAGAAGAAATGGTGTTATTCCAGATAACCTAAATATATACTATGATAAGAGGGTTGAGGATATACAAATAAATGATAATAAAGGCAGACTGAGAAGACCATTAATTGTTGTCAAAGATGGACAACCAACTTTAACAGAAGACAATATCAAAAAATTACAAAAAAATGAGATTTTGTTTTCTGATCTTATAAAGCAAGGGGTTATTGAATACCTTGATGCAGCTGAAGAAGAAAATGCTTTTATTGCATTTTCTAGAGAAGAATTAACAAAAGAACATACACATCTGGAGATTACCCCTTTGGCAATGGTTGGTTTGTGCACATCATTAGTGCCTTATGCAAATTTCAGCCCGGGTGCAAGAATAAGCATTGGCTCTAAAAACCAAAAACAGGCACTTGGAATGTATGCAATAAACTTTCCAATAAGAATTGATATGGATGTTAATATATTGCACTATCCACAAATACCTTTAGTACAATCAATTATGCATGAGGTTTCTAACTATAATAAACATCCTTCAGGACAAAATATGGTTGTTGCAGTTATGAGTTATAAAGGGTATAACGTTGATGATGCAGTAATCCTAAATAAGGCATCAATTGATCGTGGACTTGGAAGATCAACATATTACAGACCTACAATAGCTGAGGAATTAAGATATTCTAGCGGTCTTACTGATGAAATATCCATCCCTGATAAGGATATAAAAGGTTATAAAAGTGAAAGAGATTATAGGTTATTAGAAGGGGATGGCATTATCTTCCCAGAAGCAAATGTTATAGAAGGGGATGTTATTATTGGCAAGACAAGCCCACCGAGATTTTTAAGCTCTATGGACCAATATAATCTTGCACCAAGTAGCAGGCGTGAGAGTTCTGTAGCATTAAAACATGGAGAAGAAGGAGTTATTGATTTTGTTTTAATAACAGAAAGTAGTGAAGGAAACAGGCTTGTCCAAGTAAAAATAAGAGACCAAAGAATTCCAGAACTTGGTGATAAATTTACATCAAGACATGGACAGAAAGGAGTTGTAGGATTAATAGTTGATCAGGCAGATATGCCCTTTACAGCATCTGGTATTACACCAGATCTCCTATTTTCACCTCATGGAATTCCATCAAGAATGACTATCTCACATCTTATAGAATTAATTGCAGGAAAAACAGGTGCTTTATCATCAAGGTATATAGATGGAACACTATTTGATGTTGAGCCAGAAAAAAAATTAAGAAGAGAACTTTTGTCCTTAGGTTTTAGGGAAAATGGCGTTGAGACAATGTACAATGGAATTACAGGAGAACAACTTGAGGCAAAGATCTATATTGGAAATATTTATTATATGAAATTAAAGCATATGGTCGCCAATAAGATACATGCCAGAGCCAGGGGCCCAATACAACTCTTAACAAGACAGCCAACAGAGGGCAGGGCAAAAGAAGGCGGCCTGCGTTTAGGAGAGATGGAAAAGGATACATTTGTTGCACATGGGGCATCTTTATTGCTAAAAGAACGCTTTGATGCAGATGGTACAGTAATTCCAATTTGTGAAAGCTGTGGCATGGTTGCAGTACATGATAAATTCAGGAATAAATTATATTGCCCTATATGTGGTGATAATGTTGAAATAAATTTCATTGAGATAAGTTATGCATTTAAACTTCTGCTTGATGAATTAAAATCCTTAACAGTACATCCAAAGTTAATCTTAAAGAATAAATATTGAAAATGGAAGAAAACAAAATTCCGGTTTTTAAGAAGGTTGAAAGCATTGCTTTTAGCATTTTAAGCCCAAATATGATTAAGAAGATGGGTTCTGCCAAGATAGTAACTCCAGAGCTTTATGACAAAGAGGGCTATCCAGTTGATGGCGGACTAATGGATGCAAGGCTTGGAGTGATAGATCCTGGGCTTAAGTGCAAGACCTGCGGCTCAAAGCTTAAGGAATGTGTTGGTCACTTTGGCTATATATCCCTAGCAAGACCAGTCATACATATTAAATTTATTAGTGTTATATACGATTTATTGAGATGCACATGTAGGGAGTGTGGTAAGATACTCATTCCTAAAAATAAGATTGAAAAATATATTGATGAATTGGAAAAGAGAGATATTGAATATGAGCCTGAAGAAAGAAGGGTAAAAATTAAAGAGATTATCCAAAGTCTTAAAACAGTAAATAAATGCCCTTACTGCAAGGGTAGGCAGCAAAAAATAACATTGGAAAAGCCAACAACATTTCTTGAGAATGAAAAAAGAATATCTCCAATAGAAATAAGGACAAGGCTTGAAAAAATATCAGATGATGACTGTGAGGTTCTTGGCTTAGACTCAAAATCAGTAAGACCAGAATGGATGGTGCTTACAATACTTCCTATACCTCCTGTAACAATGAGACCTTCTATAACTTTAGAGAGTGGTGAAAGAAGTGAGGATGACTTAACCCATAAGCTTGGTGATATTGTTAGGATAAACCAAAGGTTATTTGAAAATATAAATGCAGGAGCACCAGAAATTATTATAGAAGATTTATGGGACCTATTACAATATCATGTTACAACATTCTTTGATAATAATATTGCACAATTGCCTCCTGCAAGGCATCGTTCTGGTGATCCATTGAAGACGATAACAGAAAGAATAAAAAGCAAAGAGGGCAGGATAAGGCATAACCTTGCTGGTAAGAGAACTAATTTTTCAGCAAGAACAGTCATAAGCCCAGATCTAATGCTTGACTTAAATGAGGTTGGTGTTCCAAAGGTTATGGCTATGAAACTCACAATTCCTGAAAGGGTTAATGAGTGGAACATGGAATACCTTAAAGGATTTGTTGAGAGGGGTCCAAATAATTATCCAGGGGCTAACTATATAGCAAGACCTGATGGTAAGAAGAAGAAGATAACTGATGAAACAAGAGAGCAGTTATTAGAAGAAATTCAGATTGGATATATAGTTGAAAGGCATTTAATAGATAGTGACATAGCAATATTCAACAGGCAGCCATCATTGCATAGGATGTCTATGATGTGCCATAAGGTTAAGGTTCTGCCAGGAAAAACCCTAAGAATTAATCCTGCAGTTGCACATCCTTATAATGCTGACTATGATGGGGATGAGATGAATCTTCACATCCCACAAACAGAAGAAGCAAGGGCAGAAGCTGAAGTTCTTATGATGGTGCAGACACAGCTTATATCCCCAAGATATGGATTGAGTATTATTGGAGCAATTCAAGATGCAATATCAGGAAATTATTTGCTTACAAAAGAAGGAAAATATCAAAGAAAAGAGGCAGTTGATCTTTTGTTATCTGCAGGAATAACAGATTTCTCTAGTTTAAGTAAAAAAGAGTTTGTAAGCGGAAAAGAAATATTCAGTATCCTGATGCCTCCTGACTTTAATTTTACAGGGAAATCAAAATTCGGAGAGGAAGTTATAATTAAGAATGGAAAACTAATAAATGGAGTTATAGACAGTGCAAACATTGGTGGAGGAAAGGGTTTTATGCTTAGGAATATCCACAAAAAATATGGAGAAGAAAAAGCAATAGATATAATAGGAAAAATTTTCAGATTAGGTTCAGTAGTCTTGCTTAAAAGGGGGTTTACAATAGGAATATCAGATGCTGACCTTCCACAGGAAGCAATAAATAAAATAAATGAAACAATCACTAAGGCAAAAAAAGATGTTGAAGAATTAATTAAAGGATATCATGATGGTATACTGCAGGCATTTCCTGGCAGGACATTAAAGGAAACACTTGAACTGAAGATATTGGAATTATTAAACAAAGCAAGAAATGAAACAGGAGAGATTGTTTCTGATTATTCAGATAAGGAAACACATATGATGATAATGGCAGATTCCGGAGCAAGGGGAAATCTGCTTAATCTGGCACAAATGGCTGCCTGTGTTGGCCAGCAGGCTATGAGGGGAAAAAGAATAGACAAGGGCTATAATGAAAGAACATTATCATGCTTCAAAAAAGGAGATCTCGGTCCTGCAGCACATGGTTTCATAGCAGATGGGTTCAAAAAAGGGCTAAACCCAAAGGAATTCTTCTTTGCATCCATGACTGGAAGAGATAGTCTTATGGATACTGCACTGAGAACACCTAAGTCAGGTTATTTGTACAGGAGATTAGCAAATGCATTGCAGGATTTAAAGGTTGAGTATGATAATACAGTTAGGGACTCAAGCAGAAAGATTATACAATTTGAGTATGGAGAAGACAGAATAGATGTTTCAAAGTCTGATGGCGGGATAGTTGATGTAAAGGATATTATTAACTCTATAACATAATAATTGGTGAAACTCAATGAATAAATTATTTAAGAAATATGAAGAAAAACTTCCTTTGAAAGTAATTAATGATATTAAAGAAAATATGCCTAAAAATATAAGTGAGGCAAAACTAAAGAGGATATTGGAAAAAACAGTTATTGAGTATAATAAGATGCTAGTTGAACCAGGAGAGTCTGTTGGAATTATTAGTGCGGAATCCATTGGTGAACCTGGAACCCAGATGACATTAAATACGTTTCACTTTGCAGGTGTTGCAGAGATGAATGTTACGATGGGCCTTCCACGAATTATTGAGATACTTGATGGCAGAAAAACAATAAAAACACCGATGATGGAGATTTATCTAACAAAGCCATATAATCAGGGAAAGAACATTAAAAGAATTGCTTTATCAATAAAAGAAACAAAACTTAATGAGATTGTTTCTGAATTTGTGATTAATATAGCTGAATCAAAGATTGAGATAATATTTGATGAAGTTAAGATGAAAAACATTGGAATTGAATACCCTGTAATTCAAAAAAACATAAAAACTAGTTTTAAGGAACTTGCTCTTTCAAAAAAAGGAAATGCTATCATACTAAAACTTAATGAAAAAGAAAAAGAAATTAACCAGCTATTCAAAATAAAGGAAAAAATTAAAGATATTTATATACAAGGAGTAAAGAGCGTAACCCATATCCTGCCAATTAAGAAAGGCAGTGAATTTTTAATAGTGACAGCTGGAACAAATCTTAAAAAAGTGTTAGAGCTTGATTTTGTTGATAAAACAAGAACTATTTCAAATAATCTATTTGAGATAACAAATGTTCTTGGAATAGAAGCAGCAAGACAGGCAATAATCAATGAAGTCTTTAAAGTTATACAAAACCAGGGTTTAAATGTTGATATAAGGCACCTTATGCTTGTTGCTGACACAATGTGTGCCACGGGCAGCATAAAGGGAGTTACAAGATATGGCGTTGTAAAGGAAAAGTCAAGTGTTCTTGCAAAGGCATCTTTTGAGACACCACTAAAGCATATCTTTAATGCAAGCCTTGTTGGTGAGGTCGATCACCTTAATTCTGTTGTTGAAAATGTTATGCTTAATCAACCTGTTCCTGTTGGAACAGGTTTGCCTGGCTTAATAACAAAGGTTAAGAGGGATTAGAATGGCTAAAAAACAATCATTAAGCGATATAAAAAAAGACTTAAAAACAAGAAAAATTATTATTGGAACAAAAGTTGTAATGAAGAATTTAAAGCTTAACAAGCTTGAAAAAATTTATGTTGCATCAAACTGCAATGAGAGTTCAAAAAAGGAATTAGAATATTATTCCAAGCTCTTGAAAATTCCAGTTGTCAAGCTAAAACAGCCAAATGATGAGCTTGGCGTAATCTGCAAAAAGCAATATTCTATCTCTATGCTTGGTGTGCTAAAGGAATAATGATGAAGATAAAGTATGACCTAGTTCTGATGAAGTTTATGTCTTTTTTTGAGAGCTTGACAAATACAAGACTAAAAGATTGCTTTGTTGATAAAAATGGATTACTTGTTTTTGTAGTTGAGGAGAACCAGATAGCAAAGGCAATTGGCAAAAAAGGAGTTAATGTAAGGAATATTAAAGAAAAATTAAATAGAAAGATTAAAATAGTAGAATTCAATCCCCATCTTGAAACATTTGTTGCAAATATCATCCGCCCTTTAATTGGAAAGGAAATAAAAGTTGATGATGATGTTGTTACAATTGTTGGGCCAGATACAAAAACAAAGGGCCTCTTAATAGGAAGAAACGGGCAAAACCTGAGAAATTATGAAGAGACTGTCAAAAGATATTTTGATATAAAGGAAATAAAAGTTATCTGAAAATGGGAAATAAACCATCTGGAATAAATGCTGGGAAAAAACTCAAAAAGAGAAGGCATACCTTTAGGTGGAACAGCAAGAAATATACCCGCAGGACTCTTAATCTTAAGAAAAAGTCTGATCCATTAGGAGGATCATCACAAGCTAAGGGAATTGTTTTGGAAAAAGTTCAGTTAGAGGCAAAGCAACCAAACTCTGCTATGAGGAAATGCGTAAGGGTCCAGCTGATAAAGAACGGAAAGCAGGTTACTGCATTCCTTCCAGGCGATGGCGCAACAAAGCTTGTTGACGAGCATGATGAGGTCATGATAGAATGCATAGGCGGAAAGATGGGCCGTGCAAAGGGAGATATCGGCGGAGTCAGATGGTGCGTAAAAAAAGTCAATGACCAGTCATTAGATGCCTTACTCCATGGCAAAGTAGAAAAAGCAAGAAAGTAATTCTATGCATTCCTTATTTTAAATTTTTCTTTAATATCTGTTAGACAAAATCACTGAGTTTAACGAAAAGCTCCTTAAAAGAGAAAGTATTATAAAATTCTATTCTAAATACATTTTATGAAACAGATTAAGATATTAGGTGCTGGTTTATCTGGATTAACAGCAGCAATTAATTTAGCATTAGAAGGCTATAAAGTAAAAATGTTTGAAAAGAATAACGATTGTGGTAAGAGATTTAATAACGATTTTCAGGGCTTGGAAAACTGGGAGTCAAAAGTAGACATATTAAATGATTTAAAATCTATGAATATAGAAACTAATTTTTATTGTAAACCATTTCATACTGTTTGGGTATATGATTTTAAACTTAACAAAACAAAAATCACTTCTAAAACCCCTGTTTTTTATTTGGTTATGCGAGGGAACACAAAAGAATGTTTAGACATAGCATTGAAAAAACAAGCAATAAAGTTAGGTGTAGAAATAAATTTTAATAAAACATTGGCAGAAAAAGATGCCAATATTATTGCTACAGGTCCGAAAAGAGTAGATGCTGTCGCAAAAGGAATAACATTTAACACAAAAACCAGTGATACCGCAATCGGAGTTTTAAATGATAATATTGCACCAAAAGGCTATGCTTATTTATTAGTTAGTGCGGGTAAAGGAACTCTTGCTACTGTTTTATTTAAGGATTTTGAAAATATAGATTATTATTTTGAGAAAACCATAGGTACATTCAATAAAATTATAGATTTAAAATTGAAAAATATCAAAGAATTTGGTGGGTATGGCAATTTCTTTTTAAGTAAAAAATATGAAAAAAATAGAAAATTATTTACTGGTGAAATCATTGGATTACAAGATTTCTTTTTAATGTTTGGAATGAGGTATGCAATTACTTCTGGCTATTTAGCAGCTAAAAGTATTATTGAGAACAAAAACTATGATGATTTGATTAAATATAAATTCAGAAATCAACTTAAAACTTCAATTGTAAATCGATTTTTATTTGAACGATTGGGCAATAGAGGGTACCAATTACTTATTAGCAAAACAAAAAATGTTAATGAGCTTATTTCCTTTTTGAATAAACAATCTAATCCTTCTTTTAACAAAAAATTGATTTATCCAATTTCTAAATGTGTATTGAAAAAATAAAAGAGCTTTCCTACTCGGCAACTCAAAATTTCTAACAAAATTGGCCCTAACGGACTAGTCTAATAACAATCAAGATAATAAGTTTTATAAGCGTATAATATTTCTTTACAAACATGATTGAAGTAAAGGAAAAGCCAAATACTGAAAAGGAAATAATCAATGTAATGAATCCTCTTGTAAAGAAATGGTTCTTTTCTAGGTTTAAAGAGTTTTCCTTGCCTCAGCTTTATGGTATAATGGAAGTGCATTCCCGTTCTAATGTGCTAATATCAGCCCCTACAGGAGCAACAAAAACACTGACTGCTTTTTTGTCAATATTGAATGAATTTGTTGATTCTGCTGAAAAGGGGATTTTAGAAGACAAGATATATTGCGTTTATATTTCACCGTTAAAAGCATTAAATTATGATATAGAGGTCAATCTAAATGAGCCATTAAAGCAGATAGAGGAAATTGCAGGAAAAAAATTTGGAATAAAAGTTGCTGTAAGGACAGGTGATACAACACAATCAGAGCGTTCAAATATGCTTAAAAAACCTCCTCACATTCTTATAACAACTCCTGAGTCATTGGCTATATTATTATCAACAATAAAATTCAGGGAATTATTAAGAAATATTGATTGGTGCATTGTTGATGAGATACATGCGTTGGCAGATAACAAGAGGGGAGTTCACTTGTCATTGAGCATGGAAAGGCTTCAAAGGATTTCACAGCATATATGCAGGGTGGGCTTAAGCGCAACAATAAGCCCTTTAGAGGATGTTGCAAAATTTCTTGTTGGTTTTGAAAATGAAAAGCCAAGAGATTGTAAAATTGTTAATGTCCAGTTCATAAAAAAAATGGACTTAAAAGTGTTAAGCCCTGTTCCTGATTTGATAAGCACAACACATGAGGATATGCAGAATGCAATGTACAACCTTATTGATAAATTAATACAGGATCACAAAACAACTCTTATTTTTACAAACACAAGGGCTGCTACTGAAAGGGTTGTTGACCACCTTAAGGAGAGTTTCCCAAAGAATTATAGTGAAAACATAGGTGCTCATCACGGCTCTTTATCAAAAACCCACAGGCATGATGTTGAGAATAAATTAAGGGAGGGAAAACTAAAAGTAGTTGTTTCAAGCACTTCCCTTGAGCTTGGAATAGATATTGGCTATATTGATTTGGTTATACTTCTTGGCTCTCCAAAATCTGTTGCACGCGCCTTGCAGAGATGCGGTCGCTCAGGCCACAAGCTACACGACATATCAAAAGGTAGGATAATTGTGCTTAACAGGGATGATTTAGTTGAATGCGCTGTTTTATTAAAATCAGCTATAGAAGAAAAAATTGATAAAATTCATATTCCAAAAAACTGCCTTGATGTTCTTGCGCAGCAAATTTATGGCATTGCAATAGCAGAGAAAATACACATAAATGAGTTGTTCTCATTAATAAAAAACAGTTATTGTTTTAATGACCTAAAAAGAGCTGATTTCAGGGAGGTTATAGACTATCTCTGCGGAAGATATACTTCTCTTGAGGACAGGCACATATATGCAAAGATATGGCACGACGAGGAAACAGGAATGATTGGAAGGCGTGGAAAGCTTGCAAGGGTTACATACATGACAAACATCGGAACAATACCGGATGAAACTTTCATTGTTGTAAAGGTTGGTGAGCAGACAATAGGGAAGATAGACGAGGCCTTTTTAGAAAAAATGAAGAAAGGTGATGTTTTTGTGCTTGGAGGGAGCATATATGAATTCTTATACTCCAAAGGGATGGTTGCTTATGTAAGCTCTTCTGTAAACAGGCCTCCGACAATTCCCTCATGGGTTTCTGAAAGCCTGCCTTTAAGTTTTGACCTTGCGTTAGAAATAGGAAGATTCAGAGGGTATATGGAAGAAAAATTTCTGAAAAAACAAAACAAAGAAGAGATAATGAAATTCATCAATGAGTATCTTTACGTAGATAATAATGCAGCCAATGCAATATTCAGTTATTTTCAGGAGCAATATTTTTATGCAGAGATTCCCTCAATAAAAAAACTTTTAATTGAATCATATAGTGATGATAAAATAAAATACTGTGTTTTTCACAGCCTGTATGGGAGAAGGGTAAATGATGTTCTTTCAAGGGCTATTGCTTTTGCAATCTCGCGTGTCCAGCACAGGGATGTTGAGATAGGAATAAGCGACAACGGGTTTTACATTGCATCTGAAAAAGGAATAAACAGCGTAAAGGCATTGAAGATTCTTAAGTCTGATAAGCTTGAGCTCGTGCTTAATATGGCAATTGACAAAACAGAGGTTTTGAAAAGAAGGTTCAGGCATTGTGCAACCCGTGCTTTAATGATATTAAGAAATTATGGCGGCAGAAAAATGGGGGTTGGAAGGCAGCAGGTTTCCTCAATGATATTAATGAGTGCTGTAAAAAGGATATCGACTAATTTTTCTATTTTAAAAGAAGCAAGGCGCGAGGTATTAGAGGATTTGATGGATATTGAAAATGCAAAACTTGTCTTAAAGCAGATAGAGGACAAAAAAATCAAAATAAAGCAGATAACAACAAATATTCCCTCACCGTTTGCACTTAACCTTGTTATGCAGGGGCATTTGGATGTTATGAGGATGGAAGACAAGATGGAATTCCTGAGGAGAATGCATCAGATGACACTGGCAAAGATTGGGTTAAAGCATAAGATGGAATAAAATGGAATCAAATTTAGAGATTGTTGATTTGGGTCTTTTGATTAAGGATAAAGGGATTCTTATTTTTTCAGATTTTCATATTGGATATGAAGAAGCATTAAACAAGAAAGGTGTTTTAGTTCCAAGGTTCCAGTTCAAGGGTATTATAAAGAGATTAACGAAAATATTTTTAAGATTAAAAAAAGATAAAGTAAAATTAAAAATAATAATAATCAACGGCGACATAAAGCATGAGTTTGGAGCAATATCAGATCAGGAATGGAGAGAAACATTAAAGTTATTGGATTTCCTTGCAAAGCACTGCAAGGAGATAGTTCTTGTAAAAGGAAACCATGATACAATTCTTGGACCTATTGCAAAGAAAAAAAAGGTAAGTGTTGTTGATTATTACTTTGCTGAAGATGTTTTAATAACACATGGCAATAAAATTCCTGAAAAAGAAATCATGAAAAAGGCAAAGATTATAATTATTGGACATGAACATCCTGCTGTATCTTTAAGAGAGGATGTAAGAACTGAAAAATTCAAGTGTTTCTTAAAAGGTAAATGGAAGAATAAAAAATTAATTGTCATGCCTTCTTTTTGCTTGGCCACAGAGGGCACAGACATACTACGCGATAGAATATTAAGTCCTTTTCTAAAGCAGAAATTAAACGAGTTTAAAGTCTTGATTGTGGCTGATAAGATTTATGATTTTGGAAAAGTCAAAAACTTACTTTAAGTCTATTCCGCCTGCAAATGTGTTGCTGTGAGTGCCTTTTACTTTCTCTTTGGGAAATCTTTTTTCATATTCCTTCATTACATCACTTATTGCTTTTTCAGAATCAACATCACACATGTATGCTATTTTAAGAATAAGATACAGCATGTCCCCAACAAAATCTTCAATTTCATGCCGGTTGTCCTTGATTAGTTCCTGTTGTTTTTTTGTGTCAACCCATTTGATAAGATTCCACATCTCTCCTATCTCTTCGGTCATGTTCAGCATAAGATCTTTTATACAGTCTGGATTACTCCATTCCCTCTCATCGTTAAACTTCTTTATATCTTCCTGAATCTCTTTCATAAAAATATCTAAGAACTATTAGTTTATATATTTTTTTAATAAAACAGAATAAAGACAAAAATCTATTTTAAGCTTATTCCAATTTAAGGTTTACAATGCAATCAATCGCTTTTTCTAATGGTTCCCTTATACCTATTCTAAAGTCATTCTTAATCACTTCTTTTGGATCTTCAATAGAAGGAGGTATGTTGTTAAAAGACTCTATTTTTCCTTCAGAAATTGGATAATTAAAGAAAACCTGATAAACCGGTTCTTTTTCAAACTTTCCATCATTGTATTTAGTTTCAGCTTTTTTTACTAAAGAAGGGTTTAAACCCTGCTCTTTTAATTTGTTTTCTAAATTTTCTGAGTTGATAGGAATGCTCGTTCCTTTTTTTGAATCAATAATTATGCTGTTCTTTTTTTGTGGGAATTTCACACTAAGACCAAATGTATAACCATTTTCAGAGACCTCAACAGAACTATAAACCTTGTTTTGTTCTTCGTCTAGAACTCCTCCGTCAAATAGTTGTTTACTTTCTTCACCAGCATATATTTCATTAAATCCAATGACAAAGCGCTTGCGTCTCACTAATCTCTCTCCTCTTTTGGGCTCTATATTAAAAAAAGAAATATTTTCAACACCCATTTCTTTCATTGTTACTTCTATTTCTTTCTGTTCTTCTTTAATAAGCTTTATCTGATTTTTATATGCTTCTTCTACTACCATATCAGCAAGAGGTTTTTTTGCATTTAACGAGTGATAGTATTCATCTTGATTTTTTTCCATTTTAGTCTCACTAATTTAGGAGGTATATTTAATAGTTTATAAATCTTTCGATTTGTTACTACTATAGAATAAATAACTAACCTTTATAGAGTGTTCTTAGCATGTCTGATTTTGTTATCACGCCTTTCGGTTTTCCTTCTTCAGTCACCAACACAATTGGATAATACTTCAAAAGGCCTGAAATAATGCTTGTAGATGTTTTTTTAGAAACAATCGGCGGGCAGTCCTGCATAATATCTTTAATGGTTAATTTTTTTATTTCTTCAGGGCTTTTGCTTGATATGGAATCCAGGATAGTACTTTCTGAAACAAGGCCAACAACATTATTCCTGTTAAAAACAGGAAGCTGTGATATCTCATGCTTTCTCATTTTGTTTATTGCACTTGTTATACTATCATCAGCATTAACATAGATTAGTTTTTTTGTCATAATATTCCCTGCTTTAAGCTCATTCTTATTTTTTAATTCATCGAGAACATCAAATATCCTTTTCACTTTTGTGAACGTGGGGTCAATCCTGTTTGATTCTATCTTAGCAATCAGTGACTGTGATACATTTGCCCTTTTAGCAAGATCTGTCTGAGTTAATCCAAACCTTTTCCTTATTTTTTTTATTTCATCCAGCTCGTAAACCATAACAGCAGATAATCAAAGCTTGTATTTATTAGTTTCTCTTTTTCATAAAAATCATAAGAATTTATTCCTAAATGAATAACAACAGCCAGTTTCCAAACCAAAGTGTTATAATAAATGCTATTAAAAAGCTTGGGACAAAAGGTATGCCCTCTTTTATTAAGATTTTTTTTATCAGGCATTTTCTTTTTAGCTGGATTAATTGTTCTATCTGCTTTTTTTCAATTCCCAGGTCTTTTGGACCGCAGATTCTTTTTTTGTTAACAATAACATTTCTTGCAATCCAGTCACCCTCTGTTAGTTTTTCCGGCTCAACAAGCTTAAGCATGCATACTTTTTCAACTGACTTAATAAATATTGAGATGTAAAAAATTAATAGCATTGAAAAAACAAGGGTAACCAATAAAACTCTTGTTGCAATAGGATTAATAAAAAATGCAGACAAAATAGCAGCAAGGCAGATTATTAACAGAAATCTTCTTATTTTAGCTGATTTTTTTGCTCTTGCTTTAAAATCTTTCAAAAATCTTTTCCTATTTTTGAATGCAACTGCAAAGCTCCAGAAAAGCCCGTATATTGCTCCTATTAGTATTATGTTAATCCAGAAAATAAGGAGAAAAGGCATTTCACTAAAATTAAAATTCAGGCCAATCACTGCACCGAGACCCATTAAGAGCTTGCTGTCACCCCCGCCCCACTGTGCAGAATAGAACATAATGTTTGCTATTACAAAGAATACAAAAAACCCTGCTAATCCATATAAGAAAAAATTAATGTCTGATAAGGCAATTGAATAAATAAGCCTTGAGCCAAGCCCAAAAATAATAAGCCCGTAGTTAAGCCAATCCGGCACTTCTCTTGTCTTGATATCTGTTATGCTTGCAATAATCAGGCTTATGAAGGCTGTGATATTGGATAATAAAAACATCTTAAATAAAAAAACTATTGACCTATATTTAAACTTTGTGAGAAAAATTCTTTTTAAATAAAAAGCTTTATAAAGTTCTTTATCATATAGTAGCATATGTTCAAAAAGATAATTGATATCTTAAAAGCAAGAGAAAAAATCCATATAATCAGGGCAGATATGCCCAGGCATATAGCCATTACAATGGAGAAAGAACTGGAAGATATAAACCACGAAGATATATACAATAAAAGAAATAGCCTAATAAAAGACATTGTGAATATCCAAATAAAACTTAATATCCCTATTATGACAATATTTTTGTTATCAAGTGGTGCAAAGAATTCTGAAAACTTTTCATTTCTAATGGATGATTTAGCTAAACTCTTTAATGAGATTATTTCTCACAAAAAGATTCATACAGACCAGATAAAGATATCTGTTCTCGGAAAATGGTATGACCTTCCTGAGCGTGTCTTAAACCCAATAAAAAGAATAATAGAATCAACAAAGAATTATGATAGATTCTTCCTTAATTTATGTGTTAATTATGATGGCCATGAAGAGATAGTTGATGCCTGCAGAATTATTGCAAGGCAGATAAAATCAGAAAAAATTGACCCTGAATCAATAAACAAGCAGCTGATCAAGGAAAATCTTTATTCATCATATTTTATATCACCTGATTTAATAATTGAGAATAACAATGAATTTTCAGGGCTTTTGCTTTGGGACTCAAAGAACTCTATGATTTTTTTCACAGATAAGCAGTGGCCTGACTTTACGAAGATAGATTTCTTTAGAGCAATTGAGGCTTTTCAAAATAAAAATAAAACAAGAAAATTAAGCTTTTCCTAGAATCCTAAACACTTTTGTTCCACAATGTGGGCAAACTCCCTTCATAGCCTTCATCTTGTTCTTCATGACTACTTGTTGTGGATTTTTTATCTCAACCTGTTTTTTACATCTCATACATCTTGCTTCTACCATTTTTACACCTCATAATAAATATTTTGTGCTAATTATTGTTAAATTCTAGTTTAATATATAAATCTTGCGTATTTTTATATTTAAAATACCATAAACTTTATAAATGGATTAAAATTCCTAATTAAAAATCAATGATTGATGATAACCGCTTGCGGTTTGAATGAGGTATGCAAATTCTTGGATTTGTTACACTCAAAAATAATTCGAATTAAGGAGGAATATAAAATGGCTGAGATATCAAAGGAAATAGTAGACAAAATTTATGAGGCTATAGAGGTTGCTAAGGCAACTGGAAGAATAAAGAAAGGCAGTAATGAAGTAACAAAGGCTATTGAAAAAGGTATGGCAAAACTTGTTGCAATAGCAAAAAATGTCAATCCACCGGAAATCACAATGCACATACCACTTTTATCAAAAGAAAAAGATGTTTTATGTGTTGAGGTGCCCAGCAAAGAAGAGCTTGGCGCAGCAGCAGGCATTAGTGTTGGAACAGCAAGCATTGCAATAGTTGAAGAGGGAGAAGCAAAAAACATAGTCAAAGAGATAATTAAAAAATTAAAGGAATAGTAAGGTGATTCTATATGAAACCTCAAATTAAAAAGGAAACAAAGGAAACAGAAAAAAAAACAGGAGTTAATTTTTCATATGCTTTTCCTGCAAAAATAGAGGAAATTATTGACAGAACAGGCACTAGAGGCGAGGCCATACAAGTAAGATGCAAGGTTCTGGAAGGAAGGGATGCCAATAAAATCCTGAGAAGAAATGTGATGGGGCCTGTAAGATTAGGAGATATCCTAATGCTTAGGGAGACTGAAATTGAGGCAAGAAAGCTTAATCAGGGCAGGAGATGATAAAGATGAGGTGTAGTTTTTGCAAACAAAATATTAACAAAGGAACTGGAAAGATATATGTCCAGAAAACTGGTAAGGTATTATATTTTTGCTCATCAAAATGTGAAAAAAACATGTTAAAGCTAAAGAGAAAACCAAGAACAACAAAATGGACCCAGGAATATCAGGATATAAAAAAGGGAACTAAAAAATGATACAGAGAACACTTGTTTTAATAAAGCCAGATGGTGTCATGAGGGGGCTTATTGGCGAGGTAATAAAAAGGTTTGAGAACAAAGGGCTTAAAATAATTGGCCTAAAGATGGTTTGTATAGACAAGGAATTTGCTGCAAAGCATTACACAGAGGATATTGCTAAAAGAAGAGGAGAAAAAGTGAGAATTATGCTTCTTGATTATTTAACAGAAGGCCCTATTGTAGCAATGGTTATTGAGGGTGTTGATGCTGTAAATGTTATCAGAATACTAACTGGTGATACAGAGCCAAGCAAGGCCTTGCCAGGAACAATAAGGGGAGATTTTACACATCATTCTTTCCATTATGCAGATGGCAAAGAAATTTCAATAAAAAATATGATTCATGCTTCAGCTAATGCTGAAGAGGCAGAAAAAGAGATATTGCTTTGGTTTAGCATAGATGAGTTGTATGATTATAAAAAAGTAGATGAAATATTTCATTATGGTAAGTGAGGAATAAAATGGTAGATAAAATAGTAGAGAGAGTTATGAAGACATCAGAAAAACCCGAGTTTATTAGAAATATTGCTATAGCAGCGCATATAGACCATGGCAAGACAACATTCAGTGACAACCTTTTGGCTGGAGCAGGAATGATGTCAAAAGAACTTGCAGGAAAGCAGTGCGTTCTTGATTTTCATGAGGATGAGAAGGAAAGGGGAATAACAATTGACACAGCAGCTGTTTCAATGGTTCATATTGTTGAGGGAAAAGATTATCTCATCAATTTATTGGATACCCCGGGGCATATAGATTTTAGTGGGGATGTGACGAGGGCAATGAGGGCTGTTGATGGTGTTATTGTACTTTGTGATGCGGTAGAAAGCGTGATGCCACAAACAGAAACTGTTCTTAGACAGGCATTAAAGGAAAATGTTAAGCCTATCTTATTTATAAATAAGGTTGATAGGCTTATAAAAGAACTTCAGCTAAAGCCAGAGCAGATGCAGGAAAGGTTTGTAAAGATAATAAATCATGTAAACATACTAATAAACGAAATAGCAGACAATGAGTTTAAGAATAAATGGAATGTTAATGTAATGGATGGTTCTGTTTGCTTTGGCTCTGCATTCCATAACTGGGCAATGTCTGTAAACTACATGAAAAAGAAAGGAATCAGCTTTAAGGATATAATTGATGCTTATGAAAAAGGAGATCACAAGCCACTGGCTGACAAGGCTCCTCTGCATGAGGTTGTTCTTGACGCAGTTATTCATCATCTTCCTAATCCAGTACAAGCACAGGCATATAGGATCAAAAAAATATGGCATGGTGACCTTGAAAGTGAGGATGGAAAATCACTTTTATCATGCAACTCAAAAGGACCATTGTTTTTTGTTATAACCAAAATTGTTGTTGATCCACAGGCAGGCGAGCTATCATGTGGAAGGATTTTCTCAGGAACAATAACAAAGGGAATGAATGTTTACTTGAATAGGGAAAAGAAAAATCTTAGAATTCAGCAGGTTTTTATCTATAATGGAGCAAAGAGAGAGATAGTTGAGAGGGCTCTTTCAGGCAATATAGTTGGTGTTGCAGGCGTAAAGGCAATGCCTGGCGAAACAATAACCATAGAACCAACAGAATCCTTTGAGAAGATAACCCATATATTTGAGCCAGTTGTCACAAAGGCTATTGAAGCAACAAAGGCCTCTGATTTGCCAAAGCTTATTGAAGTCTTAAGAAGAGTAAGCAAAGAAGATCCAACCATACAAATTGAGATTAATGAGGAGACAGGAGAGCATCTCATGCACGGTATGGGTGAACTGCACTTAGAGGTTATTGAAAACAGAATAAAAACAGAAAAGGGTGTTGAAGTGAAAACATCCCCTCCAATTGTTGTTTATAGGGAAGCAATTACAAAGGAATCATCAGAGGTAGAAGGAAAGAGCCCTAATAAGCACAACAAATTTTACTTTAAGGTAGAGCCATTGTCAAAGGAATTTATGGAAGCAATGAGGAAAAAAGAGCTGCCTGAAATGAGAATTAAGAAAAAGGATAAGGCTCTTTGGGAAAAACTACAGGAATTGGGAATGGATGGTAAGACTGCAAGAAAGGTAAGGGACATTTATAAGGGCAACATGTTAATAGATATGAGCAGGGGCATAGTTCATATAGGAGAAGTCATTGAGATGATAATGGATATGTTTGAGGATGTCATGTCTGCTGGCCCATTAGCAAGAGAGCCATGCATCAATGTAAAGGTAATGCTAATGGATGTAAAGCTGCATGAAGATGCTATACACAGGGGCCCAGCACAGGCATATCCTGCTATTAGAGAAGGGATAAGGGGAGCTATGATGCTTGCCAACCCTGTTATTTATGAGCCTTTGCAGACACTGCAGTTTGAGGCTCCAGTAGAGTATATGGGCGAAATATCAAAGCTTATTGCTAATAAAAGGGGCCAGTTGCTTGATATGCAGCAAGAGGGAGAGCATATAACTGTAAAAGGCAAGCTACCAGTTGGAGAGATGTTTGGAATGACTTCTGACTTAAGGTCTGCTACTTGTGGCAGAGGAAATCATTTCCTTGTTGATCAAAGCTTTGAAAAACTGCCTAATGAACTGCAGGAAAAGATAATAAAACAGATAAGACAAAGGAAAGGCCTTAAAATAGAGGAATAGACTTTATTATAGAAACCTTTATATATTAATTAAAAACACCTTTTAAAGCATATTTTCAAAATAAATGGAGGGATTATTATGGCTAAAGAAAAAGAACATATGAATCTTGTCTTTGTAGGACATGTAGATCACGGAAAATCAACAACAGTTGGAAGGTTATTGTTTGACGCAGGCTCAGTTAGTGAGCAGGAGCTAAGAAAACTAAAGGAAAAGGCAAAAGAACTGGGTAAAGCAGGCTTTGAATTTGCCTTTGTAATGGACAACTTAAAGGAAGAAAGAGAAAGAGGATTAACAATTGACTTAACTCATAAAAGATTTAACACTGACAAATATTATTTTACAATAATTGATGCACCTGGCCATAAAGACTTTATTAAGAATATGATTACAGGAGCAAGCCAAGCAGATTCAGCTGTTCTTGTTGTTGCTGCTAATGATGGTGTTATGGCACAGACAAAAGAGCATGTCTTCTTATGCAGGACTCTTGGAGTCCAGCAACTGATTGTTGCTATAAATAAAATGGACATGAAGGATTATAGTGAAGATGTTTTTAAAAAGGTTAAAACAGAGGTTGAAACATTATTGAAGACAGTCGGATATGATCCAAGCAAGGTTCAGTTTTTACCAATTGCTTCTCTTCCAGGAGACAATGTAGTCAAGAAGACAGACAAGATGTCATGGTACAAGGGACCAACATTATTAGCTGCATTGGATTTGTTTAATATACCTGAAAAACCAACAAATCTTCCATTAAGGCTTCCAATACAGGATGTTTATAACATAACTGGAATAGGGGTTGTTCCAGTTGGAAAGGTAGAGACTGGAATTATGAAAGTTGGTGACAAAGTTATATTTGTTCCAGCAAGAGAAGGAAAAGGTGTCAGTGGTGAGGTTAAATCAATAGAGATGCATCATGAGCAGCTTAAACAAGCAGGTCCAGGAGATAATGTTGGGTTTAATGTCAGAGGCATAGAAAAAAAAGATATTGCCAGAGGAGATGTTCTGGGGCATACTGATAATGTACCAACAGTTGCAAGTGAATTCACAGCACAGATTGTTGTGTTGAATCATCCAAGTGTTATGACTGTAGGATACACACCAGTATTCCACATACATACATCACAGGTTGCTTGCCAGATAATGGCTATTGTGAAAAAGTTAAATGCAGCAACAGGAGAAACAATTGCAGAGAATCCAGACTTTATAAAGAATGGAGATGCTGCAATAATAAAGGTTAAGCCAGTTCAGCCAATAGTGATTGAAAAACAAAAAGATATTCCGCACATGTCAAGGTTTGCTATCAGGGATAGCGGAGTGACAGTTGCAGCAGGAATGTGCATTGATTTAGTTAAGAAGGAGTTAAACAAGAAATAAACTCTTTTTTATTTTTTTGTTTTTATATCATGGTGAACTGGGTTTTATCATGAAGTAAACAAGCCGAAGAGAAGATTAAAATGCAGAAAGCAAGAATAAAGTTAGCAAGTATTGACATTAACAAGATTAATGATGTATGCAAATACATAAAAAATATTGCTGAAAAAACAGGAGTTGAAATGAGAGGTCCAATACCTCTTCCAACAAAGAAGCTTAAGGTAACCACAAGGAAAAGCCCAGATGGCGAAGGAAAAGCTAGCTGGGAAAGATATGAGATGAGGATACACAAAAGACTGATTGATCTTGCTGTTGATGAGCGTGCTTTAAGGCTTGTTATGAGAGTTCCTATCCCAGAAGGTCTGAATATTGAGATAGAAATGATGGATTCCTAATTCTTTTTTTCAAAACTTATATAAATGAACATAATTTTCTTTTTAATGCTGCCAGGGTGGCGCAATTCGGTACCGCGCGAGACTGGAAATCTCGTCCCTTTTGGGAGTCTGGGTTCAAAACAGCTTTTTGCTAAGCTGGCACGCAAGGCGGGCATTGAATTAAAAGTTCAATCCCACCGCGCTCGCTTCGCTCGCAACAGTTGTTGGAAGTCCCAGCCCTGGCGTATGCCCGGTTGGTGTAGTCCGGCCAATCATCCGGCCCTCTCGAGGCCGGGACCCGGGTTCGAACCAGCTTCTTGCTAAGCTGGCACGCAGGAGCGACATTCAATTGCAAAGCAATTGAAGTCCCTCACGCTCGCTAACGCTCGCAAAAATGCGAGGGTTAGATTAAAGCCAAAATTGCAAAAGCTGTCGAAAGTCCCGGACCGGGCATTTTATTTCCAGAATTTATTACTTTTTTAGTTTGTCTGCATATTGTTTAAGAATATCATCTAATTTAAGATAGTTAGGGGCTGTCAGGGCTTTTCTTACCACCATAATACTAAATCTTTCTTTTTCTTTTGAATATCTTGATTCCCATCTGTCCTTTGAAATAACAAAATATACTGCCTTAGGTCCTTTTATATAGTTATCTGATTTTTCCAGTTTATCCAGCTTATTCCTGACAAAATTGAAGAATTGGGTATACATTTTTTCAGGAGAAAGGGTTGGATGGCGCAAGTTTAAATAACCATCTTGCTGTATAATTTTAGTGTATGCCATTTTATTCCAAACCCTTAATGTAATATATTAAATAAGTTATGTTTTATTTAAATTTTACTATTTCCTCTTTGTTGTTTGTTATATTCCTTGATAGAACTCATTATAAATATCCGCATTTTTTTTATTAAATGATTTGTAATACCCATTTAATTTTTTAAATTCTGATTCACCAACCCCTAAAGGTATATAATTTAATAGTGTATCTAATAAATGTTCTATTCTTTTTACGGTTCTGTCCTTTTTTATAATAATAGTATCGATTTCAGAATTAATCAATGGAAGATTTGATTCCATTTTTTTCTTAATTATACCAGTCTTTCTTACGATATTATCAATATTCAAGGACATATTATAAATCAAAATATTAAATTACTTAAAAAATTTGCCTTTTCTACTTCTTCGTCGCTAACGCTCCTCAACCACTCTGTACTCTCGTTTCACTCTCTAAAATGAACAGTCCTCTTTCTGATAAATAATAAAAGAATTTAAATATAGTTAAGATTAACTAATACCAAAATGAACAAAAGCATTTTAACAATAGGAATATTCCTGATTTTATGCTCGGGCCTGTTAGGAATTACAAGAATAGTTATTCTGTCTCAATTAGGGATTAATTCATCATCAGATATCACTGGAATGGTAGTGTCTGAAATGCCTGCTGATGAGAATTTAAGAGAAAAATCTTATGAAATGGCAGGTACAGTCAGTGTTATAGAAAAACTTCCGATTTATATGTTAGCTATAGGAACAATAATCACAGCAATAGGAATTTTAGCCCCAGATTTCAGATAAAAGTTTTGTGCCGGGTTGGCG
>Ga0210057_1001294_pt1 | contig 38397 bp, 42 predicted proteins | sample CryGeyCG2114_010_2_FD_183968 | JGI IMG/M metagenome (GOLD analysis project Ga0210057, IMG submission 183968) | Groundwater microbial communities from aquifer - Crystal Geyser CG10_big_fil_rev_8/21/14_0.10 (SPAdes) (version 2) | ecosystem: Environmental > Aquatic > Deep subsurface > Groundwater ... | reverse complement strand
AATATATCCACACCCGATGTAGATATTATAAGGGCATTTTAGAGATTATCCCACTCTTCGTCGGTTAATTTGGCGACACTCCCTTCGACAAATGCTCGATACTCATCACCGTTTGCAAACTGACTCATAATTGCTTCGTTCTGCAAAAGTCTCCCCCATCGACTCGGGCGGCAGTAGTCAATATAAGTAGACCACTGATAATCCTCTTCTCTCCCCTTCCACGATGGCAACTCTCGCTGGTTGCGATGAACATAGCAAGAGGTATATAGAAGCTGATCGTTTTTATTGATGTGGGTCGCCCCAAAAGGTCCCTGAAAAAGATGGCCCATTCGCTCATACTTGGTATTGATGTATTTTGTATGTGAATTCAAAAGCCTTTGCATGTATAGGGAAATAGCCTTGTCGTCACGGGCTTGCAGAGTAGTGTGAAAGTGGTTAGGCATCAATGTAGCATTGATGACTTTCACCCTGACTTGATCTTGGTGTGCTGTAAATATAGACGCCAACTCACGACTCACCGCCGTGTTCTTTTGTACTCCGGTGACTACATCACGCAATTCCTTAGAAATAAGATGCGGGTTATGTAAATACTCTAGAGGCTGTAAAAGAAAGAGCATGCACATGAACCTCCAATAATCATTGTCGTCAAAGAATATCTCCTGTTTCAAATTTCCCCGATGGTACACGTGATAATACTCACCAGCCACAAATGGTATCGGTCTTATCATAAGAGCGATGATATCAAAAAACCCCTTATTTTATCTACATCGGGTGTGGATAAAGTAAGGGTTAGGGTGACGTGAGAGTGGGCTTAGTGTTGCGGGGTGAAGCCGGGGGTTATCGCGTACTTTGGGGCGGGGTCGGTAATAAGGTAGCGGGAGAGGTTAGCTACCAAAAGTCCCGTGGGAAGGGCGACAGCGGCTAACCAAGCGCACTCGTTTGCTACAATGGCCCCAAGAGCTACAATAAGCCCAAAGAAAAACTGACCTCGCAAACCGCCCTGCGAAGTCACCGGCTCCGGCAACATAAACATGGCAAAAAAGAAGGGCAGAGAAAGGGCGGCCACATCCATGCGCTCGGTAATGGTAAAGAGAAAGGCAAAGTAGATAAGGAGAAAGGTGGCCACTTGCACGTACTTACGCGTGCGCCAGAGATTGATGAGTCCAAGTAAAATGACGAGCCACAAATAGCCGTCCGGCCACCAGGCGAGAGGAAAAGTGACAAAGAGCGACACTCCTACCACACCCAAAGAAGCGGGGTTAAAGAGGTGCTCACCGCGCAGGCGGAAAAAATGTTTTGAAAGAATAGCGAAAGTGATTGCTCCCAGCGCAATTCCAGCAGAAACATCAAAGGGCATCAAAACCGAGACAATGAGAGTAGTGATAAAGCCAGACTCGGGGAACTTGCCTTTCTGCGGAGTGGCGTGGAGATGGTGTAAAGCGTAGTTGAGAAGTAGGCCGGCCGGCACCACAAGAGCCAGCACCCGCAAGGCACCCAAAAGGTTCCCGAGGGCAAAGATGCCATAGACGACGAGGATGACCATCGAAAGCATCATCCCCCGCCAGGGGTTGACCTCTAACCAGACACTCTTTATGTTACTCACAGTAAGGGCACCTCGAAGCCACGGCCACATTTGTATTGTTTTCATACCACTATCCTAGCACGCTAAAAGACGCTTGCCAGTAAATTATCCACCATAGGACCTGCGCGATTGATGTCTTTGCGAGGCCAGTACACAGGCCGTGGCAATCCAGAATTGAAACTAAAGCCAAAATCCATGGATTGCTTCGGAGTACCTCGCAAAGACACTGTTATGTGGGTCATACGCTCCACTGTCCACACTCTTGCGCTACCACCAGTTCGAATAGTAGCTTGGGCTAAGTGAGCAGGTGTAGGTGGCTCCCCAGCCGCCAGCCTGCATACAGGAAAGGCCGAAAGAGGCGGGATAAGTTGGTTGATGGGGCTGGTACATATTATATGGATACGACGATGAGTAGCTCGTCCCCCCTGACGAATTATAGGGATAGCTGTAGGACGAGTAGCTCGTGCTCGGCGAATAGCTCGTGCCACCGGAATAGCCACCGTATGAATACGGGTACGCCGAGCCGGTGTTTCCATAAGTGTTGCCGTAATAAGAGCTACCGTATGTAGCTGGATATGCATAGCTCGAATAAGAGGGCGCGGAGTAGTCGTAGGAAGAGTATGGATATGCGGAGTAGGACGAAGAATATGGATAGCCATATGAAGAGCTGTATGGGTAACTATATGAGGAGCTGTATGGATAATAGCTAGAGCCGGAGGAGTGAACTGGCTGGTTGTTTGTATAAGGGTACGCCGAGCCATAGGGATAGTAGGAACTATTCTGCGCGCTCGTACTTGAAGCAAAACAGAGGACACCAAAAAACACCAAACTGCTCATAAACACACTGCGGGTCAACCAATTCGAGTGAGCAAAGGTTGTTGTGGACATAATGTATCAACTATGGCTAATAAACGTGAGGCTGTTTCTCATTTTAAAGACATCACAGCAGAGCTTTCCTTACGAAAAAAAGGACGAATCATGGCCCTGTCATCCGCCCATGTCATCCGACAGGGCGAGCATGTAGAAAAAGAGTTTTTCTGGGTCTGTCGCCAAATAGACTTTCGAGCCGTTTTTCTTCAAGGGCGCGGGAGACGAAGGTGAAAAAACGGAGTAGTAGCATAGCTACCATGAGTATTTTTCACCGAGTCGCAGCCGTCATTGGAGGAAAAGGGACGAAACGGATGTTTGGCGACAGGCCCTTTCTACATGCTCGAATTGTACTCCCCTCATCCGGATTGTCGAGACTTGCTAAAATGCAACTTGCAAGTCGCCTTTTGCCAAGCTAAAGTAGGATATGTCTAACCCTCGGACACGGACCGCAGGGAGTCCTCAGGCACGCGAAGACGAGAGACTCATCGCCTCAGCGAAAGCGGACGCGAAGCAGTTCGGCGCGCTCTACGATAAGTACGGACACGCAGTATACAACTACTTCCTACCCCGCCTCGGACGCGAGCGCGAACGCGCCGAAGACTTAACTCAGGAAACTTTTCTGCGAGCCTTTGAGCATCTTGGGACATTTCGTTCTCTTGGCCACTCTTATCTTACATACCTGCTTACCATCGCGCACAACCTTCTCATAAACGAATACCGGAAAAGACACGAAACGTCTCTCGAAGCGCTCATGGACGCCGGGGAGATTCCGGATGTTCCAAGAACGGAAGGAAGTGACCTTCTTGACCATCTTTGGCGCGCGGTGGACTCTCTTCCGTTGCCAGAAAAAGACATGTTGCTTCTTCATTATCAAAAAGAGCTCCCTATACGCGCCATAGCTCATATCTTAAGTAAATCAGAAAATGCCGTTAAGCTTGCCCTTTCCCGCATTCGTAAAAAACTTCGTGTACAGTCGCGCCTACACGAGCTCGCCCATGCCCGCGAAGAACAGCCGCGCTTACCTCAAACCAATTTTTCGAAAGCAAACTCTTCCGGTAAGAAGTCCGACAAAAGAGCGTCACCATAATAAAGGTCGAAAGCAGGTATGTCTTTCGGCATATCTGTGAATAGTGTGCTCTGTCAACACTATGCTCCTTGATTTAATTGTTTGGCTTGCGCTTGGTGCAATAGTTGGCTTGGTAGCCATGCTTATGGATGGTGGAAACGCCCGTGAAAGTTTAGTGGGGGCGGATATCGTGGCAGGCATTATGGGCGCTCTCTTGGTTGGTGGCCTCGCCTATTATCTGCGGGTAGATGCCGTTGTTGGTTTTGACTTTACGAGCTCGGTTATCGCACTCATTGGAGCCATTATCGCCTCGGTTATGCTACATCGGTTTCACGGCACCGGAAACAAAGAGCCTAAACATCTCTTTCAGCACTAAGTGGCTGAGTTTAATGTTCTTATTTTTCAGAAAAACTCTGTAATCGCCAGAGATACTGGTGACGATGTCTTTTTTGCGCTACAATATTAAGAGCCTGTCCACAATCTCGACGCAAAATTTGCTTGTAGCACAGGCTCTAAGCGCATGACAAGCCCGCACACTTCTGAAGAGTTGGTGGTGTCTAACAGAAACACCAACCTAATTATCAACCACTGCGAAAAGCGCGGGGTAAAGGCGAGTGCTCTTTTGGCGCACCTGGGTTATCCGGAAGCTTATTTGCGCAATCCAGACCACTGGGTTCCCCTTCCTATTTTTCACGAAATTACCAAACGAGCGCGCAAATCTCTCGACGACGATCCCACCATATTCTATGAAGCCGGCCTGGCCGCCACTTCGGAGGGCGGTCTCGGAGCAATTGAGGTAATCAAGCGCATGTTAGGAGCTTTGTTTGTTGACCCCGCTTTCCTTATCCGCAAGATTCCCGAGTACAATGAGTACTTCAACAAAACAAAGTCTATTCGGGTACTTGACGTAAAAGAAGACTCGGCTCTTTTAAAAATCACCTTTCGCAAGGGCATTGACCCGGTCTACGACTTCAACTCCGGCCCGCTTGTAAAGGGGGTGGTGGCGAGCGTGCCCTTAGTGTGGAAACTGCGGCCGGCTCGTGTCGAGGAGGTCTTATTGCAGTATGACATCCTACGTCTATTGAAAGAGCATTTTTCCATCTTTGCCGAGATCAGAGGAAACGACCTTTTAATTGAGGGTAAAGTTTATGGTCGCGTCATGCAACTTGTAAAAGAGAAGACCCAGAAGGGCTATCACTACCTGGGCAAATATAAGGAGACGGTAGAGCCGGGGGCTCCTACGGGCATTCTTATTACGAAGTCTTTAAAATACAAAGAGTACCCTCTACTGGTCCCCGGACAACTCTATAACGCCCCCTACTTCATCCTGCACGTGCGCTGGGAGCACGCGAGCTACGGCAAACGCCTGCGTAATCTTTTTTCCTCGAAATTTGTTCACGCCGACTCTTACCTCCAAGAGCTCGAAGAAAAAACTATTTACTTTCAAAAGTACGCTCGCGAACTAGAAGACACCATCAAGGAGCGCAACAAGATTATTCTTGACGAAAAACAGGAGGTGGAGCGCCTTAAAAATGAGCTTTCCAATATCTTGTCTTCGCACCTGCCCCCGGACCTTGTCCATGCTATGACGACCCACAAACTGGTACCGAAGCGTAACTTTGGCATCGTTTTATTCGCCGATCTTGTCGGTTTTAGCAAGCGCGTTCACGGGACCGATGACTTCGCTCCACTTCTCGCCGACCTAAACCGCTATTTTGCTCTTGCAAACCAAGTGGTGCGTGCCCGCGATGGTTGGGTATACAAATACTTAGGCGATGCCGTCATGGCTGTCTTTGGTGGTTACAGGGAAGGCGAGGATTACGAAACACTGGGCAAACAAGCGGTTGAGGCGGCCATGAAGATTGTTGAAATGACCAGAGCCATGGGCTGGGACCTGCGAGTGGGTATCGAGTATGGCGACTTTATCGCGGGTGAGATAGGTCCCGAAGACGGGCGCATCTGGGACTTCCTGGGTGAGACAGTAAACTTTGCCTGTCGCCTCGGCCAGCATGCGAACGCAAACGAAATCCTACTTGGTTCAAAAGTGGTCGAGCTAATTGGAGATGCTGTGCGAGTGGAGGAACGTCAACTGATGCTAAAAGGACTTGGGGAACAGAAGGTGTTTAAGTTGCTGTAGGAAAAACCATAGCCCCTGGTTTCTGGTTTGAAGGTGTAGAAAAAAGTACGCATAGTGATTTCAGTACTACTGCCAGTAGAAAGCACGAAGCACGAAATCTGAAATACGAAACAAATTCTAAGCACAAAATCCTAAATATCAAAACGAATTCTGTTTCTAATTTTAGAGCTTTGAATTTGGTGCTTGTTTCGTACTTCAGATTTCGTGCTTCGTGCTTAAACAAGTGCTTCAGATTTATGATTTCGTGCTTTCGTAACACCATGACTGATCATCCACTCCGCAAGCTCTGGCAGCTACTTTACAGCCTCTACTTCTACGCAGTCTTTTTTGCAATCTCCGCGTTTTTTTATTGGTATGGCTGTGTAACCGACTTTCGTACTAAGGATTCATGGCGCCTCCTTGCCCTGCGCGCGCTCGACATAATCTTTTTTTGCACTCACCTTCGTATTCATATCACGGGCCTGGAGCAGATTCCCGAGGAACCGGTACTCTTTGCCGCAAATCACCAGAGCTTTCTCGATGGCCTCATTCTTTTTTATGTCCTGCGCCGGCCATTTAATGCCATCACCGCTCCGCCCGCCATCTTTCCCGGCAACCTGCCAAGTTGGTTTAAAAAAATGGGCTACATCAGCATCGGCCGCGACCTGTTTGAAGAGTTAAAATACAAAGACGCCCGTGCTCGAAACCAAAGCATCCCCCTTGGAGTGGCCGCCCTCAAACGGGGCGAATCTCTCCTTATTTTTCCCGAAGGCCGGCGCGAGTATCAACGCCACCTTCTACCTTTTCATGGGGGCGTAGCCAAAATCGCACATGACGCTCGGGTGGCCATTATGCCCGTGGTTATCGAAGGCCTAGACACCCTTTTTCCGTATGGCTCGGTCTTGCTCACCCCGACCATCCTCAAAGTCAAAATCGAAAAGCCGGTACGCCTCCACGAGCCGAACACAAACATTGTCCGCGAGGTGATTGAGCTCGAAGAGGTAATGCGGAGAGACCTTCCTGCTCGCTATTTTGCCCCCACCAGTCTCCCCCATGCTCCACAGGGCCGCCGGGCCGCTTTTTTCGACCTTGACGGCACAATCTCCCGCGCCAACATCTATCAGGCTATCATCTTTCACTACTTCCGCACTCATCTATCCTGGCACGCCTTCGTCCTTTTAATCCGCCTCGGCCTGAGTAGGATGACAAAAGCACACGGCTACTTTTATAAAGACGCGGTGCGACTACTGAAAGGCATTAGGCGCGACGAGATGCTCGCCTACGTTCCTGGTCTTCTTAAGCGCGACCAAAAGGCACTTTTCTATGAGCAGATGCTAAAGCTCTTGGCTCTCCACCGCAAAGAGGGTAATCTTATTTTTATCATCTCTGAAGAACCGGACGAACTGCTCCAGCCGGTACTGGATTTTTTGGGGGTAGAGGGATACGGCACATCTACCCAACACGAGGGCCAAACTTTCACCGGCATACTCGCGGGACCCATCATGAAAGACGAAGAGAAGCGTGAACTGGTTCTTGCGCTTGCCCACAAGCACGGCATCGACCTCTCGAAAAGCTTCGCATATGGCAACTCATGGCACGACTACGCCATGCTTCGCTCGATAGGCCACGCCGCTCTTGTAAACCCTGAAAAGAAACTGCACAAGCGGGGCAGAAAGCTGGGATGGAAGATTATACGCGAGCGATGACTCTTTAATGTTGTCACCAGCCAGTAACTACTCACAACTCTGAGTAAGTGTCTTTGCCACCGCCTTTGGCGGGGTCCCGCCTTCGGACGGGACCCCGCCAAAGGCGGTGGCAAAGACGGAGCGAGATATGTTGTGCTAGTTAGCCGCCACTCGTTTTTGTGAGCAGTTACACCAGCAAAGATAGACTTTTTGTGGTAAATGTTCTATAAATTAACCTTACAAAGACATTATCGATACTCATGGCCACCATCATCAGTTACACCCTTGTGAGTGTCGTCCTTACTACCCTAATCTCCCTTGTGGGTATCTTGGTCTTGCTGGCCACAAAGAAAATCGGAGTATACGTGTCGTATTTAGTCGGCCTCGCAGCGGGAGCTCTTTTAGGAGATGTCTTTGTGCACATAATCCCGGAGATCTTCGACACTAAAGCGGAGCCGACCGCGGTGGCAAGCCTCATTCTTACCGGGGTCCTTGTCTTTTTTGTACTTGAGCGTTTTCTTCGACACAAACACAGCCACGTCCACGCGCACGAGAAAGAAGGATGTAGTAAGACGGGCATCCAAACAGTTGGACACATGAATCTCATCTCGGACGGGGCGCATAATCTCATCGACGGCATCGCTATCGGCGCAAGCTATCTGGTAAGCATTCCGGTTGGAATTGCAACCACCCTTGCCGTTATACTTCACGAAATACCCCAGGAGATTGGAGACTTTGGGCTTTTACTCCATGCCGGATTCTCAAAAAAGAAGGCGCTTCTTTTTAATCTCTTGTCGGCCACGCTTGCCATTGTCGGGGCCATGATCGCACTTGCCTTTTCTGCATACGCGGAAGACATAGAAAGAGTTGTACTGCCGATTACCGCAGGAAGCTTTCTTTATATTGCTCTTGCTGACTTACTGCCAATCCTCCAAGAAACCACGGAGAAAAAAAGGGCCGTACTGGAACTCTTGTTTGTATTTTTGGGCATAGGTCTTATGTTTGCAATCCGCCTAGTAGAATAGGGGCTACGCCCATCGTTTATGTTTACAAAACAAACATTATTACTATGTTAAAAAGATGGTTAACAAGTTTTGCTTGGGCCCGCCATGGCCTCGCCACCGCCTGGCGGGAGGAGCACAACTTCCGTATCGAGGCCATGGTGGCCGTGTTTGTGGTGGTGGCCGCTCTTGTGTTGCGCTTCAGTTTCGCCGAACTTGCACTCGTAATCATCGCGGTCGTTATGGTGCTTTCGGGCGAGATTGTAAACACCGCCATCGAGGACCTGTGCGATAAGGTGGAGCCTCGGCAAGACAAAACTATCGGCAAGGTGAAAGACTTGATGGCCGCCTATGTACTTCTAACCTCTCTTGGAGCCGCCATCCTTGGATCGCTTGTCCTGGCCCATCATCTTATCTCTCTCACTTAAAAAAGAGGGGTATTCGAACTTTCTTGTGGTATTGCCCCTCCCCCTGGCCAGGGGGAGGTTGGGAGGGGGTAGGTTGGGGTGGCATGTGGTTCAACTACTACCCCACCCCAACCCTCCCTACGGGAGCTGTACACCTTTTGGCTCTTTTCTTCGAGTACTCGGAAAACCTCTGAAAAGGTCTTGCGACCTGGGTCCCTGTCCCAAGTCTCACCCTGGCCAGGGGAGGGAGCAACCACACTTAATACCCCAAGAAACTCCGAAGAGTCAAAAAGAGAGGCCCCGCGAAGGCGGGGCCGAAGACCACTATGGTCCAAAGTTCTAAACGAAGCTGAGTGATCTGGGGATAAGATCGCGCTCGGAAAGCGGGGGCACTTCCGGCAAGGGCCAAAAGCGGTCGCCGGGCTTCTTTGGGTTGATGTCCATCGCCATCCGGGCGGCTATCGTGGCCGCCCGCAGAAGCAAGGGCCTGGCGAACTCTTGCTTACTCCAAGCCCAGAGGGTGCCCCGCACCATACGCTTGGGGGCGGCGGGGGCATCCTCCCAGTTGGGGATGACCCCTTGGAGGCTCTGCCAAGTGACGCACTCCACCATCCTCGACTGATTTCCGGTCAGCCGATGGTGAATCTCCCCACCCCCAGGACCATGAAGCCACAGCCCTCCGGCAATCAAGAGAACCTGGTCGGAGAAGGTCCGCCCATCACCACGCCAGGGCGTCTCGAGGACGCCATCGAGCGTGAGAAGCAGATCGGCGGCGGTCGTTACCGCCTGCAGAGCCGCCGCGAACAGCTCATCCTCGAGGGGAGACCCGACATCGAGGTCGACACCGTTCGGAAATAGTCGCTTGATCTCAGACAGAGACCGGAATCGTTCCGCCTCCCGATGGAACCGTCCAGATGACACCAGCTTCAGCATCCGCTCGAAAGCAGGATTATCCAATGAGGACATGCGGGGCCAACCTCCTACTGGTAGCCTAAATAGTTGTTTTATGGCACTGAGCCACGCCGAGGCCATCTTACACTGGCTTCTTTAAAAAGCAAGCGCTTGACACTAACTGTGAATTACGAAATGGCCCCTCCCCCTGGCCAGGGGGAGGTTGGGAGGGGGTAGATTGGGGTGGCATGTGGCTCAACTACTACCCCACCCCAACCCTCCCTACGGGAGCTGTACACCTTTTGGCTCTTTTCTTCGCTTCGCCTGTCCCGACCGTAGCGTCGGGGCTCAAAAACAGCTCAAAAGGTCTTGCGAAGTGGGGCCCTACCCACTTCTCACCCTGGCCAGGGGAGGGAAAAACTCGCATTTCGTAACTCAAAGACACTAAGCGCCCTATCCAGCAAGATGAACGTATGATTATGAATCAAGAGAGGCCGGATGCGGCATTGAGGTTGGTTTTTATACAGACAAAGAGGTGCTTGAAATGGTCAAGCGAGGAAAAATCAAAGAAGAGCGACTCATAGGTGTGTTAACCCAAGAGATACTTTCCAGAAGGTAGTACGTAAAAAAGAAAAGGCTCCCGAAGGAGCATTTTCTTAAGGTCATTTGGGAGTTGACCCGAGTTATGTGTCCCAGGTGGGTGTCCGCAAGCGTGCTCCACAGAGCAAACAGATATGAGGCTCCCATTCGTTTTGTAACTCGTTTAGACACCAAACGACCTAGTGAACATTATAGAGGCAGTGAAAAAGGAGACAAAGTGGATATCAAGGAGACCACAGAAAACGGTCGCGGGATAGGGTGCTGTCGCCTTGGTCCTTTGACTTGGCACTCGTTTTCCTCTATAATTCACAATACTTCATAACATTTCTTTTCTTGAAACAACGCATCCGCATCAATAATCAGATTACGGCATCCGAAGTGAGGGTGATTGCCGAAGACGGCGCCAATATAGGCGTGCTTTCTACGAGCGAAGCCCTCAAGCTTTCAATAGCACGCGGGACAGACCTAATTGAAATATCTCCCGGAGCAACCCCGCCGGTTGTTAAATTGATGGACCTTGGAAAGTATGAGTACCTCGAGAACAAAAAGACGAAGGTGGCGAAAGCAAACGCCAAAGTAAGCGAGCTAAAGACCATACAAGTAAAGGTTGGCACAGGCGAACACGACCTCGAAATAAAAGCCCAAAACGCCTCAAAATTTCTTCGAGAGGGCCACAAGGTAAAGATAGACCTTTTCTTGCGCGGTCGAGTAAAATACATGGAGTTTAATTTTCTAAAAGAGCGTCTGGAGCGCATTCTAAGACTCGTTACGGAAGATTATAGGGTGGTGGATCCTATCAAGAAAAGCATGAAGGGGCTCACGGTCATTATCGAGCGGGCGAAGTAACATCGACTTACGAATCTCGACTTACGAATTAAGAATGCTCCTGGATTTATTCGTATATCGTAAATCGTATATCTTAAATCGAGGCTTGCGCTATGGGTCTTTTTATAGTACACTGGCCAAACTAATATGAGTGGCATGAAAACCAATAAATCGTTTGCGAAGCGCATGAAAGTCACCCGCACCGGGAAAATTTTGACGCGTAAGCCCGGTCAAAACCATTTCAACGCCAAAGCAAGCCGCAACAAACAACTTCAGGCCAAGAAAAGTCGAGATTTCCGCCATATTACCACCAAAAAGGAACTTGGTAGCTTGTTGCCACTACCATAGTTAATAGTTTTTAGTTTGTAAAATACACGCAATACCTCTCTGACATTTTCTAAAAACTAAAAACTGTCAACTACTAAATTACCACCATGTCTCGAGTTAAAAAAGGAGTAAACGCACTCAAGCATCGTCGCAATGTTTTGCGGCGCGTGAAGGGTTATCGCCATGGTCGCAAGAGCAAGGAGCGCTTAGCAAACGAGGCCATCGTGCATGCCGGTACGCATGCCTTTGCTCATCGTCGTGACAAAAAGAACGATTTCCGTCGCCTATTTCAGACTCGTATCGGCGCTAGTGCCAAAGCTCTCAGAACCTCCTACAGCAAACTCATGGGAGATTTGAAAAAGAAGAACATCCTCCTAGACCGAAAAATTCTCTCAACCCTTGCCGCCGACCACCCGGAGGTGTTTGCGAAGATTGTGGCAGCATCAAAGTAACAAAAAACCTCGTTCCCAGAAACGAGGTTTTTTGTTAGACTAAATAAGGCTTTGTGTTGGAGTGTCTTTGCGAGGTAAACCGAAGCAATCTAGGCTCAGATTTTCTGGATCGCTTCGGTTTACCTCGCGAAGACGAACTCTATTTGCTCTCACTTCACACAAGCTATACATGTTACACAACCCCATCGGCGCGTTTTATTCTATAAGCAAGGGTGGTTATAAAGGAGCCTTCGAATCGGCCGTGGCTGATGGCGCAACTACCATGCACATGTTCGCCAAAAGCCCACGGTCAACCGGACTACGTGGGGAGTATGCCGAGGCGGCCAAACTTGGGAAAGAGTATTTTAAAAAGTCGCCCCTAGTGTACGCCGTCTTCCACGCCGGCTACGTCCACAACTTCGCAAAAGAGCTGACGGAAACAAGCTACCAGTACCAGTCTTTAATCGAGGACCTTAACATAGCGGAGGCCCTCGGTATTAATGGTGTGGTCATTCACATGGGCAAAACCCTTGAGAACGACCCCGTGAAAGCCCGGGCACATTTTGTGGCTAACATGGCTACGATCGTCAAAAAAACAAAACACCTCAAAGCAAAACTTCTCCTCGAGAACACCGCCGGCCAAGGGTCGGAGACGGGCTACCGTTTCGACGACCTGGGGGGAATCTTCCATGCCGTGCAAGATGCGCTAGGAGGCGACAGTCGTTTTGGCATCTGCCTTGACTCCCAACACTCCTTTGCCGCTGGCTACGATTGGACGGATGCTAAAAAAGCGGAAGAGGGCTTTGCAGAGTTTGAGCGTGAGATCGGTTTTAAGTATCTCTCTTGCGTGCACTTCAACGACTCAAAGCCTGTCTGTGGTGCCCGCAAAGACCGCCACGAGGATATCGGGGTCGGCCTAATCGGCACCAAAGGCCTGCAACGCTTCGTCAAACTCTTAAACGATGCCACCAAGAAACCTATTCCCCTCCTCCTCGAAACCCCGGAGGTGGCCGCCACTTACAAAGAGCAGATCGCCGCTGTGCGAAGATGGTTATGATTTTTCCATAGCTTCACCCAAAACACAGAATAACAGCGATAGCTGTTATTCTGTGTTTTGGGTTTAGGCAAGCAACTGGTCGAGATTTGTCGCGACCTTATATTGCTTGGGTGCCCCTGATGACTTAAGTGGTAAATCTGGAGCAGGCACCACATTTGGTGTATACAGTATCTGCGAGGCTGGTTGTACTAATATGTTGTCCCCCATCGTTTTTGTGAGGCGCCTGGCTTTAGACACTAGGCTCTAGGAATTCTGAGCTGAGTTGCTACCTAGTGCCGAAAGCCCAGGGCCTGTCCTACAAATGTCCCTCCTTATCCGCCTTCACAAACTCAAGCAGACGACTGACCAGCCGTACCGGGTCGCGCTCGAAGAACACCTTTTTGTTATCCTGCTCGCGGTGGCTCTTTTCAATAAGAAACTTCAACACCTCATCCGTCTCCCAGTTGTCGCCCTCCATGATACCGACTGGCTTATGGTCTTCGAAGCTGATGGTGAACTCATGAATGGTGCCGATACGACCGGGGCCGATAATCATAGCGTCCGATGAACGAGTAAAGAGCAGGTCGCGGCCCGAGTAGCCAAAACCGGTATATATAATCACATCCATGTAATCAAGGGGCAGTTCATATGTCCCCACATGCTCCTTTTCGTCACGAGCAGGGGAAAGACCTATCGAGGTCCCGCCGGCCTCCTTGGCGCCTCGAGCGGCCCACAAGGGCGTACCCGTAGTGGCCCCGGTGACCAAAACACCGCCTTGGCGGACCACTTCGGCTCCCGCCTTCATACAGAGGTCAAGGTCTTCCTGCTTTAAAAACTCAGTTGAAGCCGAGCCGGAAAAACCTATTTTAGGCACCTTGTGTGCATGGCGGATGTCATTCATAAGTAATGGAAAATTAAAAAGTTAAAAATCGAGCACGATTGTCTGCCCGGCTTCCGGAGCGGAAGCATTAATCCCCAGATTGTCACGAACTCTTTGCACAAGAAAGAGGGCCGCTTTTGGCTCTCCCATGACCGCGTACACTTGCTCGAGCGTATCTACCCCGCCTGCGACAAAATCAAAAAGGCCATCCTTATCGCGATGTGCCGAGTAACCGGACACAGTAAGGACTCGCGCGCGCACCGGCACGCTCTCCCCCATAAGTTCCACCTCTGACGCTCCATCTTGAAGAACGCGCCCCGGTGTCCCCGCCGCTTGGTAACCTACCAAAAGGAGGGTGTTGTTTGGGTCAGGCAAGTAGGCCTTTTCGTGATGTACAATTCGCCCGCCGTTAGACATACCGGAACCGGCAATAATAATCTTCGGCGCTGGCTTTTCGATAATGCGCTTCGACTCTTCACTCTGCATAACGCGGTGAAGCCACGGAAAATCAAATAAGTCTTTCCCGCCCGTTAAGCTCTGGAGAGCCTCATCCGCCAGATAACTCTTATGCTTGCCATAAATGGCCGTTACCTTGATGGCCAAAGGAGAGTCTAGATAGACGGGGACGGGAGGAATGAGGCCCTCTTCAATCATGGCGTTTAACTCGTGGAGAAGGAGCTGGGTGCGCTCCACTGAAAAGGCCGGAATCATCAACACACCCTTGCGATTGTATGTCTGCGAGATGACATCTTCCAGTAGACGCCGACGTTCATCACGATGCTCGTGCGCACGGTCACCGTAGACTGACTCCATGACCAGATAGTTTGGGTGCCCAACAGCTTCAGTGTCTCGCAATATTGGTTCGGGAGAGTTGCCGAGGTCGCCCGTAAAGACAATCTTTTTGGCGCCATAAGAAACCTCGGTCATAGCCGAGCCTAAGATATGCCCGGCATCTTTAAAAATAATCTTGAACTCTCCTATGGCAAGCTCTTCATGATATCCGGCCGTCTCCCAAACAGACAGAGCTCTCTCCACGTCTTCACGCCCAAAAAGGGGTGGTGTGCCCCCTCGCTTTGCCTCCTTTTCAAGCACTCCGATTGAGTCTATGAGCAAAAGCTCAGCGATATCTTTTGTGGGTGGTGTGGAAATAATCTTTCCTCTAAAGCCATCGTGCACAAGTTTTGGAATGCGCCCGATGTGGTCAATATGAGCGTGGCTCACAAATAGATAGTCTACCGCCGCAACGTCGTAAGGAAAGTCGTCTAAATTACAGTTGTCGCAAACCACCTCCCCTTGAGTTAGTCCACAGTCAAACATAAGGGTGAGACCGTCCGGCTCACGCAAAATAAAGTTCGCCCCGGTCACCGACCCTGTCCCCCCATAAAATGTAAGCTCAAGCTTTTTTTCCATGTGAGTTCAGTATAGCATTAAAAGCTTATTGCTCTGGGGAAAACCAGTGGATGAAATTGACATAAAATCCAGATATATCGTGACATAGAAGAGCTTGCATAGTTGCGCGCGGGGTTTATAATGAAATGAGGTTGGTTAGCACATTGTCTAGCAGAACAATACATTAGGGAGCTCTCAAGTGGTCGGGTGCAAAGATGTTGCAAATTCTGAGGATATACAGTCTCGGAATCTATAGACATTAGATATTGCATCATCTTCGCACCCAGTCACAGTCTCATCCTTTGCCGTGGCAAAGAGAGCGGGGCACCCACCTAGTACTCTAACTAGGCCAATTGTGCCCAACCTAGCTCTAAAAGAAAAGACGTCCTCCGGGACGCCTTTTCTTTTTCTCTTTTGGAGTTTTGTGCTTTTACAAACCAAGCACCTTATGTATCTGCTTCACCATGGCGAGCACCGGAGCCGCGGGAAGCAAGCTGTACGACTCCACCCCTTCGTCGTCTTTCGTCGTCCACGGAAATTCAGAGACGACCACCTCGCCATCCTTATCAAGCGAATAGTCGTAGCTCGGCGTAATCTCGTACTCGTCCACCTTTGATTTAGCTTCCCGCACCGGCACCGAGTTGCGGATACACACCTTAGGTATGCCGTCGAGCGCCAAGAGCTGACGCATAATCTGTTCGTCGACTAGTAAGCGTGCCTTGAGGTCTTTCGCGGCCAGACTGTCTCCCTCTTTCCTTGTCATCCGGGCCCCCTTACAAGCGGGATTGTCACAAATAAGGTAAAACTCCTTCTGTTTGGCGTCCCAGCCAACCTCTTTGGTACAGAGCAGTTTGTAGTTGCGGGGCACGCAACAGACCGGGCAAACCACCCGGTCCGCCTGTCGGGCGGTGATGATTGAAGTTGGCACATCGATAAAAACAAAAAAATCAGGGTCATCGCGGTAGCCCATGATGTGCCTGAAGTAGAGGGCGTAGGAAACTTGGTCGAGGCCACGTGGGAAGCCATCCACAAAGACCGCCTTTTTTTTGCCTTCGGCATCAATAGTTCGCTCCACAAGCGCCAAGATAAGCTCGGTGGTGACGAGCGAGGAGGTAGAGCGCCCTTCAATGGCGGCTATCGCCTCCGCCGGTGGCATAAAGCTCCTGAAGTTCTCCTTGAGCCATTTCGTGAGCGCCTTTCGCCCTTTCGAGGTAGCAATCTCCTTGTGCGCCGAGCGCACCACGTCCCCGATAGAGAGGTGTAAAACCTTATCAAAGCCCACCTGCTCGGCAAAAAGTTTGGTATAAGTCCCCTTGCCCGAGTTCTTCTTGCCCATCATAAAAGCCACAAAAGTGCCCCGCTTGAGATAGTTGCGGATGTCTTTGATCTCCTTGCCCGCCTTAAACTGAAAATACTCCCGACGCCCCTTTGGGTCTTCCAAATTAAACTTCTGCGCGCCTTGTCCGACCGAAGGTTTAGGGCCAGCTTTCTTTGTCTTAAAAACAGGAAATCCAAAACTTGCCATGTATGTTTTTTGTTATTAGTAGGAGTGAATTTTAGCAGAAAAACAGAAGCCACGCCAGCCATAATCAAAATAGAGGGCACTACCCCCAGACCGTCCGAAAACAGGCCCGGAAGCCTCGCTTCCAAATGCATTGAGAAGCAAGGCTTCCCGTTTTCGGACGGTCTGCTCTCTCGCTCTACGTCGCTAATAAACTGTGAATTACGAAATGGCCCCTCCCCCTGGCCAGGGGGAGGTTGGGAGGGGGTAGGTTGGTTGTATGTGGCTTAACCACAACCCCACCCTAGCCCTCCCCTAGCCAGGGGGAGGGAAAAAACTCGCATTTCGTAACTCAAGGTAATAAAGGGGTCTGACCCCTTTATTACAATAGAAAACCGGCACGCGCAAAGCGCGTGCCGGGGAGAACCCGTTCCAGGGTTCCAGAAATCCAGGGGGCCAGGGTTCCAGAGGGGTCCGGAGTATCAGAGGACCAGGGCCTCAAGATACTCGAGGACGAGGAACCACCAGTGGCCGTCCCAGCCGCCCCGAGGGTTGCTCCAAACGTAGGCGACGTCGCGCGAGCCACCGCCCAGGCTCGCCCTGAGGAAGTAGCGATCGCCGTCAGCGTCCGCCCAGTGGTTGCCGTAGGCGACGAGTGGGTAGCACCCGTCGAAGGCGGGGCGGGGGGCGGCCTGGAGGGCCTGAGCCTCCACCTTCGCAGAAGCGTAGCGAAGGTCACGGCCAGTGGCAATCTTTATCTTCGCCGGCCAATCCTGGAGCCCGGCATTCGACATGTACTCTTCGATGGGGACACCAAAGTCGATCCCCATCTGAACCGCCGCTCCGACCCGGCAGTCGGGGAACATGTCGGGCGAGAAGTCGATGGCCGTGGCCTCGACGAGCTTACGCTCGGGGAGGATGAGGCCACTCGGACGCGCCGTCATGCTGGAGTGCGGAAAGTCGGGGCATCCCGCTTCGACGTACGCCCGTAAACGCCGGGCCATATAGGGCGGGTTCCCGCAGAGGCGCTGGAGCGCCTCATTGCTCATGCCCACCAAGCTGGGGGCAACCTGGGTTGTGAAGATCCCCGCGAGCGCCGCTCGCTGGGCCTCCGTTGAGGGCTTACCCTTGCTTCTCATGGGCTACTACCTCCTTCGCCACGTCAAACGTGGCCGGTATGGCTACTCTCAAGGAGTCGGACTATCCGAGCCCTTGATCTCACCGTTTCCCAAACTTCTACCAAAAAAGTAAATCACAGTCAATGCTATCTTGTCAATACCTCCGCTTCGCGTCAAAACAAAGGGGTCAGACCCCTTTGTTTTACAAAATATGTGGTACAATAATAACATGCCTCGTTCCCAAAGAATTGACCTGGCCGACCAGGTTTACCATATCATCAATCGCGCAAACGCTAAACGCACTATCTTCTTTAGTGATGGTGACTATCTCGCGTTCGAAGAAATACTTATGGATGGAGTTGAGCAATTTGATATAAGGCTGTATGTGTTTGAACTTATGCCTAACCATTGGCATCTGGTTCTATCTCCAATTCGTGACGGAGACATGGGTAAATTTATGGCATGGCTATGCACGACACATACTGCGCGTTACCATACATATCACGACACCGTTGGCTTTGGACACGTCTATCAAGGTAGGTACAAGTCATTCATAATTGAAAGCGATGGATACTTTCATCGCGTATGCCGCTATGCCGAGCGTAACGCTCTCCGTGCTGGCTTGGTAGCAAATGCGGAGGACTGGCGCTGGAGTAGCGCCTGGATACGCAAGCATGGCACAGACAAACAAAAAAAGATGCTCTCCGAATGGCCAGTGGAAATGCCGGATGATTACCTATCATCGTTAAACGAAGAAGACGATAGTGATAGTCAAAAAGAGAAGCTCCGAGAGATTCGTACTGCTGTCAACAAAGAAATCCCGTTTGGTAGTATTGGATGGAAAGAAAAACTACAGGAAAAGTTCGGTATCGTCGCAACCGGACGGCCACGTGGCCGTCCGAAAAAAGGCTAGTTTGTGTGCAGTATTATACCATATATCTTTGAAAATAAAGGGGTCTGACCCCTTTATTTCTTTATTTCTTTACGTAGAAATTATCCACTTGCGAGCTGTTTACGGTTCTATAGACTGTGCGGATGCCCGGCCTCTGGCATAATGCAAAATATTGTTTCGACACCATTGTTGTCGACTCTTTTAATGAACCCACGATCAGGACGGCGCATGAAATCGTTAAAGAAGCAGTAGCGCACCATAACCCATTCTGTGTTTATGGGACTACGCGTGGGGTAGGTAAAACCCACTTGCTCTATGCCATCAGAAATGAAGCCTCAAACTTATACCCAGCGCTTCATACACTTTATATTTCCACAGAAGATATCACATCTGTGCTGGTAAAAGAATGTGTCAAGAGAATGGAACATTGTTTTCTTGAACAATATTGCAAACCTGACATTCTCCTCATCGATGACTTCGACCTTTTATTGGGTAAAGAAAAGACTCTCATGTCACTTCTATTGTTGGTCATACTGCGATGTGAGCAACAGAAGCAAACGGTTATCGCCTGGCATGGCCAGCCATTTTCAGAAATAGTTTTCCATTATCTTTCAAAATCATCAAGCCAGCAGCTGGAAAACTCGAGCATCTGGAACTTACAAATACCCAACTTTGACGCTTGCTTCACATTACTTAAAAGAGACGCCCACGAACAGGGTTACCGAGAAACTCTCCCGGACGAGATTCTCACTTACGTCGCTAATTATGGCAATAATGGCATACGTTCGATGCGGATGCTGTTCCAGAGAGTAGCGCTTGCGTTCGTGCAAGGAAAAAAGACACATACTCAAGAAGAAGTGGACACTATCGCGAAAAAGTATGGCTGGCTGTCAAGATGGGATTTTTAGGATATTACTTCTTTCCTGTTCTGCTCTGTTTGATCAATTCATTGGCTTCGTTTATGAGAAAATTATCTACGTGTCGAGGCGTTATCTCTAATTTCATCCTTTCTTCCACTTCGTTTTTCAAGGCCAATGCCTTGCAGAAAAAAATTGCATACGGCTTATCAACATCATCGATTAATGTATTGTTAAAATCTTTCCACCTTGGATATATCTTTCGCAAGGTGCCGTCAACCCTTGAGTCATAGATGAAAAATAATTCAGGCAAATGAAAGTGTAAGTACTTGGAACAAAGTGAGCGTTTATTTAGACCTGTTATTCCGTGTATTTTACTCTGTAGGTATTTGTGTGTGGATAAAATTTGCCTCAAATTCTCTTTATCTATCTTTCTTATGCTTCCTAAATTTTTTAGTCTCTCATCAAGAATGCCGTCTCTTAGCGTTGGCCCTACTTCCTCTTTATAAAAATCATCATTTATTTTTTTCTTGCTTCTTACTCGTTCAATAGCGGCGCTGTACGCACGACCAATCAGCCATATTTTCCCGGAAACAACATCTGGCTCATTATGATATGGATTTTCTAAACACATTTTATACAAAATGCCATTTCCAAACTCGCCATCTTTTTGATTTATGGCGCTTCTGATTTTTTCTTCGAACTTAGCGATACCTGGCATGAAATTATTTCCGACACTAAGCGTTACCTTGTCTCTTGTTTAAATTGTTAGATTCTCAATGTAATAGGTTATAGCGATAAAATATTAGACCACAGATTCTTGATAATAAAGGGGTCTGTAATAAAGGGGTCTGACCCCTTTATTATAGAGTGAGCACCTCCGGTCCGCTTTCTGTAATAACAATAGTGTGCTCAAAGTGGGCGCTCCGGCTACCATCGGCTGTCCGGTATGTGTAGCCGTCTTCCCCAAGGAGAATCTCTTCGGTGCCGATGTTAAACATGGGTTCAAGGGCGAGCACCATGCCCGCCATGAGCTTAGAACCCTTGCCTTTTACTCCATAGTTTGGAATATATGGTTTCTCGTGTTGAGCATGGCCAACGCCGTGCCCGCCCAGCTCACGCACGATGCCATAATGGTGCGGTCGGGCAACAGCTTCGATCGCCGCCCCGACATCTCCCATACGGGCACCAGAGCAGGTGGCGGAAATACCAAGAGAAAGGGCACGCTCGGTATCCTCCACCAGAACGCGGTCTTGGGTCGACACCTCCCCCACCATGATAGTGCGGGCCATGTCAGTATAGAGCCCCTTATGGGCAAGCCCGATATCAAGACCGACAATATCTCCCTCCTCAAGGGCGCGATGGGTGGGAATGCCGTGCACAATGGCATCGTTCACAGACACACACAGCGTGGCCGGAAAGGGGATATTTGCTCCGCCCGGCTGATAGTTTTTAAAAGCGGGAGTGTCTCCCCCGGCGCGGATCAGTTTTTCCGCCAAAGCATCGAGCTCCAGCTCGGTCACTCCCGGGCGCACGGCAACAACGACCTCGCGCAAAACAGCCGCAAGGCGCCGGCCACCTTCTCGCAAAACTTCAATCTCATTAGCTGTTTTAATTAGCATCTTTGACAGTCTTGACAAATGTGACTCGTAAACTTTGTTAAGCACGAAGCACGAAATCTGAAGCCCCGACGTTTCGCCAAGGGCGAAAGTACGGGGTCCCGACCGCAAGCGTCGGGACACAAACAAATTATAAACACTAAATCATGAATATCTAAACGAATTCGGTTTCGTGTTTTAGAGCTTTGGATTTAGTGCTTTTTTCGTGCTTCAGATTTATGATTTCGTGCTTATTTTAGGCCAAGTTTAGCAAATATCTCACTTTGCACTTGCTCTACCGTCTGCTCCCCATTCACTTCCAAAAAAGTGTAGTCCGGGTTGATGCGATACCATTCAATTACCGGCACAACGTCTCGAGCAAACCAGGCAAATCGCTTATCGATATCCCCCGGCCGAGCATCATCGGTACGATGACGCGCTGTCAGTCTTTCGCGGGCCCACGTTTCAGATACTTGCACGTTTATGACGATTGGTTTTTTCCGCTCAAAAAATGTAAGAGCTTGGTCGAGCACCTTGGCTTCGTCGAGACGGCGGGGGCTACCGTCGAGGAGTACGTGCTCATGCTCCGGCCGAAGCTCCTCTACAAAAACATTGGCCCACATGGTGATTGAAAGAAAAGCGGGCTGAAGCTCTCCATTTTCCATTACCGTTCGGGCTTGGTCGGCGGCCATATTATCTCCCGCGAGAAACTGCCTAAAACGCTTCCCGGTCTCCACATAGAGAATCTTGTCCTCTGGACAACCCTGGCGCGCAAGCTCCTTGATTATAAGCTCCGCCTGGGTGCCCTTGCCGCTCCCAGATCGTCCGACGAAGATGAGAGTGAAGTGTTGGAACGAGGGCATAGGGCATAGGGCGTAGGGCGTAGTCATACTAGTGGGGACATTATAGCATGGTGATTTTTTCTATGCCCTGTGGCCTAGTACTCGCGCATGGAGAGTTGTGCGTCCAACTGTTTGACGAAATCAATCACCACCGAGACCACAATGAGTAGGCTCGTACCGCCAATAGCGAGCGCCTGCACGCCGGTGAAGGCCTGTAGAATAAGAGGAAGAACAGCAATGACAGCAAGGAAGAGAGCTCCTACCAAAGTGAGACGCAAGAGAATCTTGCCAAGATAGTCAGAGGTAGAAGGACCGGGACGCACTCCGGGAATAAAGGCTCCGCTCTTTTGCAGATTGGTGGAAATTTGATCCGGGTCAAAAGTGACGGCCGTATAAAAATAGGTAAAGAGAAAAACCAAAACAAAATAGAAAGAGCCGTATACCCACTGATTCTGCAAGATAGCGGAGAGTGTGCCGGCAATGGAGGCTATTGTGGCATTATCAATACCCGAAAGAAAAGAGACCACCATTTGCGGGAAAAGCAGAATGGAAAGCGCGAAAATAATCGGCATAACACCAGCTTGATTAACTCGTAGAGGAAGATACGTAGAACCGCCTCCATAGACCTTCATACCTCGCACGCGTTTGGCGTAGGTGACGGGAATAGGCCGCTCCGCCTCTGTAATAATGACGACTCCGGCCACAATCACAAGAGCTACAGCAATAAAACCTAGATAAAGAGGCGCGTCGGCCGGGGTAAAGCTAAAGTAGAGCTGGGAAAGCTGGGTAGGCGCACTGGCCACGATACCGGCAAAAATGAGGATAGAGATGCCATTTCCAATGCCGTACTCTGTCATCAATTCACCAAGCCACATCAAGAAAATAGCTCCGGCGCTCACCACAATAATATCTAGGGCATGAGCAAAGAGACCGGCCTCAACGATAATCCCCTGTTGACGCAAAAGAAAAAGGAGACCAAAAGCCTGAAGAGCCGCGAGAGGCAAAGATAGCAAGCGTGAATACTGGGCGAACTTGCGCCGACCAAGCTGGCCATCCTCTTGATACATTTCCTTCAACTTCGGAAATATCATCGTGAGCAACTGCATAATAATGGAGGCTGTAATATAAGGCCCCACTCCCAGCATCAATATCGATAGATTAGAAAGACCGCCGCCGGAAAAAATGTTTAGAAGACCGAAAAATTGACTGCCTGCAAGGAATGAGGCTAGGCGGGCTTCATCTACGCCGGGAATGGGGATATTACCCACAAATCTAAATATCACCAAAGCCCCAATTACAAAAAGTATCCTGTTTCTCAAGGATGAATCGAGGGCGATTGTTTTTAGTTTTTGAAAAAAAATGTCCATGTTCTCTAGCTTCGTTAGCTTTTAGCTGATAGCTTCTTTAGCTTCTGAATTCGTATGCATTTATGGTGAAAGCTAGTGAAGCTAAAGAAGCTACAAGCTAACTACTGCGCCACACTCCCCCCCGCCTTCAAAATAGCCTCTCTAGCCGAGGCAGAAACCTTGCAATCAGTCACCTTGAGTGCCTTTAAAAGAGACCCGTTGCCCAGCACCTTGACTTGTAAAAACTTGGTCGGACGAGTACCAAAAAGTTTCTTTGCTCTAAGAGTGTTTGGATTCACCAAAGCGCCGACAGAAAAATTACGCTCGAGTGTGGCTAGCGAAACAATCGCGACCGGCTTCTTGATCGAAAGCAGGCTGTTTACTCCGCGCCCGCGCAATTTCGGAAGCTTTTTAATGGCGTCTCGAACCTCCGGTCGCTTCTTGTGGCCAGCCCGCGCATTTTGACCTTTTGTTCCACGTCCGGAAGTCTTACCGCGCTTGCCACCTCGTCCAACCATTTTCCCCAATTGGCGTCCGTGTCTAGGTTTTAGTTCATGAATTTGCATAATATCTGTATAAAACTACGCCGGAGTAACTGTTACTGTTTTCTTGATCCGCGCCCCTCTTTCTGTGAGAGTAGAAAGTCTACCGAGAGCCATCATTGTACCTCTGGCGATATTTAACTTGTTCTTACTCTTCGACACCACCTTGGCATTTACGTCAGTGATGCCCGCAAGAGCAAGAACGTCGCGCACCGCACTTCCAGCCACAAGACCTCGACCCGGAGATGGTTTTAAAGAAAGTCGAGCACTTGAGTACTTGGCCGCCACTTCATGAGGAATAGACTTTGTATCGGTCAATCTTAGCTTTTGCATATTCTTCTTGGCATGGCGAAAGGCTTTTTCAATAGCGAGAGCCGTATCTGCACCCTTGCCAATACCAACTCCCACCGAACCATTTCTATTTCCGATAACCATAGCCACCGAAAAGTTAAAGCGTTTCCCTCCTGCTATAACACGCGTAACCCTCCTGATTTGGACGATCTTCTGTTCAAACTCCGGCTTCACGCGAGGAGCGCGGCCACCGTCACGTCGACCCCATTGTCCTCTCCGTCCACCTGCCGGCTTACCATCTCTTCCTCCCGGACGCGACATCCCTGGACCTCTTGCCCCCCCTCGCCCACGCGGACCACCCCCAAAAGGCGCCGGGGTAGTTGGGGCGACAGTCTGTCCTTCTGTTTTTTTTGTTTCATCTGTCATAGTTTATAAATGGAAATGGCAAAGTAAATCTTAAAACTTTAATCCTCCCTTTCTGGCGCCTTCGGCGACTGCTTTCACGCGTCCAGTAAAGAGATAGCCGGCCCGATCGAAAACCGCCTCATGTACATTTTTTTCTTTGGCCGCCTTAGCTAAGGCATTGCCTGTATTCTCAGCGCTCACAAGTCTGGTCTCTTTCGAACCCATACTGTGAGCCGAGGCTATGGTCAACCCGACCTCATCGTCGATAAGCTGGGCATAAATCTTGGTGTTCGAGCGGAATACAGAAAGGCGAGGACGAGTGGCGGTCCCACTCACTCTAGCCCGTATGCGACCTTGGCGTCGCTCTCGCCGTAGACTCTTTTGTTGTGTTTTATTTTTCATTTTATGCTCTACGATTTAGACCCTAGGCTCTAGGCAGTTGGGTCTTGGTTTTCCCTACTGCCCATTGCCTACTTCCTACTGCCTGAATTTTAGCCAACAGTCTTCTTGCCCTGCTTACGTCGCACTACTTGACCTTCATAACGAATACCCTTGCCCTTGTATGGTTCTGGGCGTTTCAAGGAAACAACCTGAGAAGCAAAGAGACCGACAGCCTCCTTGTCTATGCCCGCAATAGTGAGTACGTTTTTCTCTATGGTAACCTTTAACTCCTTGGGAATACTCACATTAATAGGGTGAGAGAAGCCAAGACTGAACTTTATATTGTCGCCGGACATCTCCGCTCGAAAACCCACCCCCTCAATGATAAGTTTTTTCTGAAAACCCTTGGTCACTCCCTCTATCATATTAAGGAGGTGGGATGCGTATGTTCCCCAAAGAGAGTGCGCGAGTTTATTATTTTTCCGCTCTGGCGTAACTTTGGCAATCCCATCCGCCACGCTTACAGAAACCAGTGAATGCACCGGTCGCGCAAGCTCTCCCAGTGGACCCTTCACCGTAAGTACGCCACCGACCACGCTTACCATGACGCTTTCCGGAATACTAATTTGTTGTTTGCCTATACGAGACATAATGGTGTTACAATTGACAACTGACTTAATCCGAATTCGATGTGTGTTTTAATTTTCATCTGGTCAATGGTCAATCGTTCTCTTGGTCAATTGTGGTGAACTACTTGTTTACCATAAAGTAAACAAGAGTTCGCCTCCTACATTGGCCTTTCGCGCCTCACTCCCGGTAAGCAGTCCCGCGGGAGTGGAGTAAACGGCTAGGCCGTGGCCTTGCCTGATCGACAGAATATCTCGCACCCCTTTATAAATGCGCCGAGATGGCTTAGAGACTCGGCGTACATCGACAATACGGGGCTTCCCATTTTTGTACGCGAGAGAGAGCTCCATGAATCTCTTTACTCCCTTACCCTTTTTTGTAATACCATCCAAATAACCCTGTCGTACCAAAAGCTCGGCAATAGCAAGCCTCAACTTAGACGACGGCAAAGTTGTGGAAGGCTTATTCACCATGCCCGCATTCTTGAGGGCGATGATCATATTAGAGATTGGATCTGTGGATGTCATTTTAGGCTTTAGGCTTTAGGCTTTAGGCTTTAGGCTTTAGGCAATCGGGATTGTATTTCCCTAATGCCTACTTCCTAGAGCCTACGGCCTGATTGTTACCAAGAACTTTTACGAATACCGGGTATCATGCCCTCATTAGCAAACTCACGAAAACAAATGCGACACAACATGAAATCACGCATGTATCCGTGCTTTCGCCCACAACGGAAACACCGTCGCACCACTCGCGACTTGAATTTTGGCGGCTTGAGCGCCCTTGCAATTACCGATTTCTTAGCCATGTTTAATGGAAACAGACCCATCGGGGCAGTACTGCATAGTAGCAGAAAAATAGCTTTAACGTCAAACTTAGCTTGAGCTCAAACAAATCCTATCGCCCAACAACATCCAAGAGTTCTACTTCAAAGAAGAGGGTTGCCTGTGCTGGTATCATAGAACCGGGTGGCGAAAACTCACCATAAGCAAGTTCGGGCGGAATTACCAAGCGCCTTTTACCTCCTTCCCTCATACCAACAAGACCAAGCTCCCAACCTTCAATGACCGTGCCACTACCAAGAGCAAAGCTTATAGGCTCCCCACGGTCGTAAGAGCTGTCAAACTTTTGGCCACCGGCAAGAGTGCCTGTATAATGGACACTGACAACATCCCCGAGGCCGGCCTCCGTGCCATCCCCCACCAAGACATCCTCAACTGCGAGCCCGCCAGTGGCACTCTGCGAGGGCCGATTTTCAGAACTATCACGGCCAGTAATGAGCGCGTAGCCAAGCAGGCCGACGATCACAAGGGCGACCAGAATTGCTATAGATTTCATAAAAGTAAAGAAGCTTGTGTTGGTATGCCACAGAGTAACACTTCTAATTTGCCTCGTAAATACCGGCGACAAAAGAACAACTGATGCTTAACGATTAACAATCACCCGCATAATTTCTCCTTCTTCCTTCTTCCTACCCCATTCTAACTCCCCTTTCGCTTGGCCTCTCCCATCTTCCGCACGCGCACAGATTGGGGGGTAACCTCCATGAGCTCATCATCCCCCAAGTATTCAAGGGCGGTATCTACTGAAAGTATGCGTGGAGGGTCTAAAACAACCATTCCGTCACTTGATTTCGAGCGCATATTGGTAAGCTGTTTGGCTTTGCAAACATTTATTTCAATATCCTCGTCGCGCGAAGCCTCCCCTACCACCTGGCCTCGATACACCTCATCACCGGGGCCGATAAAAAGCCCGCCTCGCTCTTGAGCATTCTCGAGAGCAAAAGCGGTGCTCTTGCCCGTCTCATAGGAAACAATGGAGCCGTGGGGTAGCGCCAACCCCACTTGGGCGGCCCCATAGCCAAAAAAGAGCGAGTTCATGATACCTAGACCTTTTGTGTCGGTGAGAAATTTACTACGATAACCAAAAAGACGACTGGTGGCAATAACAAAATCAAGGTGAGTAATACCGTCTCGTACCAAAAGATTGCGCATCTCGGCTCCGCGCGAACCCAGCCTCTCAATGACTACACCAGCATGCGCTTCCGGTACCTCAATGAAAAGCTGTTCGTATGGCTCAAGCTTTTTGCCCTCTTCTTCGTGATAGATTACTTCCGGTTTACCGACTTGAAACTCATAGCCCTCCCGACGCATGCGCTCGATAAGGATTCCAAGGTGGAGCTCACCCCGACCAGAAACTAAAAAGCGGTCGGCCGAGTCGGTCTCCTCCACCTTGAGAGCCACGTCGCGCTCGAGCTCCTTCCAGAGGCGCTCTCGAAGCTGACGCGAGGTGACATACTTTCCTTCCCGCCCCATAAAAGGGGAGGTGTTCACGCAAAACATCACCTTGATAGTGGGCGGGTCGACGTGAATCGTGGGAAGGGCCTCCGGCTTATCGATGGCGGCAAACGTCTCTCCGATCTGAATATTTGGCGAGCCGGCGATATGCACAATATCCCCAGCCGCCGCCTCGTCTATGTCGACGCGAGCAATACCACGCGAAGTCATAAGGGAGGTAATCTTCATGGGTAAGACCTTTCCATCCCGCGCGATATGCACCACGTTATCGCCAGTGCGCACCACTCCGCGGTGCACCTTGCCGGTGGCAATGCGACCCTTGTAGTCGTCGAGGTCGGTGGAAACGGCCAGAAACTGAAATCCCCCCTCAATCTCGCGCTTGGTGGGAGGAATATTATCAACGATTGTATGAAAAACGGGCAAGATATTCTGCATCGACTCAATCTCGGGAGCAAGACTGGCCACACCATTCTTGCCCACCGCATAAACTACAGGGAACTCGGCCTGCGCGTCTGTGGCCCCCAACTCAATAAAAAGATTAAAAACCTCGTCGAGCACAAAGTTTGGTCTGGCCTCCGGCTTGTCCATCTTGTTTATGACAAGCACCACCCGTAGGCCGAGTTCGAGGGCCTTTTTTAAAACAAAGCGCGTCTGTGGCATGGGTCCCTCTTTAGCGTCCACCAGAAGCAATGCCCCATCGGCCATGGTGAGCACTCTCTCCACTTCCCCTCCAAAGTCGGCGTGCCCGGGCGTGTCTAAAATGTTTATCTTCACCCCTTGCCACTCCACCGAAGCATTCTTAGCGAAAATAGTAATGCCCCGCTCTCGCTCCAGGTCGTTTGAGTCCATAATAAGGTCACCCGACTCGTCGTCGGTCTTCACGGCGAGGGCCTGGCGCAACAAAGCATCCACAAGAGTGGTCTTCCCGTGGTCTACGTGGGCGATAATGGCTACATTGCGTATCTCTTGCATAGAAAATCCCCGCCACCTGTGGGGGGAGTGTCTATCCTACCACATACTGACAAAAAAACAAAAAGCGCGAGCGCTTTTTGTTTTTTTGTCAATTGTCAGTTGTTTGTTGTGTGCTACCGCACCAGCACCATCGTCATCACCACCCGACTCTGCGAGTCCACGCTTGGAACATCGAGAGAGGCATCCGCGGCATAGTCGAAAATGCCATTGCCGTTTGTATCGCGATGTGCCATTACATAGAGAGTTTCGCCAGACTGCGCGGCCCGTGATAGCGAGATCGAGAGGTCGCTATGAGTACCGACAGTCAAAAGGCCGGAAACTCCGACAATCGCCCCAGGCGCGCTGTCCTCCTCGCGGTGAACCACCAAAAAAGCTGGCTCGGCAAGTATAGCCAACCCCACCTTCACCTCACTGCCTGGCTTCTGGTCGCCCGCCGCAACGGCAAAGTTGGCCTCCGTTGCTACCTCTTCAGCAGGAGCCTCATTTTGATCCTTCGTGGCAAGTACATAGACACCCCAAACGACAAGAACCACCACAACGAGCCACAGTATTTTTTTTATCATGTTTTAGAAGTTGATTATTTTACTTAAAATCCAGTCTAACAAACAAGCAAGAAACGGCAAGACAAACAAAGAGAAAACAAAGTTCTGTTTACTCAATATAACGATTGGCTACAGTTGTAACCACAGAATACAAGAGCGCCCCGATGAAAGCGGAGAAAAATCCGCCGACAGCAAAACCGGAAACAAAACTGGCCACAAACCAGAAGCAGAGGGCGTTGATGACAAGAGTGAAAAGGCCAAGGGTGATAATGCTAATAGGTAAAGTCAAAATAACAAGGAGGGGCCGGATAGTGACGTTCACAAGGGCCAGCAGTACCGCCACAATAAGAGCAATGTAAAAGCTACTCACCACAATCCCCGGCACCACAAAAGCAACGAGGAGAAGGGCGAGCGCGTTTACGACCCAACGAAGGAGGAGTGTCATAAGATAATGGTAACCCAGACTACCATACTATTCAAGTGTTCCTCAGACGGATGAACTCATCTAGAATATCTTGGTACCCCCTCGCTTGTACAAGTTCCCACGCACGGATGTAATCAGGATTTGGCGAAAGGCTCATTTTCCTTTGCAAACGGGCTTCACCAAACACCTTCAGAATAACAGCGGTTTCAGCCGCATGCACGACAATGTGATTTTGCGTTATGATCGGCTCACCTTCATAGGGCTTGAGTACCTTAAAGAAAGTGGGCTTAACAAGCACCTCATTCGGCCCATCGAAACTGATGCGATGAATGAGCTCGTGAGTAAGGAGATCGAGCATATCGGTCGTCTGCTCTTTAAAAGAAATAGTGAGGGGATCAGAAAATGCTCCCATGGCGTAGCTCACATAGCAAGGGATCAAGGCTTGATGCCAATCGAGCTTGAGTGTTTCGGCGATGGCTGCGAGAATTTGCTCCCCGTCTTTTTTCCATAGGTCTCACATCTCCGTCATCGCTTTTCTGAAAAGTGCAATATCAGGACGCACCGCGCCTTCAAAATGCTTCAACCTAGTGTCGTAAGGCCGAGAACGTATGAAAGTGACTTCAGGGATCATGCAGAAAAATTATTAACAAGTTCTCTTGTTCTCACATATCGATCGTACTCCTCCACCTGTTTAAAAGGTACTTCTTTCTTTTGCTTCAAAGCAGCCCAGACCACCCAGAGCATGTTTGCTACTTCCCGCTCAAGAATGCGGAGATGAAAAAGTCTTTGGTCAGTACCGTATTCCTTGATAACCCAAGAAAAAAGCTTTTCGCGACTGAATTCCCCGTCACTTTCAAAAGCAAGGGCAAACACGGCAGGCATAAATGCTGGATCGCCACGGCTTACCTTCTGCCAATCGATGAAGATGGGTTCCTCTTTCGTATCGGACCAGATAATGTTTTCCCCATGAATGTCATTGTAGATAAAGACCGGCTCTTGAGCTTCCAGCGAAGATTCATGTTCCGCTAAAACGAGAGATGCTTTATGGATAACCTCTTTGAATGCAGCCAGAGTGGTGTCCCAGAAATCATTTTCTGGAAGCAATTTCTTCGCATCTTCCAAACGACGATTCCAACCATGAATACTCGCAGCGTATGATCTATAGCTATAACGAAATGGAAACTGGTCTTCTGTAAGTGAAATGTTTTCGACTTTCTTCATCAGCCGTAGGACGGCCGATAGTTTCTCAAAGGTAACGATCTTCAAAGCTTCTCCCTCAAGAAACTCTTCGATGAGCACAGGAACGGAAAAACCCTCAGGATCCACACTGTGCACTGCGGGACCAACACCAAATGGCTCAACGAGCTTCAAGATGGTGTATTCGTCAGTAATGCTCGTGAGGTTCTCTGCGTTGAAGCCAGTAGGATCACTCACGCGACAGACATATTTCTTACCTTCTGTTTGCAGCAAGAAATTGAGGTGATTGCTACTTTTGCCTCCTAGGCGACTCAAGGAAACATTGGAGAAACCTCTTTTCTCTGTTAAGTATTGGAGAAGTTGGTTTTCGAGTTCGTTCATGATGTACGTTATCCTACACCTTCTCAAGAGGGTTTTCTACCAAAACGGCGTTCGCAGATCTCTGGATGCCCTCACAAGATTTGTTCAATGGACCTCATTGTACATTTCAAGAGCCTTAGTGACTGATAAGTAAATACGTTCTGGGAGTTGATCTATGGGATACCATCCGGCTGCCGCTATCTCCACGGGGTCTATCGTTATCTTCGGAAGCTTAGGAAACTCTGCTACGTAATAATGCACCGTGTCACGCTTGTATTCTTTTGCCGTAAACCACTCTCCCAGCTTATGCACGGATGGCAGGAGTAAACCCACTTCTTCTCGCACCTCTCTCTCCACAGCTTCTTCAGGGGTCTCGTCTTTCGCAATACGCCCGCCGGGCAGATTCCACACCCCATAGCGGTGATAGGTGTTTTGGATTAAGAGAACTTTCCCCTCTGCCACGATCAAGCATTTAGCGCCGCGAGTGGTGGGGCGAAAAAGAAACCAATACACCTTGGCGCAAGGCAAAAGGAAACGGTAGAAATTACGTTCGATAAATTGCTGAAGTTTGCGCATGCACGTACAGAAACTTTCAAATTAACATCTTATCCGCGATAGCATATAAGATGTTAATTCATTATCTAATGGTCAAACAGTAAAACCGTAAATATACTAAAGCAATGTTAGCAGATCTTCTTTCCAACCGCGATCTTTAGGGGTCGAGAGGAAGAGATTTGAAGGGCAGTCGGTCTTGGGATTGACTTCACGGTGGCCAAGGAGACGCTCCTTCACAATCTTAGGGTAGTTCTCGCGGAGAATGCGCGCAGTCGCCCTAAGTTCGATGTTACTCGGTCGCCGGGAGCGGTAGTCACCATCGAGACAGATGCCGACACTACGGCAATTCACCTCCCACGCACCCGCATGCCAGCCAATCTCTCGGTCTTCGAGGAGTCGCTCGGTACTGCCGTCTTGGCGCACCAGCCAGTGATAGGCGTAAAACACCTGCTTGCCGTCACTAAAGTGGCCGGAGTAGAGCGGCGTTCCTTTGATATGTTGTTCGCTCTCAAGATAGGGGTGAGCATAGTAGGTAGCATAGAGGCGCAAGAGGTGAATAACGCTTATGCGCTCTGCGGTGATACCAGGAGCGTTCGCGGTGTGGTGAATGACGGCCGTATCAATGGGCTGGCGTTCGGCATCAAAGTCGTGACCGCTCATGCCAAACGCCACACGCCCGGCCGCGATTTCAGTTTCAAAAAACTCATAGACGCTATCTTTAAGCTCACGCTGGCGCTCGGGTGGCTCGGACGCAATGCTTGCCTGCAGTGCCTTCAATTCAGTAAGCAGTCGCAAATACCAGTCAGGCTGGCCTAGCACAGAACGCCACGCAGTAAAATCAGTATTTCCTGTTTCTTTCATAAAGATGTTCGTACCATTTGCTCCCGACCAAGCGCATAGTTTGCTTGCCTTAACCCTTACACTCCTACGGAATTTTGCAAAATTCCGTAGGAGGGATTAGGTGCTTTGCGGTCGTTTGAGCCAGCCAAGTTTGGGGAGAAGATAGCGGTCAATCCCCCACCAGCCAGCCACCCGCCATGCGAGCAGTAGAAAGAGGCCGAGCACCAGAAGCTGGGGGTTGGTGCTCGTGGTGCCGGCCGAAAGGAAGTTGAGGTTCATAAAGATACCAAAGAAGGCGGCGGCGCCCGCAAGGACACCAAGAATAAGGGCCGCCCCCACCAGCATTTCTCCGTAAGTAATCAAGTGCGCCCAGAGTTCCGGATAAGGCTGAACGCAAACTTCAAGAAAGGCCGCGTACCACCCCTGCACGGCCGGGTGCGCTCCGCCGGCCTTGGCGAGCGCACCCTCCACAAATCCCGACATGGCGTTGCCTGCCTCGCTTCCCACCCAAGCCGGATTATTGAATTTGCCCCAGCCGGCGGAGAGCCACACCCAACCGACATAGAGGCGCACGATAAGCCACAGCCACGAACTCTGTGTGTTGCGAAAGAGCCATTCTGCTACAGGCACATGATACGAAATGTTTGCCATAGTTTTTTCTTAAATGAATAAAGGTCTACAGTATATACCCATTTCAAGAGCGCTCGAGTGCATAACTTTGCCTAACGCTGGAAACGATCCACTGCGTGTTCCTGTTTTGGTTTTCCATGATCTTTACCGCGTGATTTCATAGAATCAAGCACGTGATCATAATCAACAACTTGGACGCCGTCAGCCTCAAGCGCCTGGCGCACATTCGGAATGTATGTTTCTTCTATAATCGGGACAGACACATAGCTCACATATTCTCCCTCGAGGTCTTCGGAACTTGGCTCAAATCCTTCTGCGCTAAAAGCATAGAGATGCCCGGGCTGTTCCAGCTCTCGCAAAACATCGGGCTTGAGCTCGTCCACAAACATCACCCGCTTTCCGTTCGCGTCACTTCCATAGCTCACTGCAAGCTCCGCCCCGCTCGCATGGATCATCGCTAAAGCATAGTTTTTATCAGCCGTAGCAAAAACAACCGGCCGATCCGTGACCTGCTTATAGAGTCGAGGCTCAAGTACCTTAATGCCGCCCACTTTCGATCCGTGATAATAATGCGTATCCATTATGCAAAAAGATTATGCTCTAAAATATTTACTCTTTCTTGAATCTGAGGAGTAAGGCGCATCTTTTCCACCTCATGATCAAAAATAAATAATCAATCAAGGGATTCGATACCTCCTGCATCCTTGGTGTAGCACCCTGCATCCACCTGGTAATAGATGAGTAGCAGTTTCCAAAAGTCTGGAAGTGAAAGACCAGACGCATTTGCCATTTGCTGTACTTTCTCAACTATTTCTTCTGACAAACCACTCTTAAGATACGATCCAATAGGGTCGCCGTCAATAAGGGCACTCGCGACACTAATTTCTTTTGTTGTATATCCAAGCTCTGTTAAAATCTTTTTAGAAGTGGGATAGTGTAGGCATGTTGAGCGTTACGCTCCTTTTTCGCCCAAGCAATTGGCTTTCCAAAATCATGCAGGAGAAACACGATCTCTAAAAATCTATACTCGATAGAGACAGGCACATCATCCGATCGAAAATAGCGTCGAAATTGATTGGCTACCATCAAACTATGTTGTCTGAGCGTATACTCTTCCCATACGCCAACCGACGCCTGCAGCAAATCCGAAAAGTCTTTCTCTAAAAGTGCGACGATTTGCTCGGAAGTATGGTGTGGATCATTCAGAACAGCCTCGAGCTCAACTCGAGTAAAAGTAAGCACACACGCTAACAGTTCTGAAAGCTCAAAGGAATCGTTCATAAGACTTATCGTTCGATGTCATAGGCTACGCGAATGTTTGTTTTTTGTTGTATTTCGTAAATGGCAGTATCTCGACAAATTGTAAACAAAAAAAGTGCTGTGGACAACTCCGCTTGAGGGTATCAAAATGGTGTGATATTCTGGAGAGCTTTCTCTCTAAAATGGCTTCGGCCCCGAAGGGAGAAAGGTAGCAGAGCTCTTTCGTCTCTGCGCAGAGCGCTTGTCAGCTCCCAAGGAGCAGACAAGAAAAACTCGGCGGCGCCCCCTGTCAATTCGCGAGAACTGGTAGGGGGCGCCGTCGACAGTAGTGATTTCTCTTCTCGTGAAAGGTTGAACCCTTCCTGAAGGGTTCAACCTTTCCTTATTCATCTATTGCCAGACCTCCTATTGTGTCACTCATTGTGTCCGCTTCATCATACAGCGCCAAGAGCTCGGATTTATAATCCTTTTCAAAGGATACATACTTCTTGACATTCTCTGTCTGTAACCAACGTGGTTGAGGTCGCAGTTTTGCATACGCCGCATAGCTGGACCAAGGATAGATTTCTAAAAATTTAATGATATCGGATAGAAAACGCCTGTCCGGTGGTAGTAAGTCTCGCACATTGAAGTGAACGTAGTTAATGAGATAAAAAAGATAGGCTTCGTCTGTGACAAGCTTACTCTTAAATCTCCCTTGGAATAAAGCCCCTGTGCGCTCATATTTTTCATTAAAATACACCGTGTACGCCGTACCGAGACGCTGCATAAACTTACTAATACCTCCCTCGGTTCGCTCATAGAGAAGAAGATGAAAATGATTATCCATTAGACACAACGCAACTACATCAACTAATCTTTCCTTCACGGAATATTCTTCTAATAAACCAAACTGTTCCAACTTGCTAGGATTCTCCAGCTTGGTGTTGTTGAGAATATCAACATACAACATGAAACGAGCCCGATCAGCATCGTTCATGAAAATTAATCTCTTTTCAGTCCCCCTATTGTAGACATGGTGAAATGTATCGAGCTCGATAGGTACGCGGTTCATACCTTACACCATACACCACCAGCAAGTGGCCAGGAAGGGTTCAACCTTTCAGGAAAGGTTGAACCCTTCCTGTGGCTACGCTCCGTGGCACTTCTTGTACTTCTTTTCCGAGCCGCAAGGGCACGGATCGTTGCGACCCACCTCATTTCCTTCCGCATCTTTGACTTTGGCCGGAGCCGACACTTGGTTTCTTCGTTCGGTGGCCTCATCTGCGGGAGCCTTCAGGGGTGAAGAGGCCGACTCGTGCACAGCCACCGCCATTGGCTCTTGGAGTGTAGCGGCGCTCACGGCACCAACAGTAGGAAAGACGCGCAAGACTTCGGCATTCATATCGTCCTCAAGCGTCTTAAAGAGACGCAATCCCTCGCGCTTGTACTCCACCAGAGGGTCGCGCTGGCCGTAGGCGCGCAGGCGCACCGAGCCGCGCATGTACTCCATGGCCTCCAAATGCTCCATCCAAAAAAGGTCAACCACCTGGAGGACAAGCTGGCGTAAAATAGCGGCAAAGGATTCCGGCCCAAGCTTGGCTTTTTTCTCGGCCACCATCTTGCGAAACTCGTTCGCCTTTTCATCATTTAATTTAGACTCCGAAAGCGGCCTTTTCTCAACCTGTTCGGAAATTTCCGCCCCACTTGGAGATTGATCCTCTAGGTTCTCTCCAAGTGGGACCCCCGATATTTCAGTAAGATACTCTTCCAACTCTTCATTTGTAGCCCGCACCAGTCTCTCTCGCTTGGTGTAAATGGCGCGCCGGTGGTGATTTAAAACATCGTCGTACTCAAGCAGGTGCTTACGGGCATCAAAATGAAAACCTTCTATCTTTGTTTGCGCCGCCTCTATGGCCTTTGATACGTAGCGATTCTCGATGGCCTCATCCTCTGGAATACCAAAGCGGCCCATCATCTTCTTTACCATGTCGGAGGCAAACACGCGCATGAGGGAGTCTTCGAGCGAGACAAAGAATTGGGTGGCACCCGGGTCACCCTGGCGACCAGCGCGACCTCTAAGCTGATTATCAATGCGCCGCGCCTCGTGCCTTTCTGTGCCGAGCACGAAAAGGCCTCCCAATGCGCGTACTTCGTCAGCCCGCGTGGCATCATAGGGCGCCCCGCCCAGAAGCACGTCCACTCCGCGGCCAGCCATGTTGGTAGCAATGGTCACCCCGCCCTTTCGTCCTGCCTGCGCCACAATCTCCCCTTCGCGTTCATGATTCTTCGCGTTTAAAATCTCATGTCGTACCCCTTCCTTTGTAAGGAAAGCGGATAGGAGCTCATTCTTCTCAATCGAAACTGTACCCACCAAAACAGGTTGGCCTCGCTCATAGAGATCCTTAATCTTCGTGGCAATAGCCTGAAACTTCCCTTTCTCGGTTTGAAAAATAAGGTCGTTTAAGTCGCTCCGCGCCACCGTCTTGTTTGTAGGAATGGTGATGACATCGAGCCCGTAGACCGTGTAAAACTCCTCCTTTGACGTGACGGCCGTGCCGGTCATACCGGCCAGCTTTTCGTAGAGGCGAAAGTAGTTTTGAAAGGTGATGGAAGCGAGCGTGCGCGACTCTTTTTGAATATCGACCCCCTCTTTGGCCTCGATGGCCTGATGAAGCCCTTCCGACCAACGGCGGCCAGGTTGAAGACGCCCAGTGGCTTCGTCCACAATAACGACCTCGCCATCTTTGACCACATACTCGCGGTCGCGTTCAAAAAGAGCGCGGGCGCGGACAGCCGTCTCCAAATGGTGCACATACTTAATGCCCTTCTCGGTGTAAATGTTATCTATGCCAAGCATCTTCTCGGCTCGGTCGATGCCGGCATCTTTGAGAGTGATAGCCCGGAGCTTCTCGTCTACTTCATAATCAACCTCCGGAGTGAACGCTCGGGCAATCTCCGTAAACTTGTGATACAGATTTTCGGCCTCGGCGAAAGGCGAGGAGATGATAAGCGGGGTACGCGATTCATCTATCAAAATAGAGTCGACCTCGTCTACAATGGCAAACTTGTAACCGCGCTGGGCTACGTTCGCCGGACTATAGACCAGATGGTCGCGCAGGTAGTCAAAACCAAACTCGTTGTTTGTACCGTAAGTAATATCGGCCGCGTACGCTTCCGTGCGCGTGCAAGGACGCAAAAACTCGTGCACCACTTTGAAGGCTCCGAGTTCGTCTCTTTGTTTGTCGAGCGCGTCCGCGCCCACTGCATCATTTTTTTCATTGTCAGATGTGTGTGTCTCATCATAGCGATAACTTGATTCGTGATTGATGACAGCCACAGACAGTCCGAGGAATGCATAAATCTGACCCATCCAAACAGCATCACGACGTGAGAGGTAGTCGTTTACAGTGACTACGTGCACGCCTTTGCCGGTGAGAGCGTTTAGGTAGACTGGCAACGTGGCCACAAGCGTCTTACCTTCCCCAGTACGCATCTCGGCGATTTTGCCACGATGAAGTGTGATGCCCCCCACAAGTTGAACATCGAAGTGTCGCTGTTTTACCGTACGCTTGGCCGCCTCGCGAACCAAAGCAAACGCCTCGGGTAAAAGATCGTCGAGACTCTCTCTTGAAGAAAGACGCTCTTTTAAGAGGCCAGTTGTAGCTTTTAGCTCCGCATCTGTTTTAGAAGCAAGCCCATCTTCAAGGCCATTTATTTTTACCACAAGCGACTCTATAGAGCGCAGGTGTTTGGTTGTTTCGTCTCCAAAAAGACTGGAAAAGAGTGACATAGCTTCTTATGATAGCACAAAAGGAGCACTTTTTGTACTATG
>Ga0210057_1001293_pt1 | contig 38428 bp, 31 predicted proteins | sample CryGeyCG2114_010_2_FD_183968 | JGI IMG/M metagenome (GOLD analysis project Ga0210057, IMG submission 183968) | Groundwater microbial communities from aquifer - Crystal Geyser CG10_big_fil_rev_8/21/14_0.10 (SPAdes) (version 2) | ecosystem: Environmental > Aquatic > Deep subsurface > Groundwater ... | reverse complement strand
GGTTTCCAAATATCATTTTCCCATGTATCTTAAGGAAGTGGAATACAGGTACAATCACAGAAATGAAAACTTGTTTAAAGAGTTTATGAATATCTATTTTGGTTACGTTTCCCACTAATTACCAAAAATAATAGAGATAATTATTAAAAAAAGTTTCATAGAGATTTTTTTGAAAAACAAAAAAGGGCAGCCAAACCTGACTACCCACTGTTCACAGAGAGTACGAAGACTCGCCGCTTTGCGGAGGTGTTGACTGCCCGTCTCTATCCGTAAAGCGGATATGACAAAACAGTCACATGACCGAGTCTATATGTGTAATCTCTGAACTTGTAGGTAGTCCCTTACATAATAACACTAAAAGCATTCTTTTTCAATAGATAAGCAATACTTAACTTTTGTTAGTTCTTTGTCATTGTATAAGGTAGTTTTGGTACTAAGTTAAGGAAAAACACTCGTAGGGAGTGTTTTGTGGGGTAGTATAACCTTTAATAACTTTTTGTGGTCATAATTAGGTTGTTTTGGTACTAAAATAAGCCAAAAACACTCATTGGGATTGTTTTAAGGGTGTATGTAACTTTTGATAACTTTTAGTGTCTACGGGAATATAACTTTGTATAACCTTTTGGTGGAGATCATACTCCTATCCTTACGATCTGCTTGTCTATGTCCATGCATATAAGGATCATAGGATCTGGTTGACTAATATAGTTCCATGTAGTAAAATACCGCCCACAGATGACTATATCGCTACCGGTCATTTAGAAACAGAACCTTTTTGGTTCTGTTTTGCTTTTGGTAAAAAATTGTTCCGGCATCTCTATCCCGCGAGTGTTTCTTTCGCAATCTCCCAATAGCGCCCATCCTGATGTTCCTGTTTCATAAAATACCACCATTCAACACCCCAAAAATACGCACGGCGCGAACCGATGTGACGGACATACTCAATATTCTTTTTCATTCGATCAGGATTCATGGTCTGCTCCTGCTCTTCAATGGATGTATTCAATGGATTACTTTCAGTAAACCATGGTTCAGCCTGCAACTCCGAAATTATCATGCTATCAACATCAATGGAAAACAATTTCGCCTTGACCCGGTACACGGCCGCAGGCAACCAATCATATGTAAATACACTACCCCCCGGATTCCGAACAACACGGTAGACCGTGGTTCCAAATACATCGCCGGCCTTGCCCGCGCTATACCAGAACCCCAGCTCCCCACTATCGGTTACAACAATCTGGTGATCCTTGTCGAGCGATCGAACAGTCTCTATTTCAGCGACAATCGCGTCTGGATTATATTTTTCACAGTCACCGAATCGAAATTGAATAAATGGCTCATTTTCAACCTGCCACATATCCAGCGCGGCATGATCCTTATATCGTTCTGTTGTCCTTTGAATATATTCAATCAACTCACGCTCCGATGACTGATCTGCCCAGTTTGGCACATAGCACTCCGGCCATCGCGGCGCCTTTTGTCCAATGACCAGTGTCACTTTTGCGCCATATGTCTGTGCCATATCCATCATCCAATCAACGTCTTCGTAGCGATATATCCCGGGCTGCGGTTCCACAGCACTCCAGAGCGCGGCAATGCGCACATATGTCGGTTGCAGTTCCTTCAGCATATCTTCGTACGCGACTTTCCAGTCAAGCCCAAGAGAGGTGGCATGATTTTGATTGAAGCTGACCCCATAGGAGACATCAAACGTCCGAAAGCTGAGCAGCCACAGCAGGCCGTACACCACGACAATACCCACAGCAAGTGTCAGCAAAATTTTTATAATCATAGTCATGAGAAAACAAACAGCGCTGACCCTAGCGCCACGAATACAATCGCGAGTGTCTCCATGATGTACTCTCGTCTTGTAATGGTTTCCTTAAATACACGCGGGGCGAATCGGGTTAATAGGACAATGATAATAAACAGAAATGCATACTGAATACCTATCATGGCGTTTACCAACGAAACGCTGCCAATCGCGATCGCGTACTGAACCAAAAGTGTGCCGACAAGCCCAATAACTTTATCAGCGCCAACCACGGTCAGCACATGCTGCCGTTTATTGGCTTTGCGCGGCTTCACGGTAAAAATTTCTTTACGCACAGCAGGAAATAAAAGTATGACAACTCCTACCAGTCCTACCGACGCTTTTGTCCAAACCAGCGCTGTTAAAAATGGGTATGCCTCGTATATATATTTGGCGGACGTGTGTGAGAGAGCAAAGAACATGCCGGCCAAAATACCCCATGCCAGTCCCTTATTCCACCGCTTTGCTTTGCTACTCTGCGAAAAAACAAACAGCAGTGTTGACAAAAACAAAATGACGATGCCAAGGAGCTGAACTCTGGTCACGACCTCGTGCAAGAAGAGACTCGCCAAGACGACGGTACTGATGGTAACGATGCTTCCAATAAAGGGATTGACGCGCGAGGCCTCCTCATGACCAACAGCCAAAAACATCGTCCACAACGCAAAGCCGAATGCGAGCCCTGATATGATTGCCCACACCCAATCACCTCCGGCCAATAGCTCCGCCCCCAGGGGCCAGCCAAGAAGAAGGGCGAAGAAAAAAAATGTTGAATAAAACGTATAAACGGCCGGCTTGCGAACCGACTTGCTTAATATAAATTTATCCATGACCAGGACAACTGAAAGTAAGAAATATCCGGCCAGTGCAACAATAAACCACATAGTGATACAGGTTCGAGAAAATAGAATCAAGACCTCAAGATCCTATAGTCTAGACAATAGTAGTCGAGGCAGCAAAAGTTTAGCGTCTTATGATCTTGATTCATACTGTATAGGCTCTTGACACTTGAGGTCTTGATTCTACAACAACTGTGCATCCTCCATGTCCGGAAGTTTTCCCCGCAACACAAGATTTTCTATCTGATATGTTCCGTTTCGCGGCGCATCCAAAAAACCTTCCATGGCGGCCTCTGCCAACCAGCCTGAATCGAGCCAGTCAAAAAGCCATTCATGTGTGTAGCGAGGATCTTCTTGTTCAAATCCCGCGCCTATCGAGTGGAGCCAGGCACGGTTAAAGACTTCTTGAGACCCAATACCCGGAGACATAATGATAGGAATACCCAGTGCCGCGTAAAATGAGAGTTCACTCGGTTTTGTCCACAAAATGTCTGTCTTGTGCAGCATTTGGTTAAACCGCTTAAAATACTCATACTTACTCTGAGAATACAGAACATTCACACAGCCGCCGTGTGACCGGTCCAAGTGCAGCCGATGAATTTCTCGTGCATAATAGTCGTACACGTCCTTGCGGGCGCCCGCGACCAAATTCAGCACAATATCCCCCCTATCAATGTACGGGTGGAGGCTGTTCAATATTTCAATACCAATATCTCGCTGCGCTCCGGCCCCGCCCACGGCAAAGGTGATTGTCAGCTTGTGCCCGGCATCCATGCGACAATATTTCATGCCCAAATATTGGTCAAGGGTTGCCTGATATTTATTTTGATACATCCCTTTTGGATCCAGGTTTGATATTCTACACCCCAAATTTGACCGCAATATTTCGGCACGCGCCCCGCCGATATTTTCTTTTGGCAAGGGAAAACCGGTCAAAAAAATGTTCTTTTCGGCTACGCCATATTGACAAAGCCGATCGCTCACGCGTCTTGTCGGGGCCAAGTACTTAATGCGACTGCGCTGCGGATTAAGCGGAACCCAGGCACGACTCACGTCCGTGTCTGTACATAAACAATATATTTCTCCTGAATATCCGTGCTCCTCCGCAAAAAAAGCCGTATTGAAAAAAGTGGTAATGAATGGCAGCGGTTCCTGATTGAGCTTATCAATGAGGTCCTTTCCAAAACCACGTTTAATCATGCGATAAATTTGTTTTACCTGCGCGCTTGGGTGTGACAAATCACGCCTTGGATAAAATGGCTCAATTTTTTGAAAATAATCCAACACGCCAAAAATGGGCTTGCCAATAATTGGCAACTTTTTCATGCGAGAAATGGTTTCGTACAATGCGCGCCCACTCTCCCACCGTCGCCTATCCCGCCCGGGAATGCCCGGATAATTATTGGCGCTGATAATCTGCGTATGGTTATCACCTGGTATGGAAGCCGGCCGCACTGCAATATCGCTCAAAGGGTAGGCTGCCCGCTGATGGCCGTATCCCATGTCCACTGTGACCACATACGCTTTTGTAAAAGGATGTTGCTCCATTGGTATTATGCTAACGTTGCCTTAATAAAATCACGAAAAAGCGGATGCGATCGCATTGGCCGTGACTTGAACTCGGGATGAAACTGAACACCCACAAAAAATGGATGCTTTTCAAGCTCAACAATTTCGACCAAATCAGATTCAGGATTCACCCCAACGATCTTTAATCCGGCTGCATCAACCTCTGTGCGGTAGTCATTATTAAATTCATATCGGTGTCTGTGTCTCTCGGATATGAGCGCGGTACCATAGGCCTTGCGTGCCTTGGAACCCTGCTTGAGCTGACAATCAAACGCACCCAAACGCATGGTTCCACCATACCTGTTTTCCCGAATATTTTTCCGCTGCGACGGATTGACATGAATCACCGGATGAACCGTCGCATCATCCACCTCCACCGTATGTGCTTCTGTTTTTCCCAACACATTTCTCACAAATTCAATACAGGCAAGCTGCATGCCGTAACACAGACCCAAATATGGAATATTATTTTCTCGAACAAATCGAATTGTGTTAATAATGCCTTCAATGCCGCGTGTTCCAAAACCTCCGGGAACAACCACGCCATCGTACTCCTTGAGCATTTTTAACTTCTTTGGATCTTTTTCAAATTCCTCTGAATCGATCCATTCCAGCACTGAGCGTGATCCATTGTGCCATGCGGCGTGTCGCAGTGCTTCAATAACAGAAATGTATGAATCGGCAAGCGTAAAATCACCGGTTGCAAAGTACTTACCCACAACAGCGATACGCGACTGTTTCTTGGCATTGTCTATCCCATGCACAAATTTTTTCCAGCGCAGCAAATTTGTTTTTCGCGGTGAAAGACCCAACACCGTGAGAATTTTGTTTCCCGTGTCTTGATCTTCCAGCTTAATGGGAATTTCGTAAATTGACGGCACATCAGGAGCAGAAATAGCATAATCCTTTCGCAGGCCGCACATATTTGATAATTTTTCACGTCGCACTTTGTCCAGCTCCATTGGCCCGCGTGCCACAATAAGGTCTGCGTGCAACCCCACCTGGTTGAGCGCTCGCTGTGCATGCTGCGTGGGCTTGGTTTTCATTTCACCAATGTGCGCCGGTACCGGCAAATAGCTGACCAGCACAATAGCAACATCTCCCGGATTCTTGAGCTTCATCTGCCGAACAGCCTCCAAAAACAAAATATTCTCGTACTCGCCCACTGTCCCGCCTACCTCTGTAATAGTGATATCAGCATTGTGCATTTTTTGTGCCGCCTTTATTCGGCGAATGATCTCCTCTGGAATATGCGGCACAACCTGGACACACCGTCCTTTGTACTTCATTTCGCGCTCGTCTGTAATGACAGACAAATATACACGGCCGGTAGTCATGTAGTTGGTACTGGTCAAATTCACATCCAAAAATCGTTCATAATTCCCCATGTCCTGATCGGTTTCGTCTCCGTCGTCTGTGACAAACACTTCACCATGTTCTGTTGGATTCATGGTACCGGCATCCACATTCACATATGGATCAGCCTTGAGCGCCGTGGCGCTAAAACCCTTCGCGCGAAAAATTGCACCAAGCGATGCGGTTGTTACCCCCTTTCCAACGCCGCTGAGTACGCCGCCAACAACAAAAACAAATTTTGGCCGTCGCTTTTTAGATGGCATAATGTTTGATTAAGAAATGTGACATAAGTATATCACATGAAAAATGAAAACCCCAGTAAAGATACTGGGGTTATGATGCGGACACGACCACTGACAGCGGTGTTTCTGCCGAGTCAATGAGCTTCAACACCACACGATGCTTTCCGATTGATTTTATTTGCGTATTCATGACAATTCGCGCCGGATCAACCGCAACACGGAAGCGCATTTGAATTTCTTTGGCTATCCGTGCCGGTGTAATTGCCGCGTACAGAACGCCTTGTTTATTTGTCTTTCCCGTTATTTGCAAAAGCTGCCCTTGCAATTTTTTGTGCGCTGCCTTTCTTACTTCCATGACCCCCTGCTTTTTTTTGTCCGCGCGCTTCTTTTTTGCCTGTTCTTCAACTACTGATACCGTTGTCGCAGGCTTTGCAATACCTTGCTTGACTAAAAAATTGGTCGCATATCCATCGGACACGTCCTTTATATCTCCCTTTTTTGCGGTACCCGGTACGTTTTTCAAAAATATAACTTTCATATCCATTAAAAAAGGCCAGAAACGTTTTTTTTCCAGCCTATGAAACTAGCGTACAATATCCTTGAAATTCATGCAAGTTTATGGTACGCTGTGCTCAATAAACAAAGAGTACCACTCTATGCCTCATGCTATGAAAAGCGGCCTTGTTGTCCTTGTAGGACGCTCCAACGTGGGAAAATCCACTCTCCTCAATACACTGGTTGGCACAAAGATAGCTGCTACGTCTTTTCGCGCGCAGCTGACCCGCCACATTATTCACGGAGTTATGAATACGCCTGATGGACAGGCGGTCTTTGTTGATACGCCCGGAATATTCAAGGATCGGCGCAGCCAACTTACAGCCAAGCTCACGCAACGCGCGAGAGAGGCTGTGCAGGATATTGATGTGATTGTGTATGTGGTGGACCCAACGCGAGAAATTGGCGATGAAGAACGCGCAGTATACGGGCTTATTCGTCACATTGATAAACCAAAGCTGCTTGTCATCAACAAATCAGACTTGCCACAGGAAGAGCGCACCCATACAAAGGAATACGAAGCACTGGGCGCTGACTTTGATGGTGTCTTTCACCTATCCGCGCTTCGTGCCGGCCATATCGCACCACTCAAAAACAAAGTAATGTCACTGCTCCCGGAAGGAGAACCATTCTACCCGGAGGATCAACTTACTAATATTGATAACTATTTTTGGATTGCTGAAATTATTCGAGAAAAAATATTTTCTGTTTTGGATAAAGAAGTCCCCTATTCTGTTGCCGTAGAAGTTGACAATGTTGAAGAAAAGAAGGATGTCACGGTTATCACGGCACGTGTCTTAACAAATGAAGATCGGTACAAAAAAATTATTATCGGGCGTAACGGTGCCCGCATAAAGGAATTCGGTCAGCTCGCGCGGCGCGAACTGGAGCAAGCCACCAATCGAAAAATATTTTTGGAATTGGAAGTGGAAGTTGATGCGCATTGGGTGGAACGTGTGTAGAGGGATCACCTGTCATTCCCGCGAAAGCGGGAATCCAGTCAAGACACAAGAAGACATTAACAACCTTTTTTACTAGATTCCCGCTTTCGCGGGAATGACACTTTCTATGCCTTTTCACATATACAACACACTCTCACGAAAAATTGAGGAATTCTCCCCTCTTCATGGCAAGGATGTGGGTATGTATTCATGTGGGCCAACCGTGTATGACTTTACACACATTGGCAATCACCGCACAAATATTTTAAGCGACATCTTAAAGCGAGTGTTGAAATATAATGGGTTCAAGGTCAACCATGTCATGAATATTACAGACGTGGGACACCTCACCGATGACGGTGATAGTGGTGAAGACAAAATGGAAAAAGGCGCTGCTCGCGAAGGCAAGACAGCCGAGCAAGTTGCTGATTTTTATACAGACGCATTTAAGGCTGATTTGGAAACACTCAACATACTGGAACCAACCACCTGGGCCCGCGCTACAGAGCATATTCAAGATCAGATTGACCAAGTACAACAACTGATTGACAAAGGCTATACCTACGAAACGCCGGACGGTATCTACATGGATACCACACAAATTAGCGACTACGGCGCCTTGGTTGAGCTCAACAAACAAGATCTCCTCCCCGGCGCGCGTGTGGACATGGCAGACAAACGCAATCAGCACGATTTTGCACTGTGGAAGTGGAGCGAGCGGGGCGAGCGACATCCCGAGTCCGCCGCAGCGGGCAAGGGATCTCACCATCCAAAGAGACAAATGGAATGGGATGCCTTTGGCCGAAAAGGATTTCCCGGCTGGCACATAGAATGCTCTGCCATGGCGATGAAATACCTAGGAGAGCAATTTGACCTACACGTGGGTGGTATTGATCTATCGCGTGTCCACCATGTCAATGAAATTGCCCAAGCAGAAGCTGTGACCGGCAAAAAACCATGGGTCACCTACTGGGTGCACGGTGAATTTTTGCTCATGAATAATGAAAAAATGGCAAAATCCATCGGCAACCTCCTCACCATCTCTGCCCTGCGCGAAAAAGGCTTTGACCCACTTGCCTACCGCTACTTTGTCCTCCAAGCGCACTACCGCAAGCAGCTCAATTTCACCATAGACGCACTCACTGCAGCGCAACACGGCCTAGAAAACCTACGCAGCCATGTAGCACACTTGCCAGGCAACCCTGCAGCAGATCCACTGGTGCGTGAACAATTTACAAACGCAATAAACGACGACCTCAACATGCCAGAAGCCCTCGCCGTCCTCTGGACTGCCCTCAAAGAAGACCGCATTGACCTCAACATGATTGTTGAGTTTGACAAAGTCCTTGGCCTCAAGCTCCACAACCCGGACAAAGCCCCGCTTATCATTCCCCAAGAAGTTCAAGACCTCCTGAGCGAACGCACCGCAGCCCGCGAGCAGCAAGACTGGGCCAAAAGTGACCAACTTCGCGATGATATTGCAGAGCTGGGGTTTGGTGTAGAAGATACAGGAGAGGGGCAGCGGGTTGTGAAGGTGTAGTACTTTAAAGCCGCGTTTTGCGGCTTTTTTTTGGGCTTGAAAGTTAAATATGTTAGTTTAGTTATTCATACGTTAATTAAAAGTATTATACCTATTCCTTATTTTTATATTTTTGCGGTATGAAAAAATATCTCTTATCGTTAGTCATGTTATTGTTGCTTGGTAGCGGATGCGCAAAAGAACAAATTAGCCAAAACATAATTTCTAATGACAGTACCAACGCCCAAGTGGAAGAAACCTATAACGCAAATATAAATAGCCCACTTTCTGCCCTTCTAGATCACTTACAAGTGGGGAAACCAAATAGCGAGTATGCTCGACTTACAAATATTCGTATAGAAAGTGACTCGGAAGCCGGATTTAATCCTTCTTCATTTACTGTTACGTATACAGAAGAAGGAATTGCTGATGATGTAATTCGCAAAGAGGAATATCAGTTGAAATTGCAAAGAGAAACGGATAAAAATTGGAAAGTGACAGATAAAAAGTTAGTCGGGAGAGAATGTTACGAAGGACGTGGATGCGAATAGCTCAAACAATTTTATATTTCAAGCCATATCCGAAATTGTCCTCGCTACGCACGTAGCAACCTGGGATCATGGATGGACGAAATACAGCAAGATAGAAAAATTGATAGTCTTTTTGGCTTCGCAATGGAATTACTTGGCTACAAGCGGCGGTCGCAAGGAACCCTATACTTTAAATTTGAGGATGAGATACTCGATGAACGCAGAAGGAGACTGGAAGATGATGCGTTATCAGCTAGGCACCTCACAAGAATCGACTATTCATTATGAAACAAAATAAAAAAAACATAGTTTTTGTAGACGGGCAAAATCTCTATATGGGAACCCGCTCAGATGAACCTCCGTGGAATATTGACCTTGCAAAGTTTAGAGCATATTTAACCCGGAAATATGCAGTGGAAAAGGCATACTATTTTCTAGGATATGTCGATGAGCGGAATCAAGACCTATATGAATCAATCCAAGCGGCTGGTTTTATTTTGGTATTTAAAAAACACAATGATGCAATGCTTGGAAAGAAGAAAGGAAATGTAGATACTGATATAGTCTTCTCTGTGATGAAAAAGCTATATAAAAATGAAGTTTCAAATAAAATAATCCTGGTATCAGGGGATGGAGATTATAATATGCTTGTAGATTTTTTAATTGAAGAACAAAGATTTTTGAAAATATTATTTCCTAGCAAAAAATTTGCATCTTCGTTGTATAAAAAAATCACGAGACATTACTTTGATTATCTCGTGAACATAAAACATCTAATTGAATATAAATAAAAAAGGGGGCCATCAGCCTTACGGCATCAGGGTCCCTTTTCGTCTTGATGTATAGACTATATTCCAAAAAGGATGATTTGTCAACATGGTTTGGGGATAAAAATCAGAGAATTTAGCTCAACCTAGCCCTAATTTACTAAAAAAAACATATGTCCGACTACTACTCAATCCCCCGCCAGGCCGACTGGAACTACGGCGGAAAACGCTGGCGACTTTCGCGGTCAAAAATTGATTTATTTCAACAGTGTCCACGCTGTTTTTATTTGGATAACAAGCTGGGACTAAAACGCCCACCCGGATACCCATTTTCACTGAATACAGCCGTGGATAGCCTGCTCAAGACTGAGTTTGATATTCATAGAGCTAAGGGAAAGCAACATCCACTGCAAAAAAAATATGGCATTGCTGCCATACCGGTGCCCCATGAATCACTAGATATTTGGCGAGATAATTTTAAAGGGGTTGAGTACACACACAAGCCAACAGGATTTGTTGTAAGTGGCGCTATTGATGATTTGTGGTTTGATCCAAAAACAAAAAAGTATATTGTGGTTGATTATAAGGCAACAGCAAAGACAGAAGCGGTTACGGTGCTGGATAAGGCGTGGCAAGAAGGGTATAAGAGGCAAATGGAGGTCTATCAATGGCTTTTGCGACAGAACGGTTTGAAAATGTCACGGACAGGGTATTTTGTGTATTGCACAGGCAGACCTGATGAAAAGGCATTTGATGGAAAGTTGGAATTTGATGTTCATCTGATTGAATATGTTGGGAATGATGATTGGGTAGAAGATACGTTGAAGAGTATTAAGAAATGCCTAAAAAGTGGTAAAATACCAAAGGCAGATAAAGACTGTGATTATTGTTTGTATCGACGGGAACTTGGGCAGGTGGAGTAGCTACACTCTTCTACACGAAAAGCACCACCGCGGTGCTTTTTCTAATTAAATGAAGAAGGCCCGTCCGATGCATATCGGTCCGGGCCTTTTTTTCTCCTTGAGCTCTCACTGCGAGCTCAGACGCGCTCATTGCTGAAATGACCCCTCAACGCTACAACAAAAAAGCAGAGAAACATTGCCGCAACGATGTACAGTGCATAGTGCAAGGCGGTGACCACAAGGCGCGAGTCATTTACATTATCGCCGCTATAGAACAGCATTCCCAGAAGAATGGTGTTCACAAGCACCACCACGGCAATGATGGTGTGGGCAAACGCCACGAATGCACTTTCCAGGACGATCTCCAATGCGTCAATGAGCTTGGACATCACGTACCTCCTCCTTGGATATTGTGTATGAGCGACACTAGTGTAAGGCCCTTCGCATGTGGACCTCTGCCAGGCGCATGTGATCACTATCAGTAAGCACTGCTTCGCGAAATTCGTCCGCGAGCTTTCGACTTTTCAGAATAATCTCAATGTCATCGTTGTCGACCATGCCATTTACCGATATACGGCGGAGATGATTCAGCATCTCTTGTAGCTCATGACCAAGGGTCATTCTTTTGTCGTAAAGAAATTTCTTAACGTTGACAGCAGCGTACATACAAATCCCCAATGAAAAGAGCGCCAATGACGGGATAGTATGGCAAAAAAACGAAAAAGTCAAGCTAGGCCAGGAGCGCCATTTCTACAGCCGACTTGCCCCACCAGTAACCATGATTATTGTCTCCAGTAGCGCGCGCTTCTGCCTGCTGCTCTGTGAGGCAATTTAAAACTCCGTATATGACGGGAATACCGGTAGTTGTATTCAAATCCATTATTCCCTGCGTCACAGCGTCTGAAATATATTCAAAATGCATGGTCTCCCCTTTTACCAAAACTCCAAGGCAAATAACCGCATCCACTTTTTTTGTTTCAATAAGATGTTTGGCACCAAACACCACTTCGTATGAGCCCGGTACCTCTAGCACAACAATATTGTCATCCAATACGCCGGAATCTTTCAATCCCTGAATCGCGCCATCTCGGAGCGAGTAGGTCAACACACTGTTCCAGCGTGCCACAACAATGCCCACTTTGAGCGCTGATCCATCCATTTTTTCAAACGTAATACCTTTCATAGAAGTGTAGTTCAGAGTTTATTGTTCAAGCGAGAGCTCTTTGCATGACATACTTGGCCAGCATGTCGGCCTCCACATTTACTTTTTGACCAATACTCCACTCACCAAGCGTTGTATTTTCTACTGTATACGACACAAGTGAAACAGTCACACCACTGTTGTGGAGGCGCGCAATCGTCAAGCTCACACCATCGAGGGCAATAGAGCCTTGTTGCACCATGTACTGCATCATGTCGTGTGAAAGCTCGATAGATGCAAGTCGGCCTTCTGCAGAGTTCGATACATCAGTAACAGTACCAACGGTGTCTACATGACCATACACAAAATGACCGCCAATTTCATCTCCGGCGCACAGTGTGCGCTCTATATTCACATGGTCCCCTTTTTGAAAAAGGCCAATGGTTGTTTTTTTAATTGTCTCCGGCATAACATCAAAGCGAACACCTGCCTGTGAAATACTAGCAGCGGTAAGACACACACCATTGATGGCAATGCTGGCCCCTTCTGGTACCTGCTTCGCTGCCGGCCAATCAATAACAAGAACCCATGACAAGTCATGGGCTTCAAATTCTTGCACTGTTCCAATATTTTTAATGATCCCGGTGAACATAATATCCCAAGAAATGCCGAATGGCCGCAATATCTTGCCCAATTTGCGCAATTAAGTCCGCTTCGGAAGAAAACTGCTGATAGTCACGAATTTTTTGAAGCGGCTCCACCCGAAGATGCCGCCCATACAGATCACCCTCAAAATCCAGTATATGTGCCTCTACTCTGCCACGATCCGCGTCAATAATCAAGGCCGCGTCTTGCTCGTGGCCGTCCCAAAACGCGCGTCCGGCGTAGATGCCGGGCGCTATGCTAACCTGCGTAAAATCAACATCCAGGTTGGCGGTTGGGTAGCCAATAGTGCTGCCGTAGCCATCACCATGCATGACGCTCCCTTCAATTTTCATCTGCTGCTGCAACATCCGGTGTAACATCAATTCCCAAGAGTATATGTACTGCGCGCTCGCGGCCAATATCTCTCACACCATCCTCTGCTGTTTCGTCTTCCACAAACATCTCCTCAATATCGATATCAGGCGCAATTCCCTCGCCATCAATTTGGCGTTCTTTCGGCGTTAACCATTTTGCAATTGTCAGCTTTATGGCTGACCCATCCGGCAATACTTCAAAATTCTGCACGGACCCTTTTCCATAGCTCGTTCTCCCGATAACAGTTGCCAACCCATGATCCTGCAGCGCGCCGGCCAGGATTTCCGAACCCGAGGCTGTCCCCTCGTCAATAAGTATGACAGTTGGGATCCCGGCAAGCCTGTGCGCACCGCGTGTCGGATACTCTTGGACATCTCCATCTTGAAATCGCTCCTTTAGGATTAATCCATCCGTCACCCATTCACTTGCGACTTTTACGGCACTGTCCAAAAAGCCGCCGGGATTACTGCGAAGATCCAGAACAATTCCTTTGGGATCCTTGCTAACGATCTCTTTCACCATTGCATTAAAATCACCAAACGTATCATCATTAAAGTGGCTGATTCGGAGATAGACAATGCCATCTCCTTCGTCTTCCAGAATCACCGTTGGGATGGCGATCGTCTCGCGAACAATAGAGACCTCTTCTATTGCGTCAAAGCCGTCGTGTGAAACAGTCAGCACCACTTCTGTGCCACGCGGTCCCCGTATTTTTGTGACGGCCTTTTCAACCGTTAAGCCCTGTGTCTCTTCACCATCAATCGCGTATATGTTGTCCCCGGGACGCAGTCCTGCTTTTTGTGCCGGGCTGTCCGGCAACGGGGCAATAACCTGCAGCTGTTCATCTCGAATACCAATTTCAGCGCCGATCCCTTCAAACTCACCGGCCAGGTTATCGGCGAATTCTTTTGCGTCGGTTGGAGGAAAGTAAACTGAATGCGGATCGCCCAGACCCTGCACCAGCCCCTCAATAGCGCCGTAAAATAGTGTAACATCGTCAACCGGTTGGTCGACATAATTTTTGTGAATCATGTCCCAGACATTCCAAAATTGATCAAAGCTGACTTCTTCCGATCGCGTTTTGCTGTACAAATCAATCACGCGGGCAATTTCCACTTGTCCGGATTCATTGGTAATTTTGCTGCTGACCGAGTACGACGAACCACCAAAAAAACCGAGTGCAAATGTGAATACGAGCGCCGCAGCGATGGCCAGGGGTAATATCTTTTTGTTTTTTTCAAGCATACATAAAGTTAATCATCTATACGTTCAATGTCCGCTCCTACCGCCCTTAATCTCTCAACAACCCGCTCGTATCCACGCTCAATTTGGTACGGATCTCGTAAAATAGATGTACCATTGGCCGCGAGCATACAAATCAGTACGGTCATGGCGGGCCGAAGCGCGGGTGGACACATCAAATCGTTTGCCTGCAAGCGACTGACACCTTCTACATAGATGCGATGCGTATCTACCAATGTCACATTGCCTCCCAGCTGTTGCAGCTCAAGCGCATAAATAGCGCGATTGTCATACACCCAATCGTGTACCAGTGTCCTGCCCTTGGCTTGCGTCAAAATTGGAATAAATAACGGCAGATTATCAATGTTGAGTCCGGGATATGGCCGACACGAAAGCTTATCAGGCAATGCCGTGAGTGAAGACGGCTTCATGGTTATGTCTACGATATCAAAATGGCCGTTTTTTGACTTTCGTGCTTTTGACAAAGTAAAGGTCTGTCCCATCACCTTCAATTTTTCCATTTCCAGCCGCAAAAAGTCGAGCGGTGCATTTTTTATTGTTAGTGATGACTTGGTGGTAGCCGCAACTGCAATCCATGCCATTGCGTCAATTGGATCCGGCATGATGTGATATGTTTGCCCGGACTTAAGCTGCGTTACACCGGTGATGGTAAGCGTAGTGGTTCCAATACCCTCAATTCTTGCTCCCAGGTGCTTGAGAAAACAACACAGGTCTTGCACCATGTAATTGGCAGACGCAAAATGAATCGTCGTGGTGCCCGATGCAAAGACAGCGGCAAGCACAGCGTTTTCTGTTGGCGTGTCGCCTGATTCATACATAACAATGTCTGCGGCAACAAGCGGTTTGTTGTGGACATCGTAATAATATCGCTTTGACTCGACTTGTACACCAAATTTTTCAAGCGCGTATGTATGCGGACGCACAGTTCGTTGACCAAGTTTACAACCGCCTGATTTATACAGTTTGAATGTTTTCACGCGTGCAGCAAGCGCACCTAGCAATAAAAGTGACGACCGTGTTCTGCGGCAAGCCGCCTTATCAATTTTTTCCATGTCCAGTTTGCCTGAACTATCCAGCTCAAGGGTATGTTCGTCAATCCACACATACCGAACCCCAATGCTTTGGATCAATTCCAAAATACGTTCTACTTCTTGAATCCTCGGGACGTCCTTGAGTGTCACCTTTCCCTCTATCATTGTGCTGGCGCACAAAAAAGAAACAGCGGAATTTTTGGCTGTACTGACGGTTATTTCCCCCTTGAGCGTTTGCGCGCCTTTGACGCGGTAATATGCCATATGTATTGAATTTTTTTGTAAAATACGATACTATTTTAGCTAAGAATGGATAAAAAAGCAACCTGTGTATCAAGTACCATACTATATTTCACGACGAGCTCGCCGCAGCATGATGATCACCCTGATCGCGATTTTTTTTGTTTCATCTCCCCTTATCATTCTCTATACAAATGGCTACCGGTACGACCTTGCGTCAGGCGCTGTCCTGTCTACCGGAGTCTTGAGTGTCGATGTCAAACCGGACGACGCACGCGTTGAACTTGATGGTGTTGTTATTGAACAAGGTATTCCCATACGGAAACAAAATTTGGCACCGAACAAATCATACCAAGTCCATATCACACGCGATGGATATCTTTCATGGGATAAAGACATTTTTGTTGGAAGTAACCAGACTGCCTATATTCGCAACGTCACCCTTTTTCGCGATACATCGCCCTTTAGACGACTTCAAGATGACGATACGGCACAGTATCTCTCCATTTCACGGGATGGATTGCTGGCATTGACAACAGAAAAGCATGGTACGGACATGACATTGGTTTTGAAAAGAATTGAAACCGGCGAAAATATTTTTGCCACTGACATTACTGCATCAACACAGATAGCGTACCGCTGGTCTCCCCAATCAAGCGGGCTTTTTCTTGAGCTGAAAAATGATGACGTGTATTCACAGCTGCTGACGGATTTTGGCTCAACCAATTCCATGATCTCTACGTCGTCTCTCTCGCTGATTGATCAAATGCAATGGGACGACCGAGGAAGAAATGTGTATGTTCAAGGTGAAATGTTTCTGGAGCGGTGGCGCGTTGCCGATCACCAAAAACTGGGACGCAATGTCCAGACTGTTTGGTACGTTGATTCATCGGAAAAAATTTGGACTTACAATCGGGAAGTTGGTCTTTTCCAAGGTGACCGGCCCTCTGAAATTCCAAACTTACCGGTTATCCAACAGGTATTTTTTGCGTCAAATGACGTCATCATTGCCAAAACCGAGGGCGCTATTTCGATCATCAGACCCAATAGCGATGCATGGGATATCCGCCGGCTGCCGGTCGATGCTGTTTTTTACAATACAGCGACAAATTCGTGGATCGCGTGGTCTCCGTGGGAATTTTGGCGTGTTGACACGCGCGGCGATACCGGCATCATAAACAGAACGGGCGGTGATCTTTTGGACATTGTACCGCTTGATGAAAATGGTGTTCTCCTATTGGCTCGCGCGGATTCGTTGACCGCGTTTAACCCCAGCTATTTTGTCGATCACATGCTCGAAAAGGACATAGTGGTTGAGCAGGTGACCGCAAATATCAAAACGAGGAAGATATACTTCCTCGGATCGGTAAAAAATGTTCGGGGTGTGTATGAGTTGGAGTATTAAAAGAATAAACTCATATTGATAAGACCCTCGTTCACAATTCTCGTCGCGAACATCTGTTCCGCCGGTGTCTGCGACTGACCTGTCATTTCCTTTGTTATCTCTTGGCGCAACTCTGTAAGATGACCGGCGGCAGTGGCGATCGCCTTTAAAAAATATCGAAATTGTGTGTTCATTTTATCTCCGGCTTCTTCCAAAATGCTGTAATAAATTTTCTTTACCTTCTCGCCCGTGTCCTCTATCCCGACGAGCATAGCTGTCAGTTGTTCAGGCGTCCATGACACGCCTCCAAGATCATTCACCACGGCAGTGACAACCTCTGCACGCATTTGTGGCGCGAACAGCGCACTCAAAAAATCGCGCAACCGGTTTCTTGCATCAAAATCTTCTGTCATATTCCGAGCCATGTGTTCCGGCGCGCCATCTCGGCGTCCATATCCGACACTTCCCATATCAATGAGAACGGCGCGGGCCGGATAGACCTCACCATTGCCCGCACTTGGGGTAAAATCAATATACGCGTTTCCGGTATGCAAATCTGCGTGAAACGGTCCGGCCGCGATCTCACGCAACAGCTCAAGGCCAAATGAGGCCTTGAGTTGGCCCATGTCTAAATTCTTTATTTGATCTTCAATACTGGTGACACGCGGATCTCCGTAATTTTTCGCAAGCTTATCGCGCATACGTTCTATCCCGGCCACATTGACCTGTTCCATCGCCCTCTGATACTCTTCCAGGTCCTTGAGCGAGAGCCCACGCACATATTCTTCGACAATCAAGCCCAAATCTTCTTTACTTTCAGGCGACGGATAGAGAATATTGCCAACGGATAGCGGGGCTATGGCAACAAGCGGTATGGATTGCTGATCCGTTCCTATCTTCATTTCAACCGTTGCGCCACGCGTTGCCAAGGCCGCGCCAATGGCACGTTGATTTTCCGCCTCATGTATGAACGAAAGCTCATCAATCACAATACGCTCCACTTCGTCTACCACGTAGGACGGGACGTCAAACCCCTCTTTTTCAAGTGTCTGCACCACACCTCGCAAGGCAACCATGTCATCCACAAAATTCTTATCAATGCTTGGCCTTTTGTACTTTACAGCAACCTCTGTCCCATCAGCCATCACGCCTCTATCAACCTGCTTAATGGAAGCACTCCCTAATGTGTCCTGAATCTGTTGTATAGATTGTTCTCCCTCTCCAATCCAACCCGTGGACTCCAAATACGTGAGCGGCACCCGTTTTGAGACTGTCGGCGCACTGTCTTTGAGGCTTGCCAGCTCTTGCCTGATGTTTTCCGGCAGGAGACCGGGCTGTTCAGAAAGCACCTGCCCCAATTTAATGCCAACCACCCCTATTTGCACAAGTAACGTGCGAATAAATTCGCCGACCGTTAATTCTCTCCCCTCCTCCTGTGCCGTCCCCATGGCCTCCACCACATTGATAAACAGCTCTGCCCGCCGTGCCTCTGTTGGCTGCCGGACAAGCAGCTCTCGAAATGATGACTGAAGCAATTGTTTTCCACGCGTATTTGTTTCATGTTCCGCGGGAAGATTTGAATCCAATTGATTCTCACCAAAGCCCAATTCAAACACAGAATCAGCCATAAAGCGAATCATATCACTACGACGCAACCACTCGGGCCATGGTTTCGTATACCCCTCAGGCACTGGTTCGTTGTCACGAAAGCGAAAAGAAGCCTGGGTGTTGCTTTTCAAAACACCCTTCTCGTCTGTGAGCATATCATACAACAAATGTTTACGTTCAAACGGTGTCAATTGCCAAAAAAGTTCTTTTCTATCCTCCAGAAGCAATCCAGTCTTCACTACGGAAAGGCGTTCCTTCAACGGTTCACGGCCGCCCAAAAACCAGAGAATATACTGCGCCCTTTCAGCAGTGTCTTGCATGCCAATGAACCCGCGTGCGCGTTCCAGTGCCTCATGCTGTGTCCTTTTTGCAACCGCTTCGCGTTCATCCGGCCACCGCATCTGCTCCACTCGCAACTGACGTGAAACCGCATGAATTTGCTCCGGTGTCTGCGCCAAATCCATACAGAAGGTCTGTAAAACTTCGTCGCGCTCAAATGTCGGTTCCGGATACAAATCCAAAACACGGGCAAGCTCTGTGTCAAAAACACTTGAATCTTTTGCACGTTCCCGCGTCACCCTTGGCCACCGTACGCGCTTTTCCAGCGCGGTCAAAAGTCTACGAAAGCCCGGCCCTTCGTCCGGACTGATGCGTTCACGGTACACGTGTTCCACCTTTCGGAGAATCCGATCAGCCAGCTCTGCAGGTATGGCATCCACCGCGTCAGCCAAACCCTCAATGCGCGCAAGCGTGTAGCGCTTCAAAAATCCGATGTCCTTGTGAAGCGTAAATTTTTCAAGCGCGCGGTCCAGGTCAATGTCAGTTGTGAGAAAGCGTATGCCCATGTTCTCAAGCTCTTTTCCACTCACCTCAGTACTGAGCAATTGCCATATTTCAGCTGTCAGTTGATTTTTGACAAACAAATCCTTCAGCGGATGCCTTCCCGGGATGTCTTTTTCAATTCTCTCGAACAACTGTTCCATGTTTTGTTCCCCCGTCTCTTCACCGGACAGAGTGCTTATGAGCTCCTGTGTGTGCCAATCCATCAATTTTTGAGATACCAATCGCAATCGAAACACTGGGCCTATTTCCAGTCTGCTTTTCTCATTTTCAACGACACTGTCTGAAAACAAAAATATGTCGCTTTCCTTGGCACGCGCGAAATCCAGTGCCAATAGCTCCACCTCCTGTCGCTTTGCGTCATATAATGTGTACACTTTCTGAAGTGCACTATTTATTTCTTTTTCTGTTTCCCATTTGCCCAGAGCTTCTGTCTCGTTCATCCGCCCCGCCTCCACCTCGTTGTTAATAAAATTGAAATGTGCCTCTTTGTTGTACTGGACGTCGACATCGTAATCCACCAAGTGTACCCTGTTTGTTTGGCCTAGCATTGTCGTGGTAACCCAACCCTTTTCCAGCCACTCCTTCCGCACGCCCGCTTTGTTCAGCGCGCCTTGCAGTACAGCTTCCAGTTCACCCTGTCCAGCCGAATAGCGCTCGCCCTCAACCAACCCCATGACCTGATTTCTCTCGCTTGCCTCATGCGGCCGAGACGAAAAATGTGGTAGCCATTCTTCAACTTCTTCCAGCGTATCCACTCCCAATGCTTCCATTTTTTTTGCTAAAATAAACTCTTTAAAAAATCCGGGCTGCATACCCTTTACCGTTTCTATATTCCGGGTGTCCGCAACGATCTCTTGCATCTCGCTATAGAGTTTTTCGCATGTCCTATCAAAGTCTGCCATTTGCTCTAGGGTGATATTACCATCCTTTTTCCTATTTTCACTCACAACATTCTCAATGGCACCGCGGCCTTCCCACAAATCCTGTAGGAACAGTGGCCACGAAAAATAAATTTCCGCGACACCCCTCTTGTCTACCTGATATTTGCTGGCAAGGAATGGAAAAGAGTCCTCCAAATATGCAATTGTGGTGTACCCAAGGCCGGAGGAAGGGAGTCCGTCATCCATTGCCATATCAGCCGTGAACAAGGGATTATTGTATCGCCATTCCCAGTGCGACAGCTGTTCATCCAACCTCTTTAACTGCTCGCGGTCCTTCCATTCATCCCCATAAACCTCGGCGGCCAATTGCCAAAATCGCATCCTATTTTTTCTGTCCTCCTGGGCGTGGAGGCGGGCAGTACGAAACGTACTCTCAAAAGACTGCAAGTGCCCCAGAGCCAACGCCATCATTTCTCGCGAGACTGACCCATATGTAGATTCCATTTCTTTAAGCAATGCCAGCAATTCGGCAGCCTTTGGGCGTGTTTCAGCCAGCACAGACAGATACTCATGGACATCTTCTGTTTTGATATCAACATGCACGTCGGAGATCAGTGCCTTGGTACGGTCTCTATACAAATACCAGTCAGTCGGATCTTTGAACTCTTTATTTTGAAGACCCTCAAATGCTTCGCCCGCCGAACTGCGGAGGGTGGCATCTAAATCTTGCGCCCTCGCCATGACGTCGCTTGTATGTCGGCTCCCCATCCAGGCACCCTCCAAAACATGGCGAAGAATTTTTTCAGTGTCCGCTTTATTCTTCTCAGGCACTATTGCTGATAAATCCGGCGTTAATTCAACCACAGTTGCCTCCACAATAGGCGCAATGCACGCCATAGCATAATCGTTCCTCTCTGAGCTCCCCAGTTTTCTTAACTGTTCATTGGTCAGTACCCCCTGTTCAAACATGTGGTCAACAAAGCCTCGCGCTACTGCCATAAAAATCCCAACTCTCTTAAAAAAAGCGTCTACCTTTTTTTTTGCTCCCCAGGTTCTCTTGATTACTAATTCCCTGAGCAAATATCTTGCAAGCTCTTCTGTTTCGATCTCTTCGGCGCCAAACTCCTGGAATCCACGCGGCGCCGCAGGGGAATCAATAGGCTTGCCGGTTCGCAAAATAGTGCCAATTTGCCCGGCATGCTCGTCAAACAGCCTCTGATACCCGGCCTCGTTTTTAGGATCGCGCACATGCACCATTATGCGCCTTACATTCGGTTCTATATCGGACACAAGCTCTGTTTTGTCCTCGCTATACTTGTCGCTCCACTTTTCATCACCATTGGCAACCCAGAGGTACATCTCCGATCCGTCACCGGATATAGCATGATCCGTTTCCAGCCTTCGTCTAGCCGCCTCCCGGATATGCTCCTCCTCGGGTGTTTGAGGTTCCAGTGCAAACGCCACAATCGTTATGAGTTGGTTGCGCATTGTTTGCACGTCCTCTCTACGTGTGGCTGGATGCGATGCAATAATGTCGTTAAACGACTTTTGTTCCAACACCGCAAGTGCTTGAGAGAAAAAAAGGATTGACGCTTCCGGAACCACATTCCTGCCCCCCCCCGCCGGATAGCAACCCGCTCAGCAGATATTCTAAAATTGTGTCTGGTACCTCGGCCCCGCCATCAACCCGCAACACTGCCCCGTATGTTTCAATTGTTTTCTGACGAATGGCAGCAGACAAATTTTGAACCATGAATGGTGTATGATCGTCTCTTTTTTCCCATATATCAAAACCCGGCTTTGGTCTGTCTGAATAGTTAAACTTCAAAAAAAACTGTTCTTCCTTTTCACTCATTTCAATCTCTCCTTTCACTGTCTTGGTTTCTTGTTTTTTTTGCGCCCGCAACCCAAGCGGCGCTGCCTGCAGTTTGCCTGGTTCCGGAATGTCCACTTCATATGTTTCAATTGTCTTGCTGAGATTACGACTGCGCACAAGAGAAAACATGGCTGTGGTGCCACCGTGGACAAAAGATGCCAAAAATTGTTTTATGATCGACAGTCTCTCTCCTCTGTCAAACGTCTCTCCTGCTTTGAGATATCTCGATTCAATCAATTCCCAAAAAGGTGCTACGTCTTGGTTTTCCGCATCAAGCCAGTCCTCAATGGAATCAGCGCGTGGTTCTGTGGTCATGCCCAGGTTTGTCAGCACCTGCTTGTATTCAGTTTGTAGCTTCTCTACGTAGTGTTCAGGCCGTTCAAACGGCGCAGTACCCGTTTTCTTTGCACACCAATCTTCGGCCTTAGGAATACCCAACACTTCGTCCACATTGAGGGACTTTCTGTCTTTAACAATAAATTCCGTTGAATCCGGTAAATTGATTGACCATTGATAGGGCGGCCCTTCGTGCGGGTGATCCTTCAGTTTAAGACCCAGCGTAAATGTACTCATTGCCTTGAGCACGGCGTCTCTGTATCTCAATGTTCCGTGCGCAAGCTCCTGATCAACCAGCTCGCGTTCAAGAGCGATTTGCACTACGGTATGCACATGATGAAAAGCATCCGCACTCAAGAAGATTTCGGGAATTGGTTCAGTATTTCGAACCTCGTCAAGTAGCGTAGAAACATCCGCCTGATACCCTGTTCGCAATTTTGCGCGACGCGATTCCTTCTCTCTTTGCTGTCCTGCAATAATTGGAAAAGCTTCATGTACTTTCTGTGGGTACGGCGTCAATTCCTTTGTCGCGTTTGGAAACAGTTGATCGGAATCGTGATAGAGTTTTTCCAACTCCACCACGCGGCGCCGCGTATCAGGATGACTTCCACCCCAGCCAAATTTTGAAAAAAAACTGCTTCCGCCCTGTTCAACCAACCCTTTAAACAAATCAATCATTGCGCGAGGGTTATACCCCGCACTGTCTGCGAGACGCATTCCTGTGGCGTCGGCATCATATTCCAGACGCTGCCGCTCATCAGGTTTTGTATTCCCCACAAACGTGGGTTGCAAAAGATGCGAAAATTCGTGACCAAGTACCGCTGCAAGAGCGTCCTCATTTGGAAGGTGGGATACCAGACCATAGTGAATATAAATTGGCAACTCTTGGGGATTTTGTGTCGATGGTGCGTCAGTGATGTATTCTTTCATCCCGACATCGGGTTTTTCACTCCAGACAAAGGCATTTTGTTGCAGACTGCGTGTCAAATGGACTTTTGGCCGGTAGGCATTCATGCCTGCGGCACGAAACAAGCTCTCAGTCACGCGCTGGCACATATCTTGGATTTCCGTGTATGCCTCAAACGCTTCTACACTTTCAAATGAATGGCCCGAGGTTTCATTGGCAAGTTCATACTCGTAGTCAACGAATGTATGGAGGTGTTCCACCACTTCTTCACGTACTCTCTCGCTTACTTTTTTTCTCTCCGCAACAAAGCGCCGCACCTCAACCGAATCCTCCCCCGCCAATGTTTTGTCCCTGTCCAGCGCTTCAAACAGCGCAACAGCACCTTTTATTTCTCGCAATGCTTGGAATGGTTTCATGCCACGCTGGGCGATACTATCTATCTTCACGGCCGGGCGGCCATTCTCGTCTTCCCCGACAACACTCTCGGGCAAAATCGATGTATTGCCCCCTGCCAGTGCCTCTGCCAATAACCACGCTTCTTTGTTATCTGTGTGCGTGCGAAAAAGCGCCTGCTTGATATCCCGCATAGGAAACCAAATATCGCCGCGCTGTCTGCGCGCGTATTCTTTTGTGCTTTCCCGTTGTGCTTCTGAAAAACCGACAGACATAATCAATTAGGTTACATAACCACACTCACCAGTCGCCCTTTCACATAAATAATTTTCTTTGGCTCTTTGCCCTCAAGCCACTTTTCAATATTTGGCTCGGCAAGAGCTTTTTGTTTTATTTCGTCTTCAGTCGTGTCCGCAGGCACATCAATCGTTGCACGCAGTTTGCCATTCACCTGAACTGCAATGGTGAGCCTCTCCTCTACAAGCAGTAAGGCATCATATGATGGCCATGACTGCGTTGTAACAGAATTTGTGTGGCCAAGTCCATGCCACAATTCTTCTGCCATGTGAGGCGCATATGGCGCCAACATGGTAACAAGCACACCAAAGTGATCTTTTGAAATAGCATCTTCCTTTGCCCATACATTTACCAGCTCCATCATCTTGGCAATAGCTGTATTAAACTGCAAGGTTGCCGTATCATCTGTTACTTTTTTGATTGTCTTATGAAGCAAAGCCTCTGCATCTGCCCCCTGTGTTATGGTATCTGCGTTATGCGTTTTGTCTTGAAGCTTCCAGACTTTATCAAGAAATCGACGAATGCCTTTTACCCCACCGGTATTCCACGGTTTGGTTTCTTCCAAAGGTCCCATAAACATTTCATACATGCGGCATGTATCAGCGCCATACTCATTAACAACATCAGTTGGGTTAATCACATTTCCCCAGCGCTTGCTCATTTTTCTGTTGTCTTCTCCCAAAATAATACCCTGATGTCGATGCGTGAGGAATGGTTCATCAAAATCAATATAGCCGGCGTCGTGTAGCACTTTTGTGAAAAAACGGGAATACAACAAATGACCATTAACATGTTCGGCTCCGCCGAGATAGAAGTCTACCGGCATCCACTGCTTCAACATGTTTGGTGATGCAAATTCCTTATCATTATGCGGGTCTAAATAGCGATAATAATACCAGCTGGAGCACATAAATGTATCGAGCGTATCCACTTCGCGCTTCCACCCTTTTCCATATTTTTCTTCCACGCCTTTGCTAAAATCTTCAGAATACGTCAGTGGTGACTGGCCGGTTGGTTTAAAGTCAACATCGTCTGGCAGCAGGACAGGGAGATCTTCCACGTGTAGAGGAAGAAGACCAGAAACAGGAACCTCTTCTTCAAATACCGGTTGGTGGGCATCATCAAAATGCTCGCCGTTTGATTTAGCGTAGACTATGCGCGCATCCAGTTTTTTGGCAAACTGCTCACTGTGTTCTTGTGGAATAATTGGAAACTGATTATCAATAACGCAGACAAACTCATCTGCCAAATTTTTAATCGCCTCCGGACTGACTGCTTTCCAGTCTGTACTTTTTTCTACCAACGGTCGATCATGATCATTAAAGACCGGCTCATAAAAAGAATCTGAAAAAATTACTTTCGCGACTTTCTGTTTTGTTTTGGCAAGCCACTTCATAATCACCGGACCGCCAAGGCTGTGACCCAAAATCACGCTGTCCTCGTCAATTTTGATATTATTTATCAAAAATTCAACTTGCTCGTCCAAATTTGGCTGATCTGCGTCTGGCAATGTGGGCGCGATACCGGTGTGTCCCTGCGCCTCAAGAAATTGCTGCAAACGGGGAAAATAATTTGAATCACCGCGACCGCGAAAACCATGGATCAAAACAAATGTACGCTTTTTTTCTCGGCGCTCCTCGTTTACAATCATTGGAATCGGCGCGCCCCAAAATCGCTGACGCGAGACAGACCAATCGCGCAAACGATACTGCACTTTGCGTTTGCCAATTCCCTTTTCTTCAATAAATTGAATGATTTTTTCTTTTGCTTGCTCGGTTGGAAGACGATTGAGAAAGTCGGAATTAACTGCCGCACCCGGGTTTGTAAACGCTCCTTCTGCGGTGCCTCCTGCTACAACTTCACGAATCGGAAGCAAATACTTCGTTGCAAACGCAAAATCACGCTCGTCGTGTGCCGGCACAGACATAATAGCGCCAGTCCCATAGCTCGCCAAAACATAATCCCCTATCCAGACAGGGATTTCTTCACCATTCACAGGATTAATAGCCGTAATGCCTTTCAATTCAACACCTGTCTTGTCCTGATCCACCTGCCGTTCCAGCTCTGTTCGCTTGGATGCCTGCTTGATGTATTTTTCTACGTCCTTGCGATTCTCCACGCGATCCAAAAATGACTTGACAAACACATGTTCCGGAGAAAGTACCATGTACGTGGCACCAAAAATCGTATCCGGTCGTGTGGTAAAAACCGTCACTTCGAGATCATTCGCGCATCCAATAGTCCCTTTGCCGTGTGGACGGTGAGGGCAGCAGTCACAAACAATCTTGAAATCAATCTGAGCGCCTTCGCTGCGACCGATCCAATCTCGCTGACGTTTTTTTGTTTCCTCCGGCCAATCAATTGTATCAAGTCCGTCAATTAGACGATCTGCATAATCAGTAATTCTCAAATACCATTGCTCCATTTCCTTTTGAACAACAACTGTTTCAGATCGCTCACATTTTCCTTCAATCACTTGTTCATTTGCCAAAACAGTTTTGCAATCATCACACCAATTCACCAGCTGTTTTTTTCTGTACGCAAGACCCCGCTTATACATCAACAAAAAAAACCACTGTGTCCATTTATAATAATCAGGATTGTGGGAACCTACTTCCCTATCCCAATCAACAGAAATGCCCAGTGATTTTATTTGCGAACGAAAATTATCAATTGCGTCCTCTGTGCTTTTTCGCGGATGAACATTTGTTTTGATCGCATAATTTTCTGCCGGCAATCCAAAACTATCCCAGCCAATAACTTGCAGCACGCTTTTCCCCAGCATGCGCTGATATCGCGCATAGATGTCACACGCCGTATACACCTCTGCATGCCCCACATGAAGACCACTGCCGGATGGGTATGGTAGCTGCGGCAAGATATACATTTTTTCCTTTTTTGTAACGTTTTCAGGGGTTTTGTACAAACCATCCTGCCCCCACCGAGCTTGCCACTTACCTTCAATTTTTTGAGGGTCGTATGTATTCATAATATTCCGTTTACTCGGCGTAGCGCAGCGAAGCCGAGCCATTTCGGCTCAATTTGCTTGGGTTCGTATGTTTTTATAAGCTCAAAACATGTAGCTTGAAACGTGTAACTTACTGCTCATTTTACAGAATCAACAGGTAAAGTGCAAGTTATTGGCTTATTTTAGGTAAATAAAAAACACCTACTTTTATGATGTTTTTATTAGCGAAACAACTCCATCACCTTTGGATGCAAATCCGGATTTGCCATAACATAGTCCTGCCTTCCTCGCTTCCACTCGTTTCCATCACTATCTGTCAGCCTGGCGCCAGCCTCTTCACATATCAAAAAAGCAGCTAAATAATCCCAATCCATTCCTGCATTCCCGGTCACAAAGTCAACTCCACCACTTGCTAGATAACATAGTTGCAAACTGCACCCATAATTATGGATCCAAGATTCGGATTGAAGCACTAGCTTTGCATTTGCCGCCCTATACCGCTCAATATAATCACCATAGATTCCCATATTGTTTGCTCGCGAAAAAACCCCAAACGCGGCATCCATTGACTGCACGGTGTTTACATGAATGCGCCGGTCATTCAAATACGCCCCCTTTCCCTTTTCCGCAAAAAAAAGATGCTCCGAAACAGGATTGTAGACCGCGCCCATATACCGCTCACCATCTTTCATAAGTGCTATGATAGTGCACCAAAACGGAATACCCTGCGCAAAATTTCTTGTGCCATCTATGGGATCTATCACCCATTCATACGGCGCGCCCGGGTTTATATCCTCGTCCAGCTCTTCGCAGCGGATATGGTGATCCGGATATGCTTGCCCAATCGCGTGGACAATGTAGTCGCTCACGGCAATATCAGCCTGCGTGATAAGATCGGCGAGATTTGACTTTGTTTTAGTTTCCAGCTCAGTGCCAAAGTATCCCAGAGCTATACCACCTGCTTTTTTAATTGTCTCCTTTAGGAAATGTTCCATGAAAATAGCCCTGATTAATCAGGGCTATCTTAACACTTTCAATCGGATTTGCAAATAAATATTCTATGGAGTCAATGTAGTTGTAACGTTAGATACATCACCACAGCTTGAGACGTTTGGAAATGCAGTATATGTGCCACATCCGGAATAGTTTGTTGTTGCTCTCACCCATAACGTTGTTGTCGTGTCTGTTTCTGGTGCTGTTGCAGTACAGAAATCCGTAATATTACTCGTAACAACTCCATGAGCTCTACAGTTTGCCCATTCATTCCAGCTCGCAGGCTCTTCGACGGCACTCGTACTTGTCGCCCAGTAGGCTGATCTGTACTCATGATACGACCCGCTTGTGTTTACTTTCCATTTAAAATTAATGGTAGTCCCTGATTGTCCACTGAAACTTGTTATCTGATGATTGGTAAGCCACTCCCACGCTGATGCGTACACAGGAGCTGCTAGCAACGCGACAACCATTAATCCAAGTCCGCTCCAAATTATTTTTTTCCTCATATAATAAAGTTAAGTATTATACCAGGAGTATATCACATTTGTTCTTTCATGTTATCCGCAACCCGCTCAATCGCTTTTACAAACGCGGCAGTGCGCATATCAATAGCATACTTTTCCTTTGTCTCCCACACCTCATTGAACGCGTCTACCATTATTTTTTCAAGCTTTGTCAAAACATCTTGTTCTGTCCAATGTTCTCCCTTTACGTTTTGATCCCATTCAAAATAGCTGACTGTTACGCCGCCCGCGTTGGCAAGCACGTCCGGAACAACGGTCACGCCCTTTTCCTTCAGAACCTCATCAGCCTCTGGGGTAGTGGGACCGTTTGCAAGCTCAACAATCGACTTTGCTTGAATGCGAGACGCATTATCCTGTGTAATAACATTTTCGAGCGCTGCCGGCACCAAAATATCAACAGGAAGTTCCAGCAGCTGTTCATTGGTGATTTTTCTGCATGGACCATCGTCTGAGACCTGTTCATCTATATTGCATACTGTTCCAACGCAGTAACAGCCCAGCATGCCACCATCATTCTTTATCTTTTCCGCTTTATCCGGATCAATACCATCTTCACTATAAACACCACCTTTTGAGTCACTCACAGCTACAATTTTATACCCCTCTGCATGCAAAATTTTTGCCATAAAACTGCCGGCATTGCCAAATCCTTGAATGGCGACTGTGGTGCCGGCCACATTCCAACCCATTTTGCGGGTGAGTTCGCGCACCATATACACACCACCCTGCGCTGTGGAGTACCCACGCGCCTCAGATCCACCGTCTTCAATATTTTTTCCGGTAATCACGCCCGGATCAGCATGGCCTACCAATTTTTCATATTCATTGCGCATCCAGCCCATAATTTGCGGTGTGGTATACACATCCGGAGCCGGAACATCTTTGTCTGACCCAATATTGCGCCACAAACCACGAACATAGCCGCGCGACAGTCGCTCCAATTCTCCTTCTGATAATTCCTTTGGATTGACAATCACACCGCCCTTGCCACCACCCATGGGAATATTAACGGTCGCGCATTTTACCATCATCCAAAAAGACAGTGCCTTCACTTCATCCACGCTCACGTCCCAATGGTATCGAATACCACCCTTATACGGACCCAGCGCATTATTAAATTGACTTCGGTATCCGGTAAAAACTTTTATACGTCCGTCATCCATGGTAACCGGTATGGCGAGCGTAATGAGCCGCTCCGGTTGCTTCAGTATCTCATGAATATTTGTGTCCAAGTGCATGATGGCAGCAGCATTATTCAGCTGTGTCATTGCATTTTGAAATGGATTGTTCATACAAAAAAAGTCCATAGCGCACAGTTCATAGTTCGTTGATATGGTGTTGTTTCATACGAACTAGTAACTGCAGGCTATGAACTAAATTAATTTTATGCTGTGTTAGATATTTTTTTCAATAAACTCCTTCAGGCGTTCTTCTGTCATGCCGCCAACTGTTTGATCTGCCACTTCACCATTTTTAAATACTAAAAAGGTAGGAATGCTCATGACCTGATACTTGCCGGGTGTTTCGTTATTTTCATCAACATTCATTTTTGCAATTTTGATTTTTGACGCATCCATTTCTTCTCCCAATTTCTCTACAATAGGTCCCATTTGCTGACAGGGACCGCACCATGGTGCCCAAAAATCCACAAACACAGGAACATCTGATTTTAATACTTCTTGTTCAAAATTATCCTCGGTAAGAATGACTTCAGCCATAGTATATGGTGTAAGGAGTTAACACATATTAAGTGTATCAAACTATTCCTTCTTGTCCAGTGTGAATAATTTGATGCGTTTCTCTTCAGAATACGCCTCAATGATATCACCATTCATAATTCTTGTTTTTCCACTAAAGGTAATGCCGCACTCCGTCCCCGCAGCCACTTCCTTGGATTCCTGTTGCCCAACCTGACACTTTTCAAGTGTTCCCTCTCCAATCATTTCGCCGTCACGCATGACACGAAGCTTGGCACCTTTTTTAAGCTTGCCCTCTTTTACCAAACCACCAACAATCATTGATGCTTTCTCTGTTCGGAAAATGGCTTTCACTTCAAGCTGACCAAGTTCGGTCACAATAACTTCATGATCAAGCAGTTTTTCAAGTTCTTCTTGAATCCAGTTGAGCAAATCATAAATGATGGTAAAGCGGTGAAACGCCACCTCTTTTTCGCGAATGGCCTCGTCAACCGTGGATGAAGGCTTCACATTAAACCCGACCAGTACGCCATGCCCGGCCTGCGCCTTTTGCACATCGTCCTCGGTAAAATTGCCCAAACCGCGCCCAATGATTTTGACCCCAACTTCAGCGTGGTCAATCTTATCAAGGGATCCAATCAACGCTTCAAGCGATCCAAGTACGTCAGCGCGGAGCACAATATTGAGTGTTTTTTTCTTATCTTCATTTTCCTCGGTACCGGCTTTCATGATGCTATGTTTTTCCGCGCCGGTCTGCTCATTTTTCTTTTGTTTTACATCAATCATCACCGCGTTTTCGGCATTTCGCAAATCCAAAACATCTCCAACCTCCGGGGGAAGTTTGAATCCGATAATTTGCGCCGGCACGGATGGTATGGCTTCTATAATCTCTTCGCCACGGTAATCTTTCATCGCGCGCACCTTTCCGTAAATTTCCTTGTTCACAATCAATTTATCGTTTTTTCTCAGTGTACCGGCCTGAATAAGTACGGTCGCAACCGGTCCTATGTTTTTATTCACATGTGATTCAATAATCGTCCCAACGGCCGGCATGGTCCTGTCTGCCTGAATAGTACTGTCATGCATATCCGCGACCAACAATAGCACGTCCAGAAGGCTATCAATATGAAGTTTTTGCTTTGCTGAAATTTCTACCATCGGAACATTCCCGCCCCAGGCTTCGGGAATCAAACCCTCGTTTGACAAATCCGTCATGGTGCGCTGCACATCCGCATTTTCTTTATCAATTTTGTTGATAGCAACAACAAAGGGCAGTTTTGCCGCCTTCACAATCTGGATGACTTCCTTTGTCTGTGGTTTTACCCCATCATCAGCCGCGACCACAATAATGGCAATGTCAGCGACCTTCGCGCCGCGGCTTCTCATAACCGTAAAGGCCTCATGCCCGGGTGTATCAATAAATGTTATCGCCCGCTCCTCACCGCTTTTTGGATCCTTCCAAATGGTTTGATACGCACCAATATGCTGCGTAATGCCACCCGATTCGGTGGACGTAATATCGGTTTGACGAATCGTATCAAGCAGTGATGTTTTTCCATGGTCAACATGTCCCATCACGACCACGACAGGAGCCCGACGCTCCATGTGCGTAGCTTCTTCCATGGCCTCTGCCAGGGCTTCCGACACTTGCGCTTCTTTTTCAAGATCAATATCTTGCTCCTGTTCCCTTGCAACGTTAAAACCAAGCTCTTCGGCGATGACGCCGGCAGTATCATAGTCAATATCTTGATTTTGATTGGCCAATATACCATTGCGCATCAACTCTGTAATGATTTGTGAAACCGGCAATTTTAGGCGTTCCGCCAGCACTCTCACCGCGATAAATGGTGGAAGCAATACCGTTTCACCACTTTCCTTGCGCAATTCCTTTTCCGCTTTTCTTTTTTCCTCTTGCTCTTTTTTTCTCTTATTGTCCATGTCCCGCTTTATCTTTGGCCACATCTTCATGATCTGCTGTGCCACTTTGTTATCGATCTTGATGGCTTTTCCGCCAATATCAAAACCGTATTCAGGGAGAATACGTAGGAGTTCTTTTGGATGCACGCGCAGGCGCCGTGCTAATTCAGTAACATTCATGGGATGTACGAAATACAAATTATACACCTGCCGGCTGGCAGAAAATTAGAACTGGAAATCGATTGGATTATAGACTGAATAGCATAAAAAGTCAATGATTTAGCAAAAAAAAACGAAAAAAGAACCGCAGCGATCCTTTTTTCATTTCTACACATTACTTTCCAAACTTTTCGTTGTACAGCTTCATCCCACGGACAATTGCGGCCACGGCCTCCTGTTTCCCGTCCACAGCGTTAATGTCCACTTTCTTCTGTTGTAAATTTTTGTATGTTTCAAAAAAATGCTTCACTTCCTTGACAGTATGCCGGTTGACGTCTGATACGTCTTGGACAGCATCCCAGCGCGGATCCTTCACCGGAACCGCAAGAATTTTTGCATCAGATTCTCCATCATCCATCATATCCATAATGGCGACAGGTCTGACTTTTACCAAAATGCCCGGATAAAGTGGCGCCGTAGTTAACAAAACCACGTCCACGGCATCGCCGTCGTCCCAAAGGGTCTGTGGGATAAATCCATAGTCAACAGGATACTGCTGCGAAGTGTGCAAAACTCTGTCCAGCGTAATCAAGCCGGTTTCCTTATCAATTTCATACTTATTGTGCGAGCCCTTGGGAATTTCAATAATGCAATTAAATTCCTCGGGTGCATTGTCGCCTACCGAGATGTCATGCCAGAGGTTCATAAAAAAGTGATTATGGATGTATGATTCAGTATTAGAATAGCAGAATGCCTCATTGATGTCTACCGGCTCAATGCGACAGACCACTCGCTGCCCCAACGAGCGGATTTGCTCTAAAGACGACGCAACCGAGAAACTTTTTCCTTTCGAGCAAGAATAATATACCCCTGACTCTCGACCCACCGCCCGACTGTTAGCATTTCAAGCAAACTGTACAGCTCTGCGGCCGCAGTGGAGTATGGGTGCGTTTTCTTCTTTATCCAGTGTAATGCGGCATTAAGATGGCGTAACATAAAAAACCCGCCATGCTCTTGAAACGAAGCGTACATTTCATCCGGGTGGACAAAAAACGTTGCCCACACCGTGGTATACATTGCTTTTATATCAAAACCGGCAGCCTGCAACATGCTGCGAAGTCTATCTTTTGAAAATAGTGATATATGAAACTGCTTGTGCGGATCTGTATTCAATCCCCTTTTCATCAAATAATTCCGAATATAGGCGTGATCACCAAGCGCTGACTCTGCAAACAGCGCCAACACGCCTCCGGGCTTTAACACTCTGTGTATTTCATACAGCCATGTCTCTACATCCTCTACATGCCCGAGCACGTCCGATGTATACACCGCGTCAAACGAGTCATTTTGAAATGACATGTGTGCTCCGTCAAACCAGTCTATCTGCGCCCACACCCCATATTTTTGAAGCCTTTTTTTTGCGATGTCAACCTGCAAATGCACAACATCAATGCCGACAACCTCGACCTGTTTGCCAAACAGCTTTTTCATATCTATCACAGCGGCACCTGTTCCGCAGCCCACATCCAAAATTCGGTATTTGTGACCCATTTTCTGCTTTGATTGAATGTCACGTTCAATATATCGGTACAGCAAAAATTTTTTAGGATAAAAAAATAACATCAGTTTATCTCGCAAACTGACACTGTCACCCTTGAATACGGGCTCTGCGTCCCAAAGTTCGGCACCCTGCTGTGTGACGATTCCCCAACCCATTGGCTTGTTTTCTCTGGTTGACATATAGTGTAAGTGTATCATACTTTACATAATACAGAAGACATAACTCAGATAACATAACACATGACTTTGAGTTTTTTTCTTATCGACAAGCCGACCGACTGGACCAGCCACGATGTGGTTGCTTTTTTGCGTGGCAGGCTCAAAGTAAAAAAGATAGGCCACGCCGGGACGCTTGATCCGTTTGCCACCGGTTTGCTTATTGTCGCTGTGGGTCGTGAGTCAACAAAAAAACTGGATACATTTAAGAGCATGAACAAAACGTATGTCGCAACACTTCGGCTAGGCGCTACCAGTGACACCGGCGATTTGACCGGTGCTATCACTCCAATAAGCGCTGCAATACCAACCAAGAATGATATTGAGCACGTGCTCCCTTCATTCCTGGGCGAGCAAGACCAAATTCCACCCATGTATTCCGCAAAAAAAATAGGCGGCCAAAAATTATATGCGCTTGCCAGAAAGGGTGAGACGATTGAACGAGCGCCATCGCGCATTACCATACATGCTATTCGTTTGCTCGAGTACGCCTATCCGGATGTTATCTTTGAGGTTGTATGTTCCACAGGCACATACATTCGGACGCTGTGCGGCGATATTGGCGCAGCGCTGGACGTGGGCGCGTATTGTAATGAACTGCGCAGAACACGCATTGGGGAGTATCGAGTGGAAGATGCTATCCCGCCGGAGCAGGTTCAACGCAATGACCGCTGATAGCGTATCGCAAATCTGTGCGCTTCGTCGCGCGCGCGGATGAGGAGCAATTTGTTCATGCTCACCCAACGAATAAACGCTCTGCCAGAAGTTGCGCTTGCCGGCAACGTAAATTCATTTTTATCTCGCCGTGGTCCTTTGGCAATTCCCACCAGCGGCACTTTGAGGCCATGCTCATCTAATATTTTTTTCGCGCGATTTACCTGTGGCTTGCCGCCATCAATTAAAAAGACGTCCGGCAATGGCCACTCATTATGCTTCAGCCGCCGTGCAAGCACCTCCGCGAGGGCGTCCACGTCACTTTGTCCTTTCACCCTCCGAATTTTAAATTTTCTGTACTCGGATTTTACTGGTCCGCCGGCATCAAATACCACCATAGAACCGACCGCACCGGTTGCACCCAAATTGGAAATATCATATCCCTCGATTCTGGACGGAAGACTCTCTGCTGCAGGGGAATGCTCAAAAAATGATTTATTCAAGATGGCGATATCATGAATGCGAGTAAGCTGCGCCACCTGATCACGCAACCGCGCAGCTTCTTCATATTCTTTATCTTTTGAAGCGCTTTTCATTCGTTGCTCCAGCGTTCTGATCAAACTTTTCTTTCCTCCGTTCAAAAATCGCGCGAGTGGAAGGATGACCTTTTTTTTGTATTCAGCTGATGATATTTCATTGATACACACGCCCAGGCATTCATGGATCTGATAATACAAACACGGCTTGTGCGTTCCCTTTTTTTTATTCTGCATTGCTTGCTTTTGGCAGGTAGAAAACTGAAACATGCGGCGCAGTAGCTTCACTGTTTCTCTGGTGTTTAATCCGGGGTATGGCCCAAACACATACAAATATTTTGCATCTCTCACATGGTTATATTCATGCTGTCGTATGGTACGAACCTGCGGATATGTTTCATCCGTTACAGCAATGTAGTTCCAGCTCTTATTATCCTTGCCAAGAACATTGTATTTTGGTTGATACTTTTTTATGGCATTGGCCTCTGCGATAACAGCCTCCAGCACAGAGTCTGTTTGCTGTACCTTGATCGTGTTGATTAAGTAGGAAAACTGCTCAATAGGCCGCGAACTCCGTGCACCAACAAAATAACTGCTCACTCTGTCTCGCAGCGACGTTGCCTTGCCAACGTAAATAAGATCCCCAGAAATCGAGTAGAATAAATAAATACCTGGGGCATCCGGCAGTGATCTTGCTTTTTTACGAAGCACTTCTTGTTTCATACTGCTGTAATTGTAGCACAAAAATACGTTTTGTCCCCCATTATTCATGTTTTCTTTATTGCAGAATTATTGGTCAGTGCTATACTTTTTTTAGACCCATTCGGTCATTTCACTCACTATACGTACATATGGAATGTACCAGCTGCAACATGGAGGTCCATCGCTATGCCTGTGACATCTGCGAAATCTGCGAAGACTGTGGATGTGAACACACAGCAAGCATGGATGCGTTTAAGGAAGATTCTGAGAACGCTGAGGATGCGAACAATATCTAACCACAGAATGTCAAAGGACGGAGCACTGCTCTGTCCTTTGTTTTTACAAATCATTTACTCGTTCAAGGGCAACTCAAACCAAAAGGTTGTCCCCTTTTGCTCTTGACTCTCAAATCCTATCGTGCCGCCGTGCCTGCCAATGTATACGTTTGCTATTGCCAACCCAACACCGGATGCATCAGGCAGTATGGTAGCAGCATTGCTGGCGCGACAAAACTTTTTAAAAATATTTTTTTGATCACTCACCGGTATCCCAATGCCAGTATCATGTATTTCAAACCGTACTGCTGCCTGCGTTACCTTCCATATGACTGTAATAGCTCCTTTTTCTTTGGTGTAATCAATAGCATTGCGCAATAGCTGTGTAAATATTGTACGCACTTTATCTGTATCAGCGGAAATATCCGGAGGATCGATTGACGCGGGATCCACAGAAATTGCAATTCCCTTTGCCTTTGCACGACTTGCAAATTCAGACAAAACACTATTCCATATAGCAGGCAGCGACACTGATTCTTTTTTCAAAGTGACTCGACCCTCTTCAATATCCATGATCGTAATCAGATCGTTAATTCTATTAATCACGCGCACTTCAGCATCATGCGAGACACGCAAAAATTCTTTTTGCTCGCTTTTAAGCGGACCCAATTCACCTGCCAGAAGCGTCTCCATGTTCCATCGAATGGAATTAAGCGGCGTACGCAGCTGATGCGACACGATACGAATAAACTTATTTCTCAAATCGGCCATCTCTACTATTTGCCTTTCTTTTTTTAGTTTCTCTGAAATATCTCGTGAAACAGCATAGACACCCTCCACTGTTCCTTTTGCCCCACGAATTGGAAATACTCGCTCCTCACACACTTCTCTGTTTGATCCTTTTTTCGTATGACGTATTACTACAGCAGACATCGTTCCCAACAAGGCTTTTTCAAACGCTTTTTTAAATTTAGCCTGATCCTTCGGCACAATGGTTGTGAGCGGATCAAACGCGGCAATTTCATCTTTTTTCAAAAAATGCTCTTCTATTCCACTTTTACTAATAAATTGAAGCTTTCCATTTAAATCAAATAATTTTATGCAGTCCGGCGAAGAGTCTGTTACCGCCTTATATTTTTCAGCCTGCGAGTTAGCCAAGTCATACAAAATATTTTCTCTTTCACGTATCAGGTACCGATGTCTGGCATAAAAGCCAATAAGAATTGAACCAATTGAAAAACTACCTATAATTGTCATAATAATGAGCCACAATCGGATGGTAGCAACTTCCTCGTAAACAGCCTCATCAAACAAATATAAATTTACTACCAAAGCATCGCCACCGTCCAGCGGCACAGCAATATAAATTTCGCTATCATAAGATTTTCTATCAGCATCTTTTTCAATAAACTCGCTAAATTCCTCCTCTTCGTGATCTATCTCCTCAGTATAGACTCCAACACTAAGTGCTCGCGCAACCTCATTGGCCTCATATACCCTACCAATGTGATCCACTTCTTTTGACCATAATACATGCGCAGTATCATCAAAAAAAACAATGTTACTTATACCCCCTAGTGATTGAATATCCTCTACACTATTTTCAATACGCTGCACAAATGACTCTTCTCCTGATCGATCACCGAAAAATCCTACTTCTCTTGATGCAATTAACTGCACTGATTTTGTTATTCTCTGCGCCCGCTGATCAACAAGATAAATTTTTACCTGTTGCGTGAAGAAAACAACGGCAGCAATACCAAAAGTTATAAGAACCATCAGTATAATGACAGACCCGGAGATAAAATACTTATCCAACCTTTTTCTATCAAATCCTATATTATTTTTTTTGACAGGCTTTTCCATACAACAATTTCTGAACAAAAAAAATAAAATTCTTTTGTTACTCACACCAGTATACACCAAAACAAAAGACACAGCTATAAACTGTGTCTTTGATATAATTTA
>Ga0210057_1001292_pt1 | contig 38446 bp, 49 predicted proteins | sample CryGeyCG2114_010_2_FD_183968 | JGI IMG/M metagenome (GOLD analysis project Ga0210057, IMG submission 183968) | Groundwater microbial communities from aquifer - Crystal Geyser CG10_big_fil_rev_8/21/14_0.10 (SPAdes) (version 2) | ecosystem: Environmental > Aquatic > Deep subsurface > Groundwater ... | reverse complement strand
TCAATAAAAGAATTGAAGAATCTTTTGAAGAAAACCAATGCTTTCATGGTTTGGGGAGGAGCAATAGGAGTTGTTCCTGCAGATGCAAAGATAATCAAAATAGAAAAATCGTTGAACATTGATCCCAAATCACAACTTCTTGCATCGATAATGTCAAAGAAATTTGCCGTGGGAAGCAGGTATATTCTTATAGACATCCCTTACGGAAAATCTGCAAAAATTTTATCTAAACACAAAGCAGAAGCACTCAAGAGAAAATTTAAACAGCTTGGAAAGCATTTCCACAAGAAGATGGATGTTGTCCTTACCGATGGAAGTCAACCTATTGGAAACGGGGTCGGCCCTGCCTTAGAGTTGATGGATATAGTTAAAATTCTTGACCCCTCAAAAAAAGGTCCACGCGATTTGGAAAAGAAATCCCTATTCTTGGCAGGAAAAATTTTTGAAATGACTGGCAAAGCAAAACAAGGCAAGGGAATTCAGCTTGCAGAGAAAATTCTTTACTCTGGAAAAGCTTTCGAAAAATTCAAACAAATCGTCGCTGCCCAAGAAGGAAATCTAGATAGGATAAAATTTGCAAAGTTAAAAAAAGATATTTTTGCGAAGCGCGCGGGAAAAATAATTGAGATTGACAATAAAAAAATAAATAATCTTGGAAAAATTGCAGGTTCTCCTGTTGACAAATCTGCAGGACTTTACTTGCATTTCCATGTTGGAGACAAGTTCAAAAAAGGAGATAAAATTATCACGATTTACTCGGAAACAAAAGCCAGACTTAAAGAGTCCATTAAGTTTTACAACGCAAGCAAACCGATTAAGTTTAGATAATCTCTTTTCTATAATAATCATATTTTTAAAGTTGAAGAATGTAATTTTTGCATGAGAGAATCAGAGCAATTGCGCAGATTGACGGATTACTTCAAAAAAAATCTTAGAAAAGGATACACTGCTGAATCTCTAAAATGGGCCCTCATAAGTCAGGGATATTCCCGTACTGCCGTCGAAAAAGCGATTGTTGAAACAACTAAAGAGCTCGCTAAAGAAGCTCCGGTGATAAAGGAAAAACCAATGATAAGTCACGAAATTTTAGATGAAAACGATAGGCCGGTTGTTTTCCACAGAAAGCCTTGGTGGAAAAGATTTTTTGGATTTTGAGTTATTTTGCTCTTCTTAGAGTATATCCTGAAAATAGTTCTTCAAATACCTTATTCTTTGAAACATCTGCGACTGCTCTCACATAATCTACATTCTGTTGTCCGAAGGTGTAAAACCCGTTGATTAAAGAAATTGCCTCGTCTGTCGGTTCTGCTAGGCCTGAAAAAGAAACTATGTTGCATAAAGGGTCTTTAGAAGATTGGTCTTGCCAAAGTACAGCCCCTTGATATCTCTTCATTGCTTCGTCTCTTGTTTGCCAACTTGATACGCATGAAGGTTCTCTAAACCAGTCCGCAAGGAGCCGATGTGCCTTTTCTTGCGCAAATCTTTTGTACAATTCTATTTTTTGAGGATCATATTCACCGACGAGGATAATCTGGTTGTCTGTAAGATTTTTAGAGCCAATGAAAAGAGCTCCTCCTCTTTTATCTGGTTTAGGGTTTGAACGAAGTTCTTGAGAAAAATCTATAAGTCTTTTCGTAAGATCTGTGTGAAACTCAGCATCTATCATTTTTTTGTAACTCTCTGGGTGTTTTTAAAAATTATCGTGCTCGTTTATCTATCAAAACCTTTAAAACTTCACAATGAATTCTTAATTTAAGCCGTCATGCGGAGAATGGTATTCCACCTGGTTTGAGAGTGAAGCATGCTTCCCACTTGTGTCGAAGTAATTCACCACAAGCCCAGGGCCCTTGTGGCATCCAGGTTCGATTCCTGGTGACGGCGTTCTAAATAAATGAAAAAAAGAGCAATGGTAGTTATCGGAATTGTTGTTTTAGCTGTTGCTCTTTTTGTAATTTTTCACGAAACAAATCAAACAGGTACTGCAAGCTCAAATACCCAAACGGTTGAGATAACACCCTTAAGTCAAGAAGAGATTCAAAAATTTTCTCAAACAATCTTGTCAACCGACTTTGTAAAAGATCTGCCTGAAAATAGTCCTTTAGCAATAACCTTTTTTGACTTTGAATCTGGCCAAAGACGTTGGCGTACCAGTTTTCTGATAAACAATAACGGTTTTCTTTCTGAAGGAAATCCTGACGTAATTATCTCCATGAATTCTAAATATCTTTCTGAACTTAACGAAGACAATTTATGTGAAATTTTAAGTAAGGCAAATAAGGCGGGAGATATCGGATTTAGTAGCAATATTAATAAAATTTCTCTTTTGATAAAATACCATGATATGTTAAAGCATAGGGATTGTTTGGGAATATGAACTTAAATAATATTTCTTCCAAAATAGCTTCTTCCACCCATATCAAGTCTTGGCCTACACTCTATCTCCCAGTTTCCTATTTTGATAAAATATGCAAGCATTTCTCGTGAATTTTCAAGATAATGCCCAGCAACTTCTATTTCTTTATCTTCGGTTTCAGCTATAATTAGCTTTGCAAATAGTTCGTCATAATCTCTATCTTCATCCGTAACTGCTCTACAGTTCAGAGGTCTATTCGGCAGACCCTCTAATTTAAAATCCACCGGCCCCCAGCAATCGTCGTCTTTTTCCTGATCCCAAATTTTATCTATTCTAGATTTCGTACGACTAAGAAATTCTCCCTTTTGTGAGGATATAAGATCTTCTATTGAAATCAACTTTTTTTCAGAAGCCTCTTTACAAACTAGATATTTCATAGAAAAGCCATCTGCAAACAATTTATAATTCTTGTGAATGCTCAAAAAAATCCAACACCCTCTTATCAGGACTCCAAACTTCTACATTATCTCCTTCAAACCTGAGGCCGCGATAAACTTTTTGTACTAATTCCCTCTGGGCCTTATCCTTATAAAAATCCCAATAGTGGTTTGGTCGCGTTTTGTAAAGAATTTTCCAGAAAGGATCTTGAACATTCGGATTGGGGTATTTTGTAAAAATGATGCTTCTGCATTCGTCTCCGGGAAAATCTATTCCCCTGGAAACTCTCGTAGAAAACAAAATCTCTCTTTTCCCTTTTTTGAATTCCTTAACATCTGTCCCGTGTTTATCTTGCTCTTCTTTCAATTTTTCCCGACTAATCAAATTTCTAATTCTGTATCTTTCCACTTCTTGCTCTGTGGGCATATCTGTAAATGCGTTTATATGAATCAGCGTCGGTCTTTTTGCAAGTCCAATACAATTGTCCAGTGCCTTTAGATAGCCTTCTCTTGAATTTTCTCCCGAAGAAAAATTGGAATATTTGAAATCCTTTTCAAGCCCCATCCTCTTTATGTGGATTTGACCCTGCCATTTATCTTCTGCAGTCAATAGTGAGAAATTCTCTATACCGAAAATCTCTTTTAGAACTTTTTCGGAGTGGATCGTTCCAGACATTAGAACCAGAACCTTATTCTTGTCAACAAGTTCCTTAAATCTTTTTGCAAGATTAACTGAAAGCACGTCAAATAACAAATTATTGTCTTTCTTGGTTGCAATTACATATGTTTCGTCGGACATCCCTCTAAAAGTTTTTGCTGTTTCTTCTACTTGAAAAAGATAACTTTCATCGTCTATATCTTCAAGCGCTTTTGGAGACTTCCAAAAAATTCTAAACAAATCATAAAGTCCTGTTTCTTTGAGAGGGATTATATCTCCCGAGTTTATCGAATCTCCTATTCGAGGATTGTCTTTCAAGTGTTTTATTATCTCAAACATTTCCTTTATATCTTTATCAAAAGACTCTTTTTCTCTTGCCAATTGCAAAAGAGAGTTTTGCATCCTCTCTAAATTAATTGTTTTAAGATTAGAAAAACTGTCCAAGAACTCGTCGCATTCATCTATAATTTCAATTTCTGTCAGGGGTTTTCTATTCATAACTGTTTCAAGTTTGTATTTCATGGAATTAAAAACGATGACTTCTGCGTCGATAAAAGAATTAAACTGTTCATAAAAAGGGCAGCCAGATTTTCTCTGATAAATTGTAAACTCGTTTCCGTCAAGTCCCATATATTTTCTTTTTTTAGCATTTTTGAAAATCTTACCTCCCAAATCATATTCTGATTTGTAAACAGGGGACCAATAAGGACAGAGACTTGCAACGGATGCACGCTTAACATCCTTAATTTCATTTATTTTGCTTCCGTCGACCAAATCATTTTTCAGAAGATACTTCTTTATTTTTTCCCAATTTCTCTCCTTGATATCTATTTTACAGGGCAAATCTCTGTTATCTGCGGATTGGTCTTCCTTCATCTGCCTTTCTATCTCTTCTCTCCTTCCAGAAAAAATGTCATGGAGTTTTGAATTAATTTCTTTTTTTATCACGGGAACAGCATCATGGTTTACTTTTAGAAATGTGCATGGATGATTATTTCTCCCTGTTATTATGCTTATTTTCAATTTTTCTTTATTATCTTTCAGAACATATTTTTCTTCAGCATAATCTTTTTGGTACTGTCTTTGGAGATTTTTTCCTGGGACAACTATTGAGGTTTTCCCTAATTCTTTTGCAATATTCAACGCAATTGCACTTTTCCCTGTTCCACATGCGCCGTGTATAAAAATAACCCTTTTGCCTTTCTTTATTTCATTAAGAACTTCATGCACTATATCTTCTTGGGTTTTTCCATTGGAAAATTTAAGCGGTGCAAGATACTTTTCTTTTTCATATAATGACCAGAGTTTAGATTTCATTTTAAAATGGAGCCTGTGAAGGGATTTGAACCCCCGACCTATTGCTTACGAAGCAATCGCTCTGCCACTGAGCTACACAGGCGCAGCACTACAGGAAACAAAAAACCTGATTATAAAAAGTTGATTGTTCATTTAGTAGAAATGATTATAAGTTCAATTAGTATAAAATGGATATGGTTAGCGAAAAAATCCAGATAAGAAAAATGTTGGAAAATCCTAAAGTTAGGAAATACGTCCTCAAAAATTTGGGACCAAGTCTATTTTCTATTGGCTATTCAGAAAGTCTTGTAAATGATTTGCTTAAAAGTATTGAAAACCTAGAATTTGAAAATTTTCAAAAAAAGCATAAAAAAGAATTAGAAAAAGTAAGGATTATAGATTTTTTTCAGAAAACAGTTCCTCCTTATTTCAGAAAACAAGTTATACCTCATATACCCAAATCTAAAACTATTTTAGATCTTGGTTGTGGCACGGGAATTATGGCTCACTTATTGGAGAAAAGCGGAAAATTTGAAGAAATTCTTGGGATAGAAATTAATGAGTATCCTGAATGGAAAAATTTCAAAAGTGATAAAGTAAAATTAAAAGTTGTTAAAGAAAATGCTTTTGAAAACTTTCTGAGAAAGACCAAACCTGATACAATAGTCCTCACGTGGGTTCTTCATCATATGACTCTCGAAGAACAAGAAAGGTATTTGAAGAAAATTTACTCTCTCTTAGACAAAGTCACTATTGTGGCTCTTGAAGATTCTTTTTCTACAGAACTTAAACCTGAAGAAGACAGGGGTGTTTTTGATTCTTTTAAAAATCTTAGTTTGGAAGAAAAGTATTCTATAATGTCTATTCTTGATTGGCTTGCAAACAGAATTATCGGGCTAAAAGAAGATATGCCCATCCCTTTTGCTTATCGCACACTAGAAAGTTGGCAAAAGCTTTGCGAAAGAATCGGTTTTCGAGTTATTGAAAAAAGATACATTGGTTTTCCAGAAAATAGGGATATTGACACTCCTCAAAGTTTAATCGTGGTAAAAAATAATTACTTTTTCTTCCCCCACCAAATAGCACCAAAGAAAATACCTGACAAAAGAAGCCATTGCCATGCTGTAGAATTTGTTGGTGTAAAAAGAATTGCTACAAAAGATAAGGCCGAAATTGCTCCAAAAATTCCATTCTCTACCATTTAAATGTCAATGAACAGAGATTTATAAAATTATAGAAAAATTAAAAATATGCACTTATATCTTTAGAAGAACCAACATATTTCTCCGGGTTGATTCTAAGGTCTCTAACAATTGCTCTCGCTTTTTCTTTTGTTGCATTAAAGTATGCAATTGTGCCCCCTACTCCTCCCGAACCGGCCGATTTAATATTAAATTTCTCCATGACTGTGCAGGCCAAATCTCCTGGCCCCTGCAAAGTCTCTAAAGGAAAGACCCTAAAATCTCCTTTACGCCCAAAGAACTCTTCGTATATTCGTCGAGATGAAGAATCAACTTTATCGGAATATACTCTTTCTGGGACATAAACGCAGCCCCTTCCATAGTCCTCTTCGCCATCAAAATCTAATATTACATGAAGTGTTTTTTTACTGGCTTCTATTACATCTCCCATAACGTTTCTTAGTAAGGCACTTTATAAGAATTATTGTGTTGCATCGCTAACTAACCAAATGCTCTTCAGATTAATTCAAAAAATAATTAATCATCCGAAGAGCGCGCTAAGACCTTCTGCAGCAGCAGCTTTAGGTTCTTCCTTAGGCTTGTCTTCTTTCTTTTCAGCCTTGGCTTCCGTAGGCGCACTTGCTGGTGCACTTGCCGCTAAGCTCGCATTTGCAAGTTCGCTGTCTATGTCAACACCCTTAAGGCTAGCAACAAGAGACTTTATCTTGGCTTCCTCGTCGGCACCAACATTAACACCGGCCGCAGTTACGACTTTCTTAAGGCCTTCTTCATTAACTTCCTTTCCGACCTTGTGTAACAAAAGCGCAGCATATATGTTCTCCATTTTATTCCTCCTGAGTTTTAGTTTGGTTTACTTCTTGTGAATTTTCTTGATTTGCTTCGCCCGATGGCTTTGCCTTTCCTGATTCATTCAATTCAGATTCTTTTTTTTCTGCTTGAACATTTTCACTTTTGCCCACGTCAGCAACACTTTTTTCTCTAACAAATTTTTCCAAAGCAATTCCCTGCACTCCTGCCTTTCCAAGTAAGAATGTTATGGTGTCTTTTGAAGTGTACCCAATTTCAACAGCGAAGGCAAGAGATTTTCCGAACGCTGTCTTAAGCTCGTTAAGAGTTCCTTCTTGGTCTATGCTGATTTCAGTATAAACTTTTCCTTCCTTGGCATCAAATGCCGCGATTGGAATGAATCCCACTGTGAATGGAAATATCCCTAACTTACCCATCAAATCCGCCGCGCCTTGAGAAATTTTCTGACCTTTCTTTGCAACAATTTTAGGTTCTTTAATTGTAATTTTTCCCTTATCAATTTGAATTTGAATTCCCAATGCTCCTAACTCGCTGATAGCAGGACCTGGAACAAGATCTGTTGGACCCTCAGGAATCTCGATATCTGCAGGAGCCTCTTGTCCTGGCTTTGCTTTTGCGGGACTTCTTTTGTTAAGTAAATCTGCTGCAAGTTCAAAAGCATCCAAATTCGAAAATAATATTGCTGTACTGTCCTGAATTTTTTCTTTCAATTGTTCAACAACTTCGCTTCCCAATGAATCAAGCGCTCTAAAAGTAATACTCTTCTTCGGAACTTTAACAATTGCCTTCCCTCTAAGCTTCTTTGAAATCTCTTGGAACTGTGAACCTGGAATATTTTTTATCGATGCAAGAAGAATTGTCCTATGGTCTTTAGCAAGCTTTGTAATTTCTGCAGCCTCTTTTTTCTTCGCTTCCGAAACATGAGTCGTCTTTTTACCAGTCATTTTATTTTGGATCCTCCAGCATTTTAGTAAGCTCACCTCTCGTGGGTCTCCGTGTAGCTGCTATAGTCATGAACTCTCTTGTTTGTGCGCGAACTTTTTCATCTGCTTCTTTCCAGTTCCCCCAATCAGGAAAATTTTCGTCGGGATTTATACCGAAAACATCGCAAGCGTGAATATAACTTGTCCTTGCAAAAGCCAAACCATAATTTGTTGGTTTTCTTCTGATGCTACTTGCAAAAATTTCAGAACCTTCGTTAAATTCAACGTCGTAAATATATTCCAAAGCACAGTTTACTTCCTCATCACTCAAATTCAGTCTAACACAGTACTCTAAAAAATCTTCTGGGCGGCCCCCTCTCTGAAAAAATAATTCCCTCAAACTCCATAAGAAAGGTTCCCCATTTCTTTTGAAATATCTCTCTCTTTCTTGAGAGTCATATTCAAGAATTTTCCTCTGAATTTCGCCATACGAGGCAAATACTGGTTCAGCTAGTTTTTCTCTTGCTCTTTTGCTCAATTTTGTTTCTTGATATTCTCTTTCCATTTTATCTTCTTGAAACTAACAGCCTCCTATGCGTTTCTTCTCTTTGTGATTTAGGATACAAAATCGCTTTGAAGCCTCTAGGCAAAACTTCTTTTGCTTTTTCTAATCCTTCCTCAAGTCTTATGGACGAAAGGTTCTGCCCCAAACTATCAACTTCTATAATTTCTCCTTGTTGTAAGTACTTCGTTGTGAGATTTATTCTTTCATCAACACTTCCAGTTTGCCATGTAGAGTATTCTTCCGGAGACATCCTATTAATAAAATCTTTTTTGTATTCCATTTTATCTCACACTCACCTTTTTTGGTTTAGTCATTGTGAATTTTATTTCAACATTTTTGATATTATCAATCCCTTTTGGAAGAACTTTGAGAATTGCATTATAAATAGCCATAGCGTTCTCAGAGATTTCAGAGTCTTTCATGCTTTGTTTTCCGACGGCAAGTTTGATACTTGATTCCTTCGCTTTAATTCTCACAGAATTGTTTATTTTTTCTTTGAGTTCTTCAATATCCTTATCAGAGGCATTAACTAAAATTCCCATTTGTGGAGAAGGCATTTTTCCTGCAGGGCCCAAGACTCTTCCGAAAGTTGCTGCAACTTTTGGCATGACGCTCGCCTGTGCAACAAAGAAATCATATTTTTTCACAACTTTCTTCATGTCTTTTTTGTCGTTGTATTTCCTAAACTGTTCTGGTGTTATTGTGTCAACATTTTTGTTTGTTGCTTCGAAAAACGCGCAAACTTTTTTATCCTTAACTTTGAAAGGCACACTTACAAATAAGTTAATCTGACTTTTCTTAACATCGAACTTTTGCAAATTTATAATCAGGTCCGCTGTCTGGTCAAATTTTCTTTCTTTGTCTTTTCTCAATTCAGCCAAAGCTGCTTCCAGTTGTTCCTTAAGTTCTGCCATTTTGATAACCTTCTACAGTATGCGCAAATACCTTAGAACCATTTGGCGAAGGTAATTACGATGTAGTTTATTGGTTAGTTTTCTGAGAAGATGTTGGTTTATAAAACTTTTCTTATCAGTCCTGAACAACAATTCTTATAAATAGATTTTTCTGTTTTTATTCATGGAGCTTGTAGCATTACTCTCAACAGGAAAAGGAACGTGGGCCCAGGTGTCAGGTTTAATGAAATACGGAGAGTGGGACAATGTAATTCTCATCGGGAGCGATTTTGCTTCAACCTTTGATTCCCCCAAAAAATTTGAATTCGTAAAAGTAGATCTCAATCAAAAACTGAAAGATCTTAGAGACGATATCATGAAAAAACTTAAAGGCAAAATAAAAGGGACAGAAGTTGCGTTGAGCATTGCTTCTGGCGACGGAAAAGAACATATGGCCCTTATATCTGCATTAATCAATTCTCCTGTGGGAATACGCTTCGCGGCTTTAACAAAAGAAGGTGTTGTGGATTTGTAGAAAGTTATAAAACCTTTTTTTAATTTGTTGCTTTATGAAGAAGAGAGACTTTGAAGAAATTTTGAAAAACTACTCTCTTGGTAAGTATAAGAGCTCAGAACATATCTGGTGGGCTTTTGGAAATACTGTTTTTATCTTAAAGACTTCTAAAGGAAAATACCTCCTCAAGAAATTCCATTCGTCAAACAACAGGAAAATAAACTTTCAAGTAGAAGTTATGGAATTACTCAACTCTAAAGGACTCCCTGTCCCGAAAATTCATAGAACTAAAAAAGGGAAGTTAATTTTAAAATACAAAAGTAATTTCCTAATCTTGCAAAAATTTGTTGAAGGAAAGGCTACTTATTCTTTCACAAAGGCTCTCGTTAAAGATTGTGCTAAAATTTTAAGCAAAACTGATAAAATCTTAAAAAACTTAAGAAAAAAACCGTTATTTGAATGGAAAAAGAATCATCAGTTTAACTCAAGGAATTTGACTATTAAAAAAGTCGAAAATTTCAATCTTAAGCAAGAATCCGTAAAGATTGAAGGAGAGTTAAAAAGAATCAATAGAAGTAAACTTTCAAAATCCTTAATTCATAGCGATGCTCATGGAATAAACTTGCTTTCAAGGAAAAATAAAATTGTGGCATTAATCGACTTTGATGATCTGCATTATGATTATTTATCTGAAGAAATTGCAGTTTTCCTAACTTGTCTTGTACATAAAGATAAAATATACAAAGATTTCATCCGAGTTTTTGTGAATGAGTATAAAAAAGAGCTACCTTTGAATAAAGAAGAGAAAAAGGCCATCTATTATTTCATGAAAAAAAGATTTCTAGGTGCAATTGATTGGACAGAAAAACACAAAAGAAAACTCAAAGATAAAAAGAAAATTGAAAAGACAAATAAAAATATTCAAGACTCCATTAAGTCCTACTTAAACCTCGACAAAATTTCTTTAGACGAATTTATTGGGATAATCTCCTAAAACCAACTCAAACCCCAGAAGACCATCAACAGCAAAAGTATCAAAAGGAAGAATTGTGTTGAAATCTTAAATGCCCTTTCTGCAGTTTTCTCTTTTTTTGTCAGACTTAATATTGTTAGATAAAAGAATCTTCCTCCGTCGAAAATTCCTACAGGAAGCATATTTATGAAAGCAACGCTTATGCTAATCAAAATCGTCCACCAAAGGAGATTATAGATAAAAATCCCCAAACCATCCAGTTTTGGTTGGTAATAAACATTTGATTTCTTAAAGGAAGAAAGTTTGTCAACAATTTTTCCCATTATCCCTGATCTTCCTGAGGACAAAAATCCAATTCCCAACCATGCTGTTCCCTTCCTGTCAGGGTGTTCTTCCAAAGTAATATTTCTAGTTACAAAACCAGCGTCTGTTTTTGTTGTCACAGTAATTGTTTCCCCCGGAGAATACTTTGAAATTTCCGAAGAAAGTTCTTCCAGACTTCTTACAGATACACTATTTATTTCTGTAATTGTGCTCTCCATTCTATCTCTAATCGCAGGAGCATCATTATAAGCAAAAATTTCTCCATCGTTGTTCTCTTGACCCTTGAGTATCTCTTTTGTGACCAAATAAGTTTGATTCCCGTAATTCACTTTGCTGAAGTTGGTTTCGTTAGCCAAAGAAACCAATTGAGAATAGTTTCCTGTTTGGAGATCTATCCCATTAATGGAAGTAATTCCTGCAACGGCAATTTGAGATGTGGCGTAGCTATCAAAAATTACTCCCGAAGGAGAGAATGCAAGTGAAAAGAAAGCCCACAAAATTCCAAAGAATAAAATCGCTGTTAAAACATTCGCGAAAGTCCCCGCGGATACTGCGGCCATTTGCTCGAATCTCCCTGCCTTGCTCATGCTCTTTTCATCTTGTTCTACAAACGCTGCAGGGAAAATTGGGAAAAAGTAAGGGAAAAACGCAAATCCCGTTGTCTTTATTTTGATATTAAATCTTCTCATAAAAATTCCATGGAACAACTCATGGGGAATTGCAATAACTGCAAGAATAACTATCCAGTATGTGAAATAAAAAGGTGGTAAAAAACTAAGCTTGAAGACTTGTGGTAAGTAAGGAACAAGTGGTAATAAGGGAGGAATTTTTATTGCCCTAACTATCTCGGGCGCAAAAAAATAAATTTTAACTATTCCATAAATCAAATAAATAACGCCTGCCATCAACAAATAACCGACTACAATTGAAACGTAACTTAGGGCCTTAAGGGTTCTTTTGTATTTCTTGCCGAGATAATTTATCAGCTTCACACCCCATTGTGCTCTATACAAAATCATCAAGCCTTCTCGTTTGATGTTGTGCTTTCTTGTGTAAATAAACGTTGTGAAAAAAATTAGGAATATCGCAAGAAATCCTAAATCTATATATGTAAAAATCTCAACCATTATCTCTTTTTCTCAGAATGATTATTTCTTTTTCAAAGGTCTAAAAGCATTCTTCGTGCATTTCCTGCATCTAACCTTTCCCTTTAGAATTTTCTGAGGATCAGCGCGAATCTTCGACTGGCAATTTTTACATACAAAAACGTTTTTGAACATTCTGTTTTGTGCTTCAGATATTTTTGCCATTTTATAAATTGTCTCCTGTAATCATCTGCAAATATTTTCGGCCTTCTTCGGAGTTATCTTCAAGATATTCCCAAGGGGTTCTGCCTTTTTGATTGGTTATGTACCCTTCTTCATTTAACTTGTAACTTCTAAGTTCCAATCCCACCACAGGATCTAGAGCAATAAAAATTGCCTCTCTGTAACCGTACCTGTCCCCTTTAGTAATGTGGGTTAATCCCTTTCCCCAAGTCTTTTTGAAAAAAACTGGTTGGGCACCAATTGCCAGTCTTACTAACTGACCTTCTTCCAGTTTTCTAAAATCAATTGTTTTAATATTTAATATTTCTGTAGCCATTTTTTCCATTAAAGCTTCCTTTTCACAATCTTCCTACCTTCAATGTCCCAATATTCAATAGTCGAGCTAGGTTCAAGTTGTGTTTTAATTTCTTCAGGACATTCCATCTCGAGCGTTTCAAAACTTTCCAAATCCATGATGCTTATTCTGTCTCCGATAGAAAGGACTTGTCCTTTCCTTTTGTCAACCATTGGCACTTCAAAACGTTCGTGGCCAGGAACAGCAACAATTTTTTTCTGGTCGCTAATCATCCCGACAGCCTCGATACGACACTTGGCCGCACCGTGTTTTCCCGTCTTGCTGGTGTCAATTTTTTTTACAGTATAAGGTTCTCCGTCAATGAGTACGCTGGTACCCGGTCGAGCCTCTGTTGCGCTGATTATTTTCAAAACCATAACAAATTTAGCAAAAATCTATTTAAAAAGTTTTACTATAGTCGGAAATACGGTTTCCAAAAATTTAAAAACATCATATTGATTTTTCTTTAATGGATTTGAAAGAAAAAGACTTTATTGAAATAGAATTTACTGGCCGTGTAAGGAATGGCGAAGTGTTTGATTCAAATGTGAAGGAAGAACTGGAAAAGATGCACGGCGGGCACAATCACGAGATTAATGCAGAACCGTTCATTTTTTGTCTCGGCCAAAATATGTTTCTAAAATCTATCGATGAATTTCTTATTGGAAAGCCGGACAAAGAGGCGGAATACAATATTGACCTTGAGCCGGAAAATGCTTTTGGAAAGAGAAATACTCAACTTGTCCAGAAAATTCCTCTAAAAGTTTTTCATGAGAAAAATGTTAGACCTGTTCCAGGAACGGTTCTAAACTTTGATGGCAGAGCAGGAAAAATCCTCACTGTTTCTGGCGGCAGGGTCATGGTTGATTTTAATCACAGTCTTGCGGGAAAACCAATTTCATATGCAATAAAAATTTTGAGAAAAGTCACGGACCAAAAAGAAAAAATTGATGCCGTCAACAAATTCTTTTTCGGAAAAAAATTAGATTTTGAAGTAAAAGACAAAAATCTGACAATCAAAGTGGAAAAACAATTTGTGCCATTGGGAAATCTCTTCAAGGACAAATACAAGGAAATTCTCGATTTGGATTTAGAGGCAAAAGAATCTGAGACTGAAAGCGAGAAAAAATCACAATAATCCTTATAAATCCCTATTGATTATTTCAAAAATGGAAGACGTGTACAATGTTTCTCAAGAGGTAAAAGATATAGATAGAGAACTTGCGGAATTGTTGAAAAAGCAGTCTGCAAAAATAAAAGTTATTGGTGTTGGTGGTGGGGGAAATAATTCTCTTTCAAGAATGCGTGAAATAGGAATCAAAGGCGGAGATTTAATCGCTGTAAATACCGATGCACAAGATTTGTTATACAGCAACGCAGATCAAAAAATTCTCATCGGTCGTGAACTAACCCAGGGCCTTGGTTCTGGAAGCAATCCTAAAATCGGAGAAGAGGCCGCAAAAGAATCTGAATCAGAAATTAAAAAGAAACTAGCAAACAGCGATATGGTTTTCATAACTTGTGGAATGGGTGGTGGAACTGGAACTGGGGCCGCACCTGTCATTGCAGGTCTTGCAAAAAAACAAGGAGCTCTAACCATCGGTGTTGTTACTATGCCCTTTACAATTGAAGGTAGGAAAAGAATTGAAAATGCTATGAATGGTCTTGAAAAAATGGAATCTGTTGTTGACACTCTTATTGTGATTCCTAACGACAAGCTCCTTGAACTCGCACCAGAATTACCTCTACAAACAGCTTTCAAAATTGCGGATGAGATTTTGACAAATGCCGTAAAGGGAATTACTGAACTTGTAACAACTTCTGGTTTGGTTAACTTGGACTTTGCAGATATCCGGGCAGTGATGGTTGATGGAGGGGTTTCTTTAATAGGAATGGGTGAATCGGACAGCACAAACAGGGCAATAGAAGCGGTAGAAAAAGCAATTCAGAATCCACTCCTAGATGTAGATATTTCAAATGCGAAAGGCGCTCTTGTGAACATCGTTGGAGGAAACGATATGAGTCTTGACGAATGTAAGGCAATAATCGAAGAAATTGGAAACAAGCTATCTCCCGACGCAAAACTGATTTGGGGAGCTCAAATTTCTCAAGATATGGAAAAATCCATTCGTGTTCTATTGGTTGTAACTGGAGTTAAGAGTGCACAGATTCTGGGACATGGGGAAACACTTGAAAGTATGAAGCATAGAGAAATTGAAGAAGAGTTGGGAATAGAGTTTTTTGAATAGTCCACAAAAATGAAAAGCAAATATATTAGGGGCCTCCTAGGCGCAGTTTCTCTTGGTTTAATTTTAAACGGCGTCCGGCCAATATATGAGTCGGTTACTGATGTGCCTCTGGGAGAGATTGTTTTATCTCCAAAATTTCCTTCCGTGGAGGAAATGATGAATCTCTACGTCGACTGTGATCACAAAATTTATACTAAGCAAACTTTTTCATATACAAAAAATCCTGAAGAAATCTTGCAAGGTGTAGAAAAAAGAAAAAATCTTGAAGGTCTGTTAAGAAGATATTTCAATCAACAGACGCGGGGGGAATTTCATGACGATAATGGAGAGGGAATTTACGATCCTCTTGATGGTAAAGGAACTTTTGAAAACAGTTTTAGTTACACCAGAATAAGGGAAGGCAGATGGAAAGAGTTACATGGCGGAATAGATATGTTTGCTCCTCTTGATTCAAAAATTTATGCTCCTATTGAAGGGGTGGTTGTAGCATCCTCTGATGATTGGAGGGGCCGCTGGGACAAAAGAAAAGGTTTCGTTTATGAAAGCGGTGGGCTTAGCCGCTTATCTGGAAATGGAATAATCTTATTTAGTCCCTCTGATACAACTTACTACTTTATGGTTCATATGAAAGATGTTTTTGCTAAGACTGGGGATGTTGTGTCGGAAGGACAAATTATTGGAACCGTCGGAAAAACGGGAAATGCAATTTCCACCCCTCCTCATCTTCATTTAGCTTGGAAAAAAGCAGGCACTAGTTGTGAAACTTCAGGAGTTCTGGTCGCTTTAAATTCCTATCAAAATTTGAGGGCCGCCAGAAGAATTCTGAATGCGAACGATGACTAGGAGAAGTAAATAGCAAACTACAGAAATCTTTATAAAATAGTAGTTATCAAAAAGCAACATGGTAACCTTCGTTATGCGAAGAATCGGAACAAAGGGAAATCAAAAATCTAGTTGGGGTTATGTAATTCAGTATCCAACTGATGAAGATTCGAAAAGATTAGAAAATCTTCAATATGAAAGTTTATCAAAACCTCTTGAAGGCAGAATGGATTTTTTAGATAGCGGTGTACTGGCCTCTCCGGTAGATGGGCATTTTGTTCTTACATCTTATGCGAAGTATGCACCAACTTTAAACCATAGTGTCAGAAATTTTTCGATAAGAAATTTTGACGAGGTGGAAGAAGCTGATAGGCAATTGCATGAAGAAGCCATATCTCTTTTTAAAGGCAAGAATTATTACAGCAATGATTCTCTTACAGACTTGACAGTGTCCTCTCCAATAGTCCATGTCAATAAAGGAAGTCTATCCCGATAATACTCTTAAATCTAAATTTGTAAAAACTCCAATGAAGTATAAGGAAATATCCCGGCAAGAAATGCTTGACAAATATTTTTGGATTCCTGATGATGTTCGATACAGCGATTTTTTCTATTCTAGATCGCCTTCTCTCGAGGTCGCAAAAGAAATAGTGAAAGATTGGAATGGTTTATCAGAAGAGAGGGATGTTCTTGAAATTAGAATCAGGAAAGGCGGAGCAAATACGAGACTTGTCTATGTTGTCGGTTTAGGAAGACTTGAAGCCAAAGAAAGCCAACCGGAAGCACTTTATTACATGGGCGCTATTCCAGAAAATAATTCAAACCCTTCGGTTTCAACCCTTGACCTTAAAGATTTGATTAGAGTAAGAATACCTTTTGCAATTGAATAATTTTAAAAACTCAAATCCTTTTTCTAGAGTATGACAAAACAAGAACAATTCAAATTGTTTATATCAAAATGTAAACGTGTTTGGCTTGCCTTGAAAAAACCGTCGATGATGGAGTTTCAATCCGTCACAAAAATCTCTGCGATAGGAATTTTAATTCTCGGAGCTCTAGGATTCTTGATTTCAATAATTATGAAAGTTTTTATCTGAAACGACCTTTTCAGAATATAAAATTATAAAAAAGGCTTTTTCTTATTATATAAATCATGGGTTTAGAAAAAAAACTCAAAAAATTTTTTAGAAATGCTCTTACGGTGGGGATGCTTTCGAGTTCTCTAGTTCTTTCGTATTCTTGTGGGGGAAAAGATTCTGGCGTTACTGACCCTTCTGAATCGCATCCTACACAGCCAGAAAAAATAAATCGTGCTCCGATTATAACTTCGAATCCTCCTACTACCTGCAAAAAAGATTTACCTTATTTATACACTATTTTGGCAAATGATCCTGACGGAGATTCTTTAACATATAGTTTTGATGGACCCTTCTTTTTAATAATGCAACACAACAGTCTTCTAACTATGTGCCCGGGTCTTAACAAGACTACATCGTTTCCTGTGACTGTAAAAGTATCTGATGGAAAACTAATCACCAAACAAGACTATTCCTTGACGGTGATACAGCCAGATAAAACTTATCTTCTTTCTCAATCAGAAATGGATCAAATCGTTAATATCACTGATTCCTCGATAGTTTTTTCACAACCTATAAGTTATACTCCAGGAGATGTAATTGTTGCAGACATCAATCAAAAAACTCCTTTCGGTATGTCTAGAAAAATATTGGACATATCTTCAGATAAGAGAATTGCGGAGACGAGAAACGCAAGTATTGCAGAGACTTACGGTTCTGGAAAAATTTCAATCTCAGACCAGATCTCCTCATCAGATGGATTTCCAGGCATCTCTAATGAAAAAAAAGGATATGAAAAAGCTATAAGTTTTGATGGAGATTTCAACACAGTTCTCTTTGATCTAGACAAGAACGAAAACACGAGAGATGATCAATTGATTGCAAAAGGGAGTTTTGCTTTTCAACTTGATTTAAAAGGGGAATTGGATTTAGATGCTAGAAAGTTTCTATTTCAAACTCCTGTGAGTGAAAAAGTAGATATAAGCATAGTTTCAAACACTTCGGGATTTCCTCAAGGACTAGAGAAAAAAATTTTTGATCGCTATTTTGCCCCTATAATTCCTTCCGGCATTTCTCCTCCACTTATTATTTTTCCCCATGTACAAGCTTATGTTGGTATAAAACCCGGCCGCATAAGAAATCTTGAAGCACGAGTAGTGCAAGAAGCAAACTTCACGCCAAGTTTATCTTATGAAAACGGTTCCTTCAAAGCTCTAAAAGATTTCTCTAACCAATTTGATTTTTCATTTCAAAATCCTGCAGTAGATTTTAATGTGGAGGCATATCTCTATTTAAGACCTGAATTTCTTATCTGGGGCGTAACGGGAGCTTTCACGAGCTCGTCAAGTGGTCTTATTTTTGAATCAAAAAACAAAAATTCTTCTTTAAAATTCCATGAGATTATGGGGGTTGGAATCGATGGAGGGGTTTTTGCTGATTGGCTTCCCCAATATGCTGTTCAACTTTTAGATTATGAAAAACTTTTGTCGGGGGATGATGGCAATCCCCCAATCTCTTCAGAAAATAAACTCGCATTCGTAAGAATAATTGGAAGCAATGCAGATATTTATACTATGAATTCTGACGGTTCGGATTCAAAAAATGTTACAAATTCTTCTCCTCACTCCTGGAATATTCATCCTTCTTTATCTTTTGATGGAAAAACAATAGCATTTGCCTCAAAAATTCCCTTCTCTAATAGTTCCCCTGAGTTGTGGTTAATGAACTTTGAAGATTCTAATAAAAACAGGATAGTTCAAGGTTCTTCAGGACTTTCCTATCCTGCCGTATCTCCAGAAGGGAATGAAATTGTTTATTTTTCAAGTAGTTTCGGAGGACAGATAAACATTGTTAACATTGACGGTTCAAGCTCACGCAGATTCCTTAATGAAACCGGTCACAACTATTCTGGTTTGTCATGGTCTTCAAATGGAAGCCTTGCCTTTGCCTCTACAAGAAATTCTGCAGAAGGAGAGATATACACTGTGAAAAGAGATGGCACAGGAATTACTCGGCTTACGAATAATTCTTATTTTGACGGTTCTCCAAGTTGGTCTCCTAATGGAGATAAAATCTCTTTTACATCGACGAGAACGGGAAATCCTGATATTTGGATAATGAATTCTGACGGTGCAAATCAAACTAACCTAACAAATAGTGCAGATTATGAATCAGATTCTTGCTGGTCTTCTGATGGAGAAAAAATATTTTTTGTTTCGAGACCTGCGGGCACTTATTCTGAGTCTAACGAAATTTGGTCTTTTGATTTGAAAACTTCTGTAAAAACAAGACTGACGAACAATTCTTATAACGAGGGCAGTTTGTCGTGTTCAAGATAATCCCCTAAAAACAACTTACAAAACTTTATAAACCCAAATCCTTAAATAATTCTATCTACTTCTTAGAAGTTAAGTGGTAGACGGAGCTAAAATGATTTTCATTATAAAAGTAACGACGAACAAAGAAGAAAAAGCAGTTGATATGATTGCTGATAGAGTCGAGAAAAAAGGACTCAACACTTACGCTGTTTTACGACCGCACGGACTTAGAGGTTACATCCTTCTTGAAGCAGAGGACAGAGACTCTGCAGAAGAGTCAGTTTTCAATCTTCCTTATGTAAAAGGAATCATTGGAAAGACAATCAGTTATGAGGAGATAAAAGATATGGTGGAGCCTTCTGTTGAAAATGTCGATATCAAGGAAGGAGACATAATAGAAATCATCGGAGCAAACTTGAAAGGCGAAAAAGCAAAAGTTTTAAGAATTGATAAACAGAAGGAAGAAGTAGTTGTGAGTTTGCTTGGAGCAGTTGTTCCGTTGCCATTAACAATTAAAATAGATAATGTTCGCGTCATCCGACGTGAAGAAGGAGAAGAAGAATAATGCAAGTTAAACTTTTGGTTGAAGGTGGAAATATGCAACCAGGTCCTGCACTAAGTCAGAAAATCGGACCTCTTGGTTTGAACCTCGGACAAATCCTTCAAAAAGTTAACGACGCGACAAAAGATTTCAAAGGACTAAAGGTTCCTGTCGAGCTTGATATAAATGCCTCTACAAAAGAATTTGATGTAAAAGTTTTCTCTCCTCCTGTTTCTGAGTTGATAAAAAAAGAACTCGGAATAACGAAAGGCTCTGGAGCACAGAAAAAACTTAACGTTGCAAATGCATCAATAGAACAATTAATTGCTGTCGCAAAAACAAAGATGCAGAATATGTTAAGTCGTGATTTGAAGGCAGCGGTGAAAACCGTCGTCGGAAGTTGTGTCAGTCTTGGCATTTTGGTTGAAAACAAGCCAGCTGTTGAAATTGCAAAAGAAATAGAGGAAGGAAAATATGATAAAGAAATTCTCGGAGAAATAACTGAAACACCTGAAGAAAAGAAGAAAGAACTTAATGAATTCTTCTCGGGCGTGAGGGCAAAACAAGACAAGGAAGCTAAGGTCGCCGCTGCAATAGAGGCCGAGAAAGCCGAGGAGAAAACTAAAGCTACTGCAGCAAAACCTGCCGAGAAAAAAGAACCTGAGAAGAAGGATGCCAAAAAGAAATAATTTATAAATCGCTCGTAGCTCTTTTTGTTAAGGTGCTGTGGGGTAGCCTGGTAGCCTTTCAGGTTTGGGACCTGACGACCCCGGTTCAAATCCGGGCAGCGCCATTTTAAAAATGACATCCAAATCAAAAAAAACAAAATCAGCAGGCCGATTCGGGGCCAGATATGGAAAGAGAGCTAGAGACAAGCTCGTTAAAGTGGAAACAAAACAGAGAGTGAAGCAAAAATGTCCTTTCTGTGGAAAACTTGGTGTGAAAAGACTTTCAAAAGGGATTTGGCAATGCAAGAGAAAAACTTGTGGAAAAAAATTCGCATCAGGAACCTATCACTTAGAATAACACTTAAATAAAGAAAAAACTTAAAATAAAGATGACAACTTACAAATGCTTCAAATGTGAGAAAAAAATTCCAAGTGCCAACCTCGATAAAAGGTTCGTTTGTCCTCACTGTGGTGGAAAAATTTTCTACAAGCCCAGAACACAGACAAAAACGGTCAAAGCAATTTAGTTTTTTCAAATTCTAAAATGACAAGTAATCAAGATAAAGAAAGAAAAATTCAAGAAATGCAAATGATAGAGCAAAATTTGCAAAATCTTCTTCTTCAAAAACAAGCATTCAATATGGAACTCTCCGAAACGAAGTCCGCACAAAAACAAATCTTTGATTCTGGAGATGATGTCTTTAAAATAATTGGGCAATTGATGATAAAAGCAGACAAAAAGTCAGTTAGTGATGAACTTTCAAACAAGGAAAAGCTAATTGAGTTGAGATTGAAGTCGATTGAAAGGCAAGAATCCGCTTTTGCCGAGAAACTAGAGTCACTTCAGAAGGAAGTTTTGGGTTAGAAATATACTAAAAAAGTTACGAAATCTTTATAAATATCTGCAAGTTAAATTTATCATGGTTTTCGATAAAATAAAAAAAGCGCTCTCGTCATCAGGCATGTCCGAGACTGGTGAAGAATACATCGAGATTGATTTAGGAAAGGAGCAGGAACAGACAAAAGTCCTTGTCAAGCTTTATGTTCTAAAAGATTATGAAGAAGTCACAACAATTCTTAACGATCTCAGGGAAGGTTACACCATTGCCATGATTGATATCAAGACTTTAAGACAAAAAGATTCTATTGAATTAAAGAGAGCAATTTCAAAAATCAAAAAAACTATTGATGCCCTTGAGGGAAGTATTGCGGGTTTCGGAGAAAACATTGTAATTGCGACGCCTTCCTTTGCAAAAATTCATAAGGAAGCCCCAAAACCAGAAAAGCCAAAGGGCAAATTTGACGATTATTGATTTTAGAGTCTGAAAAGTTGATGTTTCTATTTTAACCTTTTGACCCCTAAATTTTTAGTTTTTTATTATTTTAATCTCACGACTTGTTAAGAAATTTTTAAGATATTGATAACAGTATTCCAAGAGTCTCTTACAGAGATTAATTGCGAGAAACTTTAAATACTATTTAATAACAATTCTACTATGGAAATCGCGTTTCCTAAAGACCTTCTCATTATAGACTTCAAACCAACACTCGGGGATTCTGAAGAAACTAAGCCCGCCCAATTTGGAGCGATACTGTTGGATAGGGTCACACTCAAGGAAAAGAAAAGTTTTGTGAGTTTTATTAAAACCGATTTATCAATTATCCCGAAAGAAAAATTGATTAAAAAAGGATTTACGCCTGAAAAATTTGCAAATGCCCCTATCAGTTCTGAAGTTGCAAAGAAATTTATTGATGAATTTGGAAAAGATTATTTTATTGCCTCTTGGGCAGCAGGTTTAGACATGATTTTGTTCAGAAAGCTAATATCTTCTACAAAAATAAAATTTTCTGAGTTTGATTATCATGTTTATGATTTATGGCCAGTTGCTTACACTCATCTATTAAGAAAGGGGTACAAAGGTTCTTGGAGATCCGAAGCAATGTTTAAGGAATTTGGGTTGCCGTCACGAGAAATACATGATGCTTTGGAAGATTGTAGTTATGCCGCACAAGTTTTACGAAAGATTATGAAAGTGGAATAGTGGGAGTTGCTTCACAACTCAATTTTTCTCCGTGAAGTGCTTAAGTGCCTTTCCCATAATCTTCAAACCTTTGCAATACTAAAAACAGTCTTTATTGCAGCAACTATTGTTGCCGGCACGAAAAGAAAGAGAAGAGCTCCAAAGATAGATATTACGAATTTCCCTAGTGTAATCCCACTGACAGCTATTCCTGTAAGGGCAACATTTGTTGCAAGACCCTGAATTCCTGCGAAACTTGCAAGCACAGCAGCAACAGAGGCGAACATGAAAGTTTGAACGTCTTTCTCTGGAATGAAATATCCCACAATCAGTCCGGAAACTCCTATTAATATAAGGATTAAGGGATTTGCAGCCCCTCTAGTGAAAATGCCCCCTATAATCGCCAGAATGACTCCAGCAAGAAAAGCCCATGCGGCCACAGAGTTTTCCCGCGACTTAATAACCATGCCTTATTGTCGTCTTTAAATTTTATAAAGCTTTGTAATTTCTCTCAAAGTCAAAATAACTATATCTTCCAATATAGAAATCTTTATAAACCCATAGTAACTCAAAAATGACAATGAGACAAAACAAAACATTAAGTTTGTTTGCGATGAGTATTTTTGCCGTCGTAGTTTTGATGAGTTTTGCTAGTGCAGTTTCACTTAGTGCAATAACTCCAATAAATGTTCCCTCTAGTGTGAGTCAGAATGCTGGATCTTTCCAGATAACTTTCAACTTGACAAATACAGGTCTTGCAGGAAATATTTACGATTTAACTAATTTCACTTCCACACAAACGGGGCTGAGTTCTTCTTTTAACGATTTGGTTATGGCTGACGGTTCTGGTACGCCGGTCACAGAAACTATTACTGCCACAATTTCCTTTGCTTCTGGTCAAACAGGGACTATCGCTGGAAACATCAATGTGGGCAATGATAACGTAACAACAGATGTAACATTCCCATTTTCAGTTTCCTTAATTGAAGACCTCCCAACAGAAATTGCTTCTTGTAAAGCAGTTGGAATGCCTTCATCTGAAACAGACGTTAGAATCAAAAAAATCGATTTGAAGAATAATGGAATGGAGATTGCTTCTTCAACCGGAACAACAGTTACTTTCGGTGAAGATGAAAAATGGTTCCCTTTCGAAAATATTGAAGCTCAAATTGAAGTTAAAAACTACGGAAGTTACGACGCTGACAATGTTGAAATTTCATGGGGTGTCTGGGACACGGATTCAAACTCTTGGGTAATTGAGCCTGACAATGAAAAAGATTTCAAGCTAGACAATGGAGACACAGAAAGCATTACTGTGGAATTTTCAATTGATGATAATGTGGATATGGACCTTGAAGATTTGAGAGACGGAAGCCACTATCAATTCTATGCTTACCTAAGTGATGGTGTTGTTGACGACAGTGATTCACCAGATGATGGGCTTTCATTTTGTGCTTACGATTCTCAAAGCACAGAAATGGTAATTGAGAGCAATTTTGTAATTCTTAACAATGTGAATTTACCTGAATCAATTCAGTGCGGCCAAAATGTTGAAGTTACTTCTGATGTTTGGAATATCGGGGACAGAGATCAGGATAGTGTATCTGTTGAAATTTATGATAAAACAGGAAGTCTGAAAATAAGTAAGGAAGTAAGTGTTGGTGACTTGAATGCTTTCGACAATCAAAAAATTTCATTTAGTTTCCAAGTTCCAGAAGGAACGACTGAAGGTTCTTACGCTCTTGTAATGAATGTTCTTGACGAAGATGGAGATGTCTATCAGACAGATTTTGACGATGACGACTCTTCATATACCATCCCATTCACTGTAGAAAGTTGTGGTCCTGCACAGCCAGATACAACCATTTCTGCTAGCCTTGTTTCCGGAGGAAAAGCAGGAAAAGATTTAGTAGTAAGAGCGACAATCACAAATACTGGAAGCGATTTGAAAACATACGCAGTAAGTGCAGCAGGGTTTGCAGAGTGGGCAAGTGCATCTTCTGTTGACCAGAGCACACTTGTCTTAAATCCTGGCCAATCAAGAGATGTAACCTTCACATTCCCAGTGCTTAAGAGTGCTTCTGGAGAACAGATATTCTACATAGAAACAGTTTCAGGAACAGAAGTTACAAGACAGCCTGTTTCAGTTTCAATAGAACCAAGTTCATTCTTGGGCCTGACAGGAAACTCTATCTTTGGCAGCAACGGAACACTATGGTTGATAGGACTTTTGAATGTAATCCTCATCATCGTAATCATCATCGTTGCGATAAGAGTAGCAAGGAGATAATTCTATGACCTCTGGAGAGGGGATTGGGAAGGACGTTGAGAAATTTATTCGCACTGTTTATTCAGCAAGACTCAACAGACAAGGATTTGCTCCAAGAGAAGAACATTTGGATATTTTGGTTGAAGGATATTTGGCACATGTGGGTAAAGACAAAAGAATTTTTGATGAAAAGTATCTTGTTCATTCAATAGAACTCTATACTACGGAACCAAGGCTGAATGCTTTTGATTCTGAAGGAGATTTATAATTTCAGTCATCTAAAAATCTTTGTATACAATCTTTCCCAAAATTTTCCCTCTCTATTATGTCCTAGCATTAATGTTCCAATAAGGTATCCAATAAGACCTCCTGCAATCACATCACTCAAAAAGTGTAGCCCAAAATAAATTCTTGAAAATCCAGTTACAATTGCAAGAACGATCCAGACATATCTGAATTTTGGAAATTCTTTTTCTAAAAAAGGCAAGGTAGAGAAAATAAGCATTGTGTGGAAAGATGGGAACGAAAAATCCCATGTAAAATATCTTGCTTTTTCAAGTCCTACTATTAAACTCGTTAAACCAAGTTGAAAAGGCCTTGGCCTTTGAACCCATACTTTCAAAACGAAACTTGTAACTATGCTTAAACCCGATGCAACCCATAAAGGTAAAATCCATTTCCTTCTGTTTTCCTTTAAGAACAGAGCGGTAAGGAGTACAATTAGGACAAAAATTGTTCCCAAGGAACCGAAATTAAGAAAAAAAGAAGTGAGAAAATCAGTCCGAAATCCTTCGGCAGAACTCGCCACCCTTGGGTCAAAATAAAAACTAATCAAAATTAATATTACAAAAAGAAAAACTGTAATAGTAAAACTCCTCTTTTGAGCATTCTTCATTCTCCGTCAAATGTTAAATTATTTAAATAGGTTTCCACTGTTTTGGAGATGAAAGCCTTGTCTAACTCAAAAAATTCTCCCGCAAGCATCTCGCTTAGATATTTCATTCTCTTAATTGTTGCAATTCCTAATCTTTGGATTTTCTATAAAATATTCACGCCATTAACTGTTTATCCTGTTTACCTTCTTCTGAATCTTTTTTACGACGCGCAAATTGTTTCAGGTAATATAGTTCTGATAAGTCAGATAATTCCTATTGAGATTATAGGCTCGTGTGTCGCAGGCTCAGCATATTATCTTTTGTTGATGTTAAATTTATTCACTCCTGAAATAAAAACAAAAAAGAGGATAAGCATGATTATTTTGGCTTTCATAGCTTTCCTGATAATAAACATTTTAAGAATTTTTTTCCTAAGCCTCCTGGCAATTTCAGATTCTGCTTTTTTTGATATAACCCACAAATTGTTCTGGTATCTAATGAGTACAATATTTGTCGTCGGGATTTGGTTCTGGCAAGTCAAAAAGTATAAGATAAAAGAAATTCCATTATATTCTGATATTAAATATATCAAAAGTCTGACAAGTAAGAGATAAAATGGTTTTTCAGTTTTTTAGTGACCTAATTCAGACGCTTTTGAGTTTGATTCAACATTTTGGTTATCTCGGTGTTTTCATAGGAATGGTTATAGAAAGTTCTTTTTTTCCATTTCCTAGCGAAGTTATTCTAATTCCTGCAGGAACTCTTGTCGCACAAGGTCAGATGAACTTTTTTCTGGTCTTCTTTTCAGGAGTTTTAGGAAGTCTTGTGGGTGCATGGATAAATTTCTTTCTTGCAATGTATCTCGGAAGAACAGCGGTTGACTTGCTCATAGATAAGTACGGAAGATTCTTCTTCATAAGCAAAAAGCAACTTGCTGAAACTGACGAATATTTCAAAAAGCACGGGGATATAACCACCTTCGTTGGAAGGCTCATTCTATTTGTTAGACAGATAATTTCATTACCTGCGGGATTTGCAAGGATGAATTTCTGGAAATTCACCCTCTTCACTGCATTGGGTGCTTCAATTTGGACTGCAACATTGATAGCTGTCGGTTATTTCTTTGGAAGCAATTTTAATCCTGTAATGAAATGGGTAACTGGAATACTCTTAGCCCTTTCACTTGTGATAGTGTTAGTATATTATCTCTTCAAAAGAAATAAGAAAAAGTGATTATTTCTGTTCATTCAAAATTCTGTTTATCTTCACAAAATCCTCAACCATAAATCTCTCTGTTGCCTTGATAATTTCACAATTATTTATGTTAATATTGTAACATGCAGGACCAACTTGTTCCACAGAAGTTTGGTTTGCTTCCTGGAGACTTATGAATCCGTATCTTCCCTGAGGGTCGCATCCTGTGATGTTCTCATCTCTAATTGCGTTGATCCCTGAAATAGAAAAAAGGTTCCCGAGATTTCCCATCGCAATACCAACATCTCCTTCGCAGTTGAAGTCGCTTGTACTGTTTATGACTATATTTTGTGCCAAACTAACGTTTCCCAAAAAAGGTACATCTTTTGCAAGTTTTCGTGGATCATTTCTCAAATAGAAATTGTACTCCGCATCTTTTCCTTCATAAATTATAGGAATTTTGGTGTTGTATGTTACAAGACAAGGCCCTGCATCACAGAATTTAACAACCTGGAAATCAACCCCCTCATATTGGAAACTTCTGATTGATTTAAGGAAAAATACTATTGCTACTATTGCCACCACGACTACGATAATTCCAATGAAAATATTTCTTAGAATTCTGTTCTCGGCTTCCGCCTGATGTTTTCTTGAAATTTTTTTCTCAACTTCATCAATTTTTTCTTCTTCACGTTTTCCTTTAACAATTTTTTTTGCCATTAGTTTACACCCAAAATTTTATACAAAAACTCGTCGGTAAGTTTAACAAGGTCGTCTTTTTGACCTTCTATGTAAACACACTCACCATCTTGTTTTATTGCAGTGTTATTACTTTCTTTTATGATTATAAAGTTATCTGAACAGGTTTTCACAGGAACATTTTCACTGCATGTTGTACCTTCAATGCATGCGTCTTGAACCCTATTAGCAATATTTCCTAGATTGATATAGGCCTCTACCCTGGCGGAAGAATCTTCAGAATAAATATACAATGGTCTATCTTGATAGCTCGTTACATCATTTAAAATTCCTAAGGAAGTGTTTCCCACATCAGCAGGACCATTTTGAAAAACGAAATTCCCGATTAACCAAACACCATTATCATTTGTAAACTCAAATCCATTATAGTTTACTTTTGTAGGGCTATCTGATGTGCCGGACGAGTTCCCGAGAGCTCCCTGGATGGCAAAACCAAGAGTACTCATTACCATAACAACTACAAGAATTATTCCTGCTATAACTTGATTTTTCTTTCGCCTTCTCTCATGCTCTTCTCTGGAAACAAGTCTTCTCATTGTATTTTGTCGTCAAAGTTATTTATAAATTTAATTTTTTGAATTAAATGGCTTCTGCCAGAAGTTAAAAAAAGAAAGAAAAAGAAAAATAAAAAATTAATCTGTTTGCTTATGCAACCTGAAGTTGTGCGCTTGTTGAAGATGTACCAAGGTACTTCTTACCAACTGCAGTATCAACTGTTTGGGTTCTCAAGTATGTTGCAGCGTTGACAGTGTCAGCTGCGTCATATCCAGCAACAAGTAATGCAACTTTTCCAGTTGTATATTTGTCACCGAAGCTCTGGATCAAGAATTGTCCTGAACCAACGCCTGTTGAATCTGTAAATGCAGAACCACAAAGAGCTCCACCGACGAGGTTAGCAGCAACTGAATTAATACAGCTTCCACCAACAACGATTAAGTTCTTTGAACTTACTGAGCTTACTTCTGAGTCCTTTACAAGTACATCTCCCAATTGAGTTGCGCCGCTTGCACCAGTGCTTGTCGAACTTACGCTCGAGCCACTTCCACCAAGGTAAACGTTAGAGTATACCTGGCTTTTTGGATAGCTAATGCTTACAGTCTTCTGATCAGAATCGCTTGCATCTGTTGTTACAAGTGTTCCAAACCAGTCGATATCTTCTGTGAAGTCACTATCACTAGCTCGTGTAGCTGAAGCATGGTAGTAGTCAGAGGAGAACAATACATCGTTCACTCCAACACCATTTGTGCTTGAGCCCATATCTGCAGCATTTCCTTCAAGGTCAACAACAATAGCATGATATGCTGTGTTGTCGTCTTTTGCTTCATAAAGAACAACCGCAGGGTTGTCGATTTGAGCTGTTCCGTCTTCTGGATTAATCAAGTAAATCTTAGTTTGGTTAGCACTCGTAACGTTAGTTACATTATATGTTAATGCACCTACTGTCAATGTAACGTTGCTTGTAAATCCATCAACACTAGAAGTCGTGTTTAAGATTCCTGTTCCAGCACCAGTTATTGACCATGTGTCGTTATCAGCATCACCTGCATAAGTGAAAACGGCGTCTGTGTAACCATCTCCATCAGGAAGTCGTACTGTATAACTAGTAGCCACAGCATTAACATTGTTTCCCGTCAAGTTAAGTGTCAAAGGTTCATAGAATTGAACCAAAGCACCCATTGCAGTTTCTATTGTTGGATATACAACGTAAGTGTTTGCGTTAGCAGATTCACTTGTTGGATATTTCACATGAACACTAGCAGTTTCTCCAGTATCAGCAAATGTAACAGTATATCTCTTACCGTCAACATCTATTGTACCAGAACCTTCTGTACTTGTGAAAGTTGTTTCATAAGTCTCACCTGTGAAAACATCTCTGAATTTCACACGGTCATTTGTTATAGCGCTTGAACCAGTTGTCTGGTTGTAAACATCATATAACTCAAGAAGGTGACCGTAGTCTTCGTTTCCTACAACAATGTACTTTGTAGTACCACTTGCATAAGAAAGATTTGCCATTTCTCTAACTCCAAGACTGTAGTTAGAGTCGTCAGCAAGTCTCCATGTGTCGCTTTCGTTGTGCGCAAAATCAACAGTTGCTTCATTACCTCCTTGCTCTGTGAACTGGATACTCATAGTATCGTCTCCAGATGTGGTAATAGGAATTACTTCCCTACTTGCATCATCTAAAGGCACGTTCAATCCAGCAAAGTCAACTTTGAAGCTTCCGAAAACAGGGTCCACAAAGGATTCTCCTGGAAGGATAACGTCGTTAGTTGAATCAGGTCTGAAGACTGCGATTGCTATCTCTGTAGTTGCAGCTGTTCCACCAACAATGTATGCAAGAGTTCCATCAATAGGGTCGTCGTTTTCTCCGACCGTAACAATAGAACCGCTTGTCAATGTAAGTTTATCAGAACCAGCAGTAACAGTTGCAGACAATTTCAAGTTTGTCTCATCTGCATTTGTAACAGCAACATCTATTCCATTAACTCTCTTTGAAGCAGCTTCGTTAATCTCTTTTGTTTGACTTTCTCCTGCAGCATTTGTTACCTTAACGGTAGCACTTGTGTCAGAAGCAGAAACAAGTTCAAGTGTATACTGAGCACCTCCAACTTCAACAGTTGCGGTAGGATCATCACTTGTAAGACTAACCTTATCAGCATCCTTCAAAAGAACCAGACTTGTAGCGTCTGTATCTGAAGCAACAGTGAATGATTGTCCGAAAAGAACAATTTCTTCACCTTCTGAATCAGCATCTGTAAAGTTAATAGCACTCATTGTCGCCGAAGCGTTATACAATGGGTTTGATGTAGCACTTGTTCCCAAGCTAATTCCTATAGTTGGGTCATCACTACTAGATGGTTGTTTGGAAAAGATAACCTTTCCAGAGTTGTCTCCTCCTGCAGCAGCTCCAGCCTGAAGCTTTATCGTGGATGTAACTTTAGAGCTAACATCACCAGAGAAAGTGTAATCAGCAAGAACTGTTGGAAGATCACTCTTGGTTATTGTTGATTTAACGGCATTAAGCGAAGTATTAAGCCAGATTCTATCTGCGCTCGTATCCAAAGATACTGTTTCTCCACTTGTAGTAGTAGATGTACCTCCACTTGTTCCAGTCATGAATGACTGAAGGTTAGACTGAAGATTTCCAGCCTGAACCAAATCAAGAGCAGAAACACCTGTACCTGTACCATAAACAACAGCAACATCTGCATTACCACCAACAACGAAAGGTGCTGGATAGTTTGCAGCGGCGGCAACTCCTGCAGTCATACCAAGCATTAAAACGCTTGTTGCAATTGCAGTAATTTGCCTAAATTTAAATCTCATTTATCTCTTTTCAACCTCCTTTCAACTCTATTCAGAGTTGCCAAGGACAACTTCCACTCGCACGATAGTTATAGGGTTAAACCATCGGGCTATGTGAATGTGATATACCCTATGAGAACACTCTTACGAGTGTCGTCGGTGTACGAGTAAAAACCGATTTCTCTTTAAAAAGCTTGCTGTAGGATTTTTTCTCTTCCCCCTCAAAATACTCATTTTTTGAGGTTTTATTTATAAACCTGCTGTTGTAACTAACATATTAATACAAATCCTTTGGAAGGCCAAACAAAAAGATTTATTAATATACTCTGTCTGTATAATAATATATGGAGATTTATAACCTATATATCAAAAAGCACAATCAGCGACGATGAACAAAACAAGAGAGATAACAATAACCCAATCAAAAGGAAGCTTTTCAATTTTCAAAAAGCCAGGAATTTCAAAAGATGATTATGATTTTGAAGGAATTGCAGTCCTAAGACAAATTCTAAGCAACGAAAAAGCCCGACTTTTGAACGCAATTAAGACTCAAAACCCTATTTCTATCTATGATTTGGCCAAGAAGCTTAAGCGCGGTTTTAAATCAGTCAGGGATGACGTTAAACTTTTGGAAAGATTCGGATTCATAGAGCTAATTGAAGAAAAGACAAAACAAAGAGTAAGACATAAGCCCGAATTAGCAGTAGACACCCTGACCATAAATTTCAAAATCTAAAGGTTTAAATATACCGGGTGCATTTGATATGCATGCCGAATACACATAAAACGGAAGAAAATATATCTGCAAGAATTACTCTAAACCCTTACACAAATAAGGTGCTTGCAGTCATAAAAGCGAAATACTCTCTTAAAGACAAGTCCAGAGCATTAAATAAATTTGCAGAACTATATGGGGATGAGGTTGTTCAGAAAGAAGCAAATGAGGATCATGTGAAAAAAATAATTGAACTAACGGATAAGCATCTTGCCAGATATAAAAAAAAGAGTATGACTATTGAAGAGCTCGATAAACTTTGCGAGGTTTAAATGTTTTCTTTTGATCTGACTGATGAACTAAAAATTAAAATTAAAATATTAGTAAAAAAGGATAAGGAAAAAATTGAGATAATAAACAAAAAAATAAAACAAATTATCAATAATGACTCGGAAACGATACAGAGATACAAAAATCTAAGGAACGATTTTAGTGATTACAAAAGAGTTCACATAGATAAGAGTTTTGTTTTAATATTTAAGGTAGACATAAAAAACAATTTCGTTCTTTTTATTGACTTTGATCATCACGATAAAGTTTACTGATTTTTAGGAATAAACCTGTAATGAAATGCTTATAGAATACGGGCCTTTTGTCAAATCTTGCAATGCTCCTTTGTAATTACTCGTCTGGTTTCCTTGCCTAACTGATATCAAACCCTGCCCATTAGCCAAAATATCAAAATCGTAGCCCTTTAACGGGTTTTCTTCTCCGACGGTCCAGCTCTCGTCCAGAATGCCCTGCATAGTCGAATTAAGAACTTCGCAACTTTCTTTTTCATTTAAACAAGTATTTCCATTGGCACATTGAAACATCAAATATTGCAAGGAGTAATTGCCTAAATAGTTGTCGCAACTTGTTGTATATTGAAGCATGGCCTGAATAAAATTATCTACTTCATAACTTTGCACATTCTCGGTAGAATTATTTCTCAATGAAAAAACCAAAAAGAAAAGTATAACTATAATCACAATCACCATTATCATCGCAAATCCAATCATTTCTTCTTGGGCCTTATTGGATTTGAGTTTCCCAACAAAGTTCAATTTAGAAACGTCCTTATTCATTCGGAGATCCTCTTTTAGATATTTCTTTTTATCCATTGTAAACCACTATTAATTTAGCTAACTCACAAACATCTTCTATCCTTGTCTCATCTTCTTCTCCCACATCAACCTTTTTACACAAAGCAACAAAGTTAGAAATTCCTGTTCCCCCTTTATCTGATGACAAAACTTTTATGATATTGCAATCAGGGTAATTGTTAGCTGTGCACTCCAAATTTCCAGGAGGATATATCTTTCTTATTTCTATACTTTCAACCCCCCAAAAATTCGTGTATTTTGAGATACTTCCTTTCAGGGCCATCGCCTTGTCTGAATCAATACAAACTAGCCTGCTTCCACCAAAAGCCCCTTCACATGAAAACTCTGGGGAATTTGCTAATTTTGAAGCAAGAAGAATTGCATTTTCTTGCTCTATAATTTTCGCAGAAGTTTTAACATTTGAAAAAAGAATTGTCAAAACAAAAAGCCCCGCAAGGACAAAAAACAGTGTCACTGCTATAAGCATGAAGGCCATCTGTTGAATTTTCATTTGCCCTGATTTTTTCTCTAAAAATTCCACCCCAAACCTCCGAATATCATTCCTAAAATTATTATAATTCCAAAAATTGCCGAACCCGATAAATAACCTTCAATGAAGTTTCGTTCTACATCTTTTGAGACTCTATAAAACGTAAGAACAAAGACAAACTGCATAATCAAAGCGACGATTTTTGGATATCCTCTAAGTGAACCAAAAACACTGTTTAAGAACAATGTCCCTGCAACAACCATCGCAAATATTCCTATTGATGAAACGAATCCTAGGACGAACAAACCAATCTTTCTGTTAAATCTGTTTATTTTTTCGTTTAACCTTTTTATTTTTCTCACTAATCTTTTTTTTACCATAATCTGCACCTCGCTCCTGAATTTTCAGCGTCTACTCTTGTGGCGATTCCTGAAGAAATCGCAAGCTCCGAAGAATCTGTGTAGGAATCAAGGAAGCTTTCAAATCCTCCAATATCAACGTCTCGTGTGCATTTTTGTTTCACAAGTAATTCTTGCTTTGAATCATAGAGCGACGCAAGTTCTTTTGCTCTTTTAATTAATCTCTCTGTTTGACATTCGTAAGTTCTTTTGTCAGAGAAAATTGCTCCATATATTAAAGCATCAGTTTCGTAATGGACGATTTCATCCTCGTCAGATACTGTCTTCATATCATCATTGACTCTTATGTCACAATTAGAATCTGTGTTTTTGAAACAGACTCTTGTGATATTCTCCGGACAATTTTCTTGAAAGATATTACTCTGGTTCAAACTGGAAAGTTCACTCATAATTCTTTTTGGAGGATTGACAAAACAATATCTATCGTCGGCAGAAGTTAAATAAACCACATCAGAAACTTTGTAGGGAAAGTTAAATGTTTTGGAGAAGATGAAAAAAGTCTGCCCTTGAACTGGATTTTTTGAGAAGATGTATTTGTTCAAGAAAATTGAAGAAGTATCTGTATCAACCCATTTGTTAAAACTTTTTTGTGAGAGTTTTATTCCTTGCTGCCCGAAATAACTAAAATTATTACATTCATTGATTAATTGAGTATCCACCGGAATATTAAGAGTTGTTGTCTTTGCAGTTTCAAAGCCTGTTTCCAGAGGGTTAAGTAAAACTCCTATTTCTTTCCCTGCTTTGGCTGTTGTCGCCTGCTCTCCTGTTTTGCCAAGTTTAGTGACTCCGTAAATTGCAAGAAACAAAATTACTGCTCCGACAATTATTGCAAAAAGCCATGCAAAAGATATTTGAAGATATCCTTTTTTCCCCGGCGCTTGTTTGATTAAGTTCAACATTGTGTCCCACCCGCCCACTCTTGAGCAGATTTATACAATTCCTAAGTTAGTTGTGCCTCGTCATTATCAATTTAATTTACCTTTTTTAAGTGCCGAGCTATTAATCATCTTTCAATTCTTACGAGATTTTCGCTAAACTCTTTTTTTAAAGTTAAAGTAATTTTACCGTCGATGTTTTTTATACAAAACGGATTTTCATTAGAGGTGATTGCACTTAAATTGACATTCTTAATTGTTCTAGAATCTATGTCTGATGAACCGAAAGGATAAAACACAAAATTTTCATTTCCGTAGTTTGCCCTTTCCAGATCTTTGTAAAAGTCTTTGCTCTGGCCTTTCACAGGCCCCTCAAAGTCGACAAAACAAATATATTCAATCTTTCCCGGAAGAGTATAAGTTTCTATCTGTGAACTTTGCGCACTTTTCCACACTCTATCGATGTCTGCTTGAAAATCTGACAAAAATTTTCCTGACTCTGCAGACTTTTGAAACCCTAAAAAAGTTTTTATTGCAAAAAAAGCGAAGGAGAGAAAAACTACTATAAGAATAATTGAAAAAATCATCCCGAATGATATTTTCATCTGACCTCTTTTCATATCTTTGTTAAAGATTGCAGACTTATAAATTTTAGTCTACAGTAGCAAGGACAAGATATAAAAATTAAGAATGGTAGGATAGAGCATGTTTGATAGAAGAAAGGGAAAAGTTGTCAAGGTCAAACTCCCTAAGGGAAGCGAAGTTCTTTTGAGTTACGAAGCTAGGTCAGAGGACACAGGATACTTGGGAACATATCTTATCGAAGCATTACCTAATCTTGATACGCCTGACATACGTGATTTTATTGGCCACGTCACAATCGAACGTCCCTCAGGAAGAGCCGGTTATGTTATAAAGAGACTCCAATGGAAAAATGCGGAATATTTACTGGTTGGAGAAAAACAAAATCCTATTGATGCTGATTCTCTGGCCTATGCAACTGCAACTCAATTTGCAGAAAAAATCGCTGAATACAACAAAGTCCCTTTGGAAGATTCTACTTTAGAGGATAAGACTCGCTCGGAAGAAGAAGGGTTAATAAGAAAAATAGATTCCTTCCCAAATAAAGATGTTCGCTTAGGAATTTTTGGACTAACAATTCTTGCAGGAGTAACTCTAACGGTTTATTCATTTTCACCAACAGCAACAGGAAATATAATCTCAGATGCTCCTATATTACTTCAAAATTTAAAAAGCCTCTTTGGAATTTTCCTTTTTGTGTTCGGTCTAGTGGGATTAGTTTTTAATTTTAGAAAAAAGAAATAATTTAATTTACAAATCAGAAATCTCTTTTTTTATTCCTGCAAGACCCTCTGTGAGAGAAGAAACTAGTTTTTTGAGAATCTCATTCTGAATTTTAATCTCGCTCTTTATAGATTTTAATTCTCCTGCAAGTTTAGAAAAATCTTTTTCCATTTTAAATCTCGGAAGGTCTCACTATGATGTTGCACTCGTTAGGTGCCGGCTGGTTCCCAAACTCATCTGCACACTTCACATAGAAATTTTTGTCGAGAGTCCATTCTGTAGAATGCTCTATGCCTCCTTTAGCTCCTGTTTCTGTAAATCCTATTCCATCTTCAAACGCGTAATTGCAATCAAAGTTGTCGTAGACACAGGTTGCATTCTCGTCTGTAATTAACTTCAAAGATGTTTCTTGGTGGAACGCTCGCACAACTATTGGGGCCTCCGTGTCTGTTTCTATTGTGAAATTGATTTTTTCTGTGTCAGCATTTCCTGCGGAATCAATACATCTCACAAAGTAATCGTAGTTTCCTTCTCCGAGCCACAGATTGGTTTCGTGTTTATATGATTCCGTATTAGAGAATTTCACATAGGTTCCAGAATTTCCTGTATCACTTGAGTAACAAATAGAATCTCCATTATTAAATCCTGCAGAAGTTTTTGCCTTAAATGTAACTTTTATTGAATTAGTCGAATCTCTTATTATTGTATTATTTGGAGAAACTTCATCGATAACCAATGGTTGAGTCCCTTGCAAAGTTAATTTTCTTGATTGTCCATTCACATTTCCAGCAGTATCTTCACATCTAAAGAATAAATTATTCTTCTTGTTATTTTGAAGTCCTGTAAGCTTTCCAGAGCAAGTATAACTTAATTGAGCATTAAAGTTAAGTAGGCTGTCTGAACATGTTAACGGATTCTCCATATCTTTGTATTCTTTATCTTCATGACTCCACTTGCATTGTGATGGTTCGTTGGTATAAACCTGAACACCAACTTCCCTTTGTTCATTTTCACCGAAATAGGCAATAGGAGAATTGTCTGCCCAATTGAATCCTTGAATCTTTGGAGCACTTGTATCTGGGCCTTTATCTACACAGAATTTAAACGCAAACTCCTGGAGATTTGCTTTTCCGTTACTTGCTGCCTGACATCTTACATAAAGTTCATATTCTCCATCATTGTTTATTTGTGAAACAGCTCCTTCCTCAAGACTTAGTTTGTCTAAGTAATCTTGAATATTTGCAACTCCTGGGAAGCTTAAAATTTGTTTATGCTTTGTCACAAAAATGTTGCTTCCTCCAAAATCGGATTTCATCTCAGAGAAATTTGAAGTCCTTTCAAAACTGATTCTACAATAACTGTCTTTGTCTGTCTCAACTCCAAATGAAAACGGCGTGAATGCAGGAAGACATTCTTCACTATCATAGAGTATTTCCACACCATTTTGACCTGCAGGCAAAGGATCATACTTATAACCAGTCAACAAAGCTTCTACTAAAGGAGTTATTTGAGGAGGATTAACGTCCCTTGGATTTTTGAAGACGCATCTTGGCTCGTCAGTGTCTTTATTAATTATCTCACATCCAGTTCCCAAACTTTTACACTGATATTCCGTACAAGGGAAAAGACCTTTGTTACAAAGTTCACAATTCTCGCCACCTGTTTGTGCCTGCCATGGTTTGCATTCAAAAATTATTGTTCTATCCTGATCTCTTGAAAGGAATTTTGATGCCCATGTTCCAAATAGTGCCGCACCCGCCACAACCCATCCTGCAGGACCTGCAGCTCCCAACAGTGCATAAACTCCATAAGTAGCTCCTATTGCGGCCCCTGCTCCAAGACTCACCCGAATTGCTTCGTCTTTAGCTCTTGCCCAATCTCCCGTTCTCATTCCTGTCGAAATGTAGGTATAAACTGCAACTACGGCTGTTGTAACTCCCGCAGTTGCTAAAGTATTCGATAGTGTTCCCTTACTTCCTAAATATTTTGCCCAGAATCCCGGATTTGCACCCTCTGTTGTGAGGGGAGTAGTCCCTCCTGATAAAGTTGGAGGTTTCCATTGATTGCTAAAAATATTGTCTGCTGGAAGACTTTTTCCAGCTTCTCCTAATTTAGCCCCTGAAAAAATGTTTGTGTTCACTGTATTTGGACTACTTGATGGAAGAGGAAGAAACTTGTCAAGAGCCCTATTCAATCCTGCTCCTGTAATGCCAGTCACAGCAGCATCTTGAGCTTTATCCAAAACCGACGAACTTGATGAAGAATCTGGAGAACAAGAAACAACTTGGCAACTGATATATTTATTAGTATTACTTGCACAGAAAGATTCAGCATCTTCTTCAGCGACAGTCACTGTAGTTTCTTGTCCTGAATTGGGTTTTACACTGAATGTACAAGTTCCAGCAGCACTAACAATCTTAAACTCTGAGCTAACAACATATCCAAAGGCAATTAAACTTACAATTAAAAGAAGAATCTGGCTTATAGCGATTCCCTTATCTACCTTTCGTAATTTTTGTTTTTTAATCATTTTCTCTCTTTTATTTTTTTGTTTTAATTTGCGTTCGATTGTTCATCATAAATTGAGGCTTCTCCGTCGCCGGAAGTTGTGCTATCTGACGAAGAGCTTCCTCCTGTGCTTGAACTGGATGAAGTTGTTGATGTTTTTTGGACTGCTGTTCTTCCGTCGCCGTTAGGCAAAGTATCCCAATGTATTTGTTCTCCTGAGAACAAATCATTCCATGCGTTATATCCAGATTTTCCTAAGTAGTTTGACGAAACCCCACAAT
>Ga0210057_1001290_pt1 | contig 38491 bp, 46 predicted proteins | sample CryGeyCG2114_010_2_FD_183968 | JGI IMG/M metagenome (GOLD analysis project Ga0210057, IMG submission 183968) | Groundwater microbial communities from aquifer - Crystal Geyser CG10_big_fil_rev_8/21/14_0.10 (SPAdes) (version 2) | ecosystem: Environmental > Aquatic > Deep subsurface > Groundwater ... | reverse complement strand
TCTACAATACAATCAGCGGAACTTCTATGGCATCTCCGCATACTGCTGGGGTTGCGGCGTTGGTGCTTGCCACCGCAATACCGTCGGAGTACGACGCTGATTCTGATGGGCTGTGGAGTCCCGCAGAAGTGCGCACCGCATTGCGCGGCACCGCCGACGATCTCGGACCTGAGGGCCACGATACCTTCTATGGTCATGGTCTTGTTGATGCGGAAGAAGCAACAACAGGAAGCGAAACGAATTAAGCATCTCCGATAGACAAAAATAGATGGCTCGGTGTTGCAAGGATACCGGGCCATTTATTTTTTACATTCATCCCCTTGCATTAAAAGGATTTGCTCACATGCCACTGTAGTGCGTTACAATACGCGCATGCGGATTTTTAGACGGCGGAGGCGGGTGCCGAGTAAGCACTATGTACAACATAAGGAATTGGCGCGCACGTTCGTGTGCGAGCGGGTGGAGGTGTTCGCGCGTGAGCATGGCTTTGCATACAAGCGCATCTCGATTCGCAATACGCGACGAAGTTGGGGGAGCTGTTCAGAGCTCGGTAATCTCAACTTTAATTACAAGGTAATATTCCTACCGGAAGTGCTCGCGGAGTACATCATCGTGCACGAGCTTTGCCACCTGTGGGAATTCAATCACTCTGCGCGCTTCTGGGCGCATGTGGAGGCGATACTGCCGGACTACCGCGCACGGCGCAAGCTATTGCGGCGCGTAGAGAAATCCCCAGCGCGGCATTTGTATGTGCTCAATACATCCCTGTGTGGCTACTAATTATTGGGCGGAAGGTATAGTAGAAGGCACATATCTCAGCAAATGGTCATTTTTGTACAGTATACTTGAGCCGATTGACGCCCTTCTAAAAAGATACTATTATATTGAAATGCAGTTGGGGGCCGGGCCTCGTCGCTCGGTCTTTTCTGTTGCCTTTTTTGTATGCATCAGGAAATTAGAAATATCGCCATTATTGCGCACGTTGATCATGGGAAGACCACGCTTACCGATGGGCTGATGAAATTCACCGGAGTCGGAGAAGCGGATGCGTCTATGGATAACAATGCGCTTGAGCAAGAGCGTGGTATTACTATTTACGCAAAGAATACGTCTATAGAGTACAAGGGAACGAAGATAAATATTGTAGATACGCCAGGGCACTCTGATTTCGGGTCAGAGGTTGAGCGTGTACTACGCTCCATTGACTCTGTGCTACTTGTGGTGGATGCACAGGAAGGGCCTATGCCGCAAACGCGCTTTGTGCTCAAGAAATCACTTGAGCTCGGTCTGAAGCCCATTGTGGTTATAAACAAGATTGATAAACCGGCGGCGAACCCTGCGCGCTGCGAAGAAGAAATACTGGAGCTTTTTCTTGAGCTTGGTGCGGATAATGAGCAGTCGGATTTTCCGGTTGTGTATGCTATTGGCCGCGATGGCCTGGCGAAGCGCAAAATGGAGGATGAAATGACAGATCTATCGCCAATTCTCGACACCATTCTTGAGCATGTGCCGCCTGCGCGCGGATACACAGAAGGGGATGTATTGAGTGCGCAAGTGTTTAACCTTGGCTACGACAATTTCCTCGGGCGCTTGGCTGTTGCACGTATATACAGTGGGAAAGCGGCAAAAGGACAGCAGGTATTTTTGAAAAAGCCGGGGAAAGAGATGCGCACGGGGAAGATTGTACAGGTAAGTGGCTATCATGGAGTTGCGCGTGTGGAGCTTTCGGAAGCTTTTGCAGGGGACATTGTGCTCATTGCGGGCTTGGGAGACGTTACAATCGGCGAGACGATTACTGACAGCGAGAGCGCCGAGGCACTGCCTGCTATCAAGGTTGATGAGCCGACAGTTGGCGTACAGCTTCTTGTGAACAGCTCGCCATTTGCCGGCAGAGAAGGAAAACATCTCACCTCGCGCGAGATTGGCGAGCGGCTTAGAAAGGAGCTTGAGGTGAATGTTGGGTTACAGGTGGATTTTTCAAATGGCGATGCATTTCGCGTGTATGGCCGCGGGGAGTTGCATATTTCAATTTTGCTTGAGAACATGCGCCGGGAAGGATACGAGGTGTCGGTATCACAGCCGCAGGTCATAGTGAAAGAAGAGGGAGGTGAGAAAGTAGAACCGTTTGAAGAGGTAACCATTGATGTGCCTGCAGAATTCCAGGGAGCGGTAATTGAGCGGGTTTCAAAGCGTGGGTTCATTATGCAGAACATGGCTTCACATGGAGGACGGACACGCCTTTTGTTTGAGGGGCCTACGCGCGGATTGCTGGGGTACAAGAACCAGTTTGTTATTGATACGAAGGGAGAGGGAATTCTTGCTGCGCGCGTCATTGGGTTTCGCCCGTATGCCGGGGAGATCCGCAGGCGCAAATCCGGCTCCATGACGTCAATGGCAAATGGAAAGGCGGCGGGATTTGCGCTGTTTGGTTTGCAGGATCGCGGCGAGCTGTATATTGGAGCGGGGACGGAAGTCTACGAGGGGATGGTTGTGGGAAATACTTCAAAAGGAGAAGAGATGGTCGTGAATCCGACAAAAGGAAAACAGCTCACTAACATGCGCAGTTCCGGAAGTGACGAGGCACTTACGCTCGTGCCGCATCGCGCCATTACAATTGAGAGCGGGCTCGAGATTATGCAGGAGGATGAGTATCTGGAGGTGTGCCCGAAGTTTGTGCGTCTGCGGAAGAGGCAATTGAAGGAGGGCGAGAGAAAGAAACGGCAGAAGTAAGAATGGAAATGGGGTCAGCCTCTGCCTGTCAAGGCGTCGCCTTGACAGGCATTTCATTGACAAACAGCAATCGCTCTGATACTATTTAGTTGTCTTAGGTCCTCCAGTTTAGTCGGACATTTTGGGAGATTGAAGACCGCCGTCGGTTATATACCCGTGGCGCGAACCTCCGCCCTTGGTTCCGAGTTTTAATTGCGCCGTTGCGCGCAACACCTAAACCCGCACAGCGGGCATACACATGAGTACATATTCAAAACGTAAGCGCGACTCTGCGCAATCAAATGGTAATTACACACGGCCTTCCAGAAACAAAGGAAGAAGTTTTTCAGGTGGCGACCGTGCCTTTAGCCGGTCGTCGTTTAGGGGCCAGCGCCGCAGTCCGCGGCGTGGAAACGGAAATACCGGTGAGCGTATTCACGAATCGCGTTTTATAAGCAAGGCGATTGCAGGTGAGGATACGGCGCCGATTAACCTCCTGCATGCTTTTGAAGATTTCGAAATTGACAGTCGAATCAAGCGCAATGTCACAAAGCGTGGGTATGTAACGCCAACGCCCATACAGGACCAGGTCATCCCGCACATTTTACAGGGGCGCGATATCGTTGGCATTGCCGATACCGGAACCGGCAAAACCGGCGCCTTTCTCATTCCACTTCTTCACAAAGTTATGCAAAACAGGGAAGAGCGCGTCTTGGTTCTCGTGCCTACTCGCGAACTTGCTCAGCAAATAGAAAAAGAATACCGTGGCTTTGCCGCCGGACTCGGTCTATTTTCCTCATGTCTTGTCGGAGGAGCAAACATCAGCCCGCAATTGCGGGGCCTTCGTCAGAAACCCTGCATGGTAATCGGCACCCCGGGGCGCGTGAAGGACCTTATTGAGCGCAAGGCGCTTGACCTTCAGCATTTTCGCACCGTGGTTTTAGATGAGGCAGATAGGATGCTGGATATGGGGTTTGTGCATGAAATGCGGCGAATCCTCTCGCTTATGCCGAACACACGCCAGACGCTGTTTTTCTCGGCCACTATTTCTTCAGATATTCGGAAATTAGTAGGGGAGTTTCTGAATGACCCTATTCATATTTCGGTTAAGACCAGTGATACAGCAAAGACTGTTGACCAAGATGTTGTTCGCCTTGGTGGGCGGGACAAGATAACTGTTTTGCAGGAATTGCTCCTGCAACCGGATTTCGGAAAGGTGCTCGTTTTTGGGCGCACAAAGCGCAATGTTGAGCGTCTGGCGAAGGATCTTGTAAGGGGTGGATTTAAGGCCGCGTCCATTCATGGGAATAAGACGCAAAACAATCGTCAGCGTGCCCTTGATTCATTCAAAAAGGGGCAGGTGCAGGTTCTCGTTGCGACTGATGTTGCGGCGCGCGGTATTGATGTTGTGGAAGTGACGCACGTTATAAACTACGAACTTCCGGCAACGTATAACGATTACATTCATCGCATTGGGCGCACCGGCCGTGCGGGGAAGCGCGGCAAAGCACTTACCTTTGTTGCCTAAATTGTATGACAAAGGATTTCTTTCAAGATGGAAAATGGATAGAAAATCCAAACAAGGTTGAAGTACGAGTGTGCTCATGCGGCAATCGGTACATACAAACCAGATTTGAACAAGAAGTGTGTTTGCGCTGTCTCAAGGAGGAATCGTAAAGCGGGTTAGTTTGGAAAGTATATGGTACCGTGGACGAACCCCTTCTTTTGGTATACTTCCGTAAATGAGAATCAGCATAACTGTAATTTTTGTGTTGGCGGTATTGGCATTCGGTGCTATCTTTTTGCTTTCCTCGCCCACTTCGGAAGAAGGGATTGTGAATACAAATGAAGAGGTGGTGTTTATAGAAAATCAAGGGGGCTCTATGGAAGGGCATACTCCGCGCGGGTTTGCAGGCTCAGGAGAGGGGCTTTTTGCAGGCGACAATTTGAATCCGGGTTTTCCTAACGGGGACGGTGTGCAGTTCTTTTTGACCTTTGATATATCCGATGCGCCGACGGAATTTACCTCGGTAGAGCTTTCTTCAAGCGATATGCATACAATAGGGACCCCCTTTGAGGACTTGGGAGCGCTGGGGGTTGAGCGCGTTCGGTACGAGCGATTTTCCCCGGCGCTTTTCAACGCTACTTCGGCTGGTTTTGTTTGCGAGCTTACGGTGTCAGAAGGAGAAGTGTCATGCGACGTAACACAAGCCGTATTGGACGAGGTTTCAAAGGGTTCAAGCATGGTGCAGTTTCGCGTACGGTTTGAGAGTGCCGGAGACAGCGATAATTCGCCTGACCTTGCGATGTTCTACAAAACCGACTCAAATACAAATGAGCGCGGGATATTTTTCTTGAGCTTCTCTAGCGAGTTGCCAATGAGCACAATACGGATTCCCGTAATTCTGCATATTGTATCGGGGGAGGGAGCCACCGCTTCGGGTAGAGATGTCGGGAATGTTACGAATCTGTTTGAAAGGTCGCGGGAAATATGGAGACAGGCACACATTGAATTTGATGCAGAGATCAAAGAGGCAAAGCTTGGCGCCAAGGAACAGGAAGCTTTGCACAGCGGTTCAATTGAGCCTTTGCGCGCCCTGGTTGAGAAAAACGCCGTCAACGTATTTTTCGTCAGGACCCTAAACGGCATAAACGGAATTGCCGTGAATCCCAATATCGCCGTTATTGCAGACCGCACTACTGTAAATGATTTTCGCGCCACCGCGCACGAAATAGGGCACCTGCTCGGCCTGTCGCACGTTTCGGACGGCTCATTTCTGATGTTTCAGGGCGCCAACGGGACGCTTATATCGGAAGAGGAGGCAAAAAGGGCGCGGGCTTTTGCACAGGCCGATTACCAACAGGCGCTTGACTTAAATGATATACTGTAAGTGATTTACCCATTAACAGTTGATATATTTTTTATGAAAAAAGAGGGAATCATGATGGTGGTGATGTTGGTGCTGATAGTCGTCGCGCTTTATTTTGTGTGGCAGGGTATTTCCATGCACAGGCAGGCGAAGGTCCAAGAAGAAGCGTTCAACGCGCTTCAGGCCGAGTACTTTATTAACAGCAAAGCGGTTAGGGATGCCGGAGAAACCGGCTCGGAGATTCAGGAACAGTTGGTGGAAATTCAGCAGAACCCCTCCCAGCTTTTGTTCTTGAAACTAGTCGGAGTTGGCAACATTCTAACCGGCATATTTATCGTTCTTCTTGGCATATTGATGGCTCTGATGATGATGCCGGTAAGGTTGGGTAAAATAGTAAGAGGCCAATAGCAGAACAGGTAAAATATTGCATTATGAAAGCGCTGTGGGAAGGCAGTGTTGTTGCCGAGAGTGGCCGTACGATACTCATAGAAGGAAATCACTATTTTCCTCCTGATTCGCTGGATATGTCCATGCTTGAAGAAAGCACCACAACAAGCACTTGTCCGTGGAAAGGCGAAGCGAGCTACTATAATGTGGTAGTAGACGGCAAGCGTAGCGACGATGCCGCATGGTATTATCCAAGGCCGAAGCGAAGTGCCATAGAAGCCGTCGGGAGCGACTTTTCAAATTACGTCGCCTTCTGGAAGGGCGTGGAGGTCGTGGAGTAAAGGTCCCTAGGGGCAAGCTCCGAGGTATTGTGGTGCTCGCTTTGCCTCGTTAGAAACGAAGTTCCTAACGGGGCTTTGCTCACTTAGTCGCGCAAGCGGATTTTTCCCGCTTTTTAGTGCTTTTTTAACGATAATCTTCGCTCCAGATCGTCGAACCCTCCCACGTACTCTCCTTTAAGCCATATCTGCGGAGTCGTTACGGGCTTGTTTTTCGGGAAAAAGCGTTTGGTGAGCGCAAAAAGCTGTGCCGTGTACAGCGGATTTTCTATAATGTCGCGCTCTTCATACGCTATTTTCTTTTCTTTTAGGAGTTTCTTCGCTTTTGCGCAGAAGGAACACTCGGGTTTTGAGAAAATGACATTAGTACCCGAGGGAATCTCGTACTCTTTTACCAGCTCGCGACGTATCGCGGCTGATAAGACGCCGCGGTCTATTGCGGCGCCTTGCGCCACGAGCTTCCCGTTTACAAGAACTATCGGGGCGTGCCACCCACCTGACGCCAGCGCTTTGAACCAATTGTCAAGCCACGGCAGAGCTACGAGTGAAATATTCTCGCCCGCAAACTCTTTCCCCATAACGTCCTTGATTATTCCTTCCGTGATACCGCATTCTCCGCATGGCACTTTTATCTTAAAAGGACCCCATGAGCCCTCCCATTTGTACTGCACTATATTTATCTTCATGCTCTAATTATACAAGTTGTGTCAAGGGGGCTGGAGAGAAAGAGAAGGGGAGGAAGGCGGTTATGAAAGCGAGACAGCCGTGTTCGCAAACAGATAGTATATACTATAGTAAGTACTATAGTACTTACTATGTTTCGGCCTCACCAGGACTCCAAATGATGTCCTTTTCGCTACGCGCGTATTGATATGGAAAACGAAACGCTGTCACCCTTATCGAGACCCTCTTTTTTGCGGACCGCGGCTTTTAGCGGAAGTACGTATGTACCGCTTTTCTTGTCCGGGAAGATCGAGGTATTCCACGCGGTTTTTCCGACTTTCGCTTCAACCGGCAGAGAACCCCATCCGCGTTTGGCATGTGCGAATGCCGCGTTTATTTTTGTAGAGGGCGATTTTGGAACAGAGAGGAAATGCCATCCGTCCATTCCAGGGAAAGCGAACACCTTTGATTTTATCTTATATAGATTCTTCGACATTTTATGATTTCAGGGAATCGGCGTAATTTTCAAGCGCTTTTGTTTGCGCGTCCTTAAGATGTACGTCCGGTCGCTTGCTTTTTATAAATGCGAATGCCTCAGTGGACGTCTTTCCTTGCGCGATAAAATATGCACCTACTAACGTGGTCGCGCGCCCGTGCCCGTTTTTGCAGTGCACATAAACTTTTCGTCTTTCCCCACTCATCTTCTCAAGAGCATGGACGCCGAGCGAGAGCTGATCTTGCGAAGGAGGCGCGCCGTCTTTGGTCGGTAGCCAAAGGTACATATCCACTCCGAAGGGATGGTCTACGCGCACGTCCTCCAGAGAAATGTCCGCGGTTATTCCTTCACGCTTGAGTACTTCGGAGAGTCCGATTGCACAACATTGGTCAGTGCCTATGAAAATGCCGTCGCCTATGTAGTCGTAGTCCAGTGGCTCGTTAGGGTCGTGCGCGCGTTCTTTGTGATGATGGTCGTTCATATTTTTGTCATTTGCATATTCATATTATTGCATATTTCAAGGATGAGATATTCACATTTGATTCAGAAGGATCGCGCCCTAGGTGCGGCGCGTGGTAATATGTAAAAGATGGATGCTGAATTTATTGCATCAACGCTCGAGACGGTTGGCACTCTTCTTATAGCTTGGGCCGCGCTGAGGGTACACCACCGCGTCTTGAATGAGCATAAGATTGATAACAAGGTTTTCCGAATCATGAGGAGGGAACAGCGCCTCGGTATTTTGGGCATTTTCTTCGTAACAGCCGGATATTTGGTCCTCCTTTTGTATTAGATTTGGAGCAAGAACAGTCCTCCTCCTTCTGAAGCTATGACGAGAAGGGAAGATAGGAGAAGCAAATCGTAGTACCAGCCGTTGTTGTTAGCCCCGTACATCCCTGTTTTCCACCGAAATATTTTCATTCCTATTGCTCCGGCCATTACTATTATGAGTGCCACTGAAGCTATTGTGATGTAAGTGCCGAGTGCCAGCGCTACGGCACCCGCAATCTCCACAATGCCGAGCACGAACGCAAATACCGTGCCGAGCTCTATTGACTTTCCGCGCTCGCGAGGATTTTTTACATGCAAAAAGCCGCTTGAAAGGAACATGGCGGCAACGGTAATGCGAAGCGCAAGCAATGCGGCGTCTGTTAAATCTTCAAAAAAAAGTTCTGGCAGTAAAGATTCCATGCGCGAGTGCGTGAATGCCACCTAGCCGTAGTAAAACATTTGCAGAACTACAGTGCCTAAAACCAAAACGGACGATCCGCTTGCAATAGCCAAAGGTTTGTTTTTTATGTACATTCCGTACAGAAACCACGACACAACCGCAAACAGCGCTATTAGCTGTGTGGTGAGCGAAATGCCGGCTACGCTACCGGTTTCCCATATTTTTATGACCTGTGGAATGCTTGATACCGATGCGATTCCTCCTATTGCGGTCATGGCGGTGTCCACGGCGCGTCGCGCGGAACCCTTTCCGGTTTTTTGCCTGCGCTCTTTGTCGCACTCTTTCAAGCCGTGCGGATTGTACATGCTAAGCGTTTTGGGAAAGCCAGTCTTCAATCTTGGCGACTGCGGTCGGAGCATGTTCTCCTATAAGGATGCCTGGGTGAGTGGCGCCTTCTATTTCCACTGCCTCCTTGTCGTAATACTCTGCCATTTCTCGCGCTCTTTCAATTCCTATACCGAACGGAACCGACGTGCCGTTTTCTCCTCCAACAAACAAAACAGGCATTGAAAGCGCTTCTTTCGGGACTGAGATTCCGAGCTTGCGCTCGCTTCTGGCCGCCCCCGATTCCATGCCCAGCATTTCTTTCATTTTCATCAGCTTTTCCTGCGGAACGTCCGGCAAGGCGCTCATAATTTTCATCGGGTCATCGGGCATTCCGGCGTCCATGGGGGAGTATACGGCCGGATAATCCTTCTTTTCCCCTTCTCCCTGAACTTCTTTAGTAGGGCTTGCGTCTATGGCAACTACCGCCCTCGCACCGTAGCGCGCGGCGTACATTAAAGCCACGAGCCCGCCCATTGAGTGTCCTATGATAATAGGATTTTCAAGCGAGTTATCAGAAATCGTCTGTCTGACATCATTAACGTAATCATCCATAGTGGCTCCGGACACCTCTCCTTTGCTTTTGCCATGACCGCGCAAGTCCGGCGCGTAAACACTCCATCCCTTGCCGGATAGATATTCGGCGTAGCCCATAAACATTGCCGAAGAGCCCCACGAGCCGTGAATCAAGACCACGGGCGAAAAGTGCAACTCCTCGTCCGCTTTTTTTGCGAGTACAAATTGTTCCATATTTTTTATAATGTTAACGGAAAGGAGCCTGTAAGAGTAAGAATGGCGAGCGCGGCGCCAAGAAGCGCGGCATTCTTTAGGAACATCTGCATTTCCATCATTTTCATGTTCGGTTCCGCGGCTTTCCAGAACGCGTGCATTATCGGAGTTATGACGATAAGAAACGCGGCTATGGCGATTAGCGAGATCCCGGAATATATGTTGAATATTACGCCCAGCCCCGCGAGGATAATGACGATTCCGGAGGCAATGACGGAGGCCTTGGGCATCGGAACTCCTTTCATGTGAGTGTAGGCGGTCATATCGGAAAGTTTCATAAGGTGCATTATTCCGCCCAGAAGGAAGTACCCTCCAAACAAAATTCGGCCGATAATTAGAAGAATGTCCATACGTTGTTTCACTTACGCTTGTAATTATTTGTTTTGCAAGTATAACAGACAAAAACATTGACATGTGCCGCGGGTGTGTATAATGATATCAACATATGACAATGTTATCATATAAAAAACAGCAAAAAGCGCCGGAAAGGAACGCCAAAGCGGCTCTTAAAGTGCTCTCAAACGAGCACCGTTACTTCATAATGAAAGTGCTTTTGAGCTCGTCCAAGGACTTGTGCGTGCATGAATTGGCGGAGGAGATAGGAATTTCTCAATCGCACGCTTCTCACCAGCTTGCATATTTGGAAGCGTGTGGGGTGGTTGAGAGCGTCAGAGACGGAAGAGCGAAATGCTATATCCCCACAGACAGTCCGCTTACTCAAAAATTGCGCAGTGTTATCAAGTCGCTTTCTTAAATCATGAACTACACTTCCATTATACTAGTTGTACTGCTTCTTGCGTTTGCGGGAGGAATTTTCGTATTTTTGCAAGGCAGGAAGTTTGATTTGCCGCGCGGCGAAACTTTGCCGTTTGCACAGGTGGGGGCCGAAGAGAATGATTTGCCCGCGGGAAATGTTGCCGCACAAGCAGAAGATGGGGAAATATCGGGTCCATCGGGCGAATCCGGAACTTCCTCCGGTGTCATTACCAGCGCAAGGTCTAATCGCGAAATATTTGTGACGGATGGAACAAAACACTCGATACCTCTAAACGAGATACTCTCCGGCGGTCCGGGCAAGGACGGCATCCCCTCGATTGATAATCCCAAATTTCTCTCCGCCTCCGGAGCCGCGTTTCTTGAGAGTTCCGACATCGGGTTGGGATTGACAGTAGAAGGCGAGAGCCGTTTTTATCCATATCGTATACTTGTGTGGCATGAGATCGTAAACGACACGGTTGGAGGAGAGCCGGTTCTCGTAACGTATTGCCCCCTGTGCGCGACCGGGGTGGTGTTTGACCGCAGGGTGGGAGGCGAGGTGCAAGAGTTCGGCGTATCCGGACTACTGTGGCAGTCGAATCTTCTGATGTACAATCGCGCGGGCAGTGAGGATAAAGAGTCCCTTTGGTCGCAGGTCTTGGGAGAGGCGGTTCTGGGCGTAGACACGGGAGAGAAACTCTCGATAATACGCTCGGATGTGGTCCGCTGGAGCGACTGGAGAAAGGGGCACCCCGACACTAAAGTTCTATCTAACGACACCGGAGTCAGCAGGGATTACGGACGCGACCCTTACGGAAACTACTATACAAGCGAGTCGGTGTCGTTTGGAGCCAGCTTCAGTGATACGCGCTTGCATCCGAAGGAGTTGGTTCACGGTGTTGAGATTGACGGCTTGTTTAAGGCGTATCACGACCCCGCCCTTAAAGTCGGAACTACAAACGATACGTTCGCGGGGAAGACCGTCAGCATAAAGAAGACATCTTCGGGAGAAATAACGTTTAGCGCAAACGGCCAGCCGCTTCCGTCCATCCCGGGATTTTGGTTCTCATGGATTGCCGTGCATCCGGAAACCGAACTGTTCTTTTGAGTAGCTGAAATTATTAGAGTCAATTAGATTCACAAGAATAGAATAATGGTATGGAAAAGAATGTAACAATATACTCAACTCCGTCGTGCCACTTTTGTCACATGGCGAAGGACTTTTTCAAGGAGAACAACGTCGTCTTTACCGAGCACGACGTGGCGGCGGATATGGACAAGAGAATGGAGATGATACAAAAAAGCGGACAGATGGGGGTTCCCGTTATAGCGATAGGGGATGACCTCGTTGTCGGCTTTGACCGCACGCGCGTGGCGGAACTTCTGGGAATTGAATAATATGGCGGCAAAAACTTCAGGCAGTTACGGCATTCCGATAGCAATAGTTATTGCGGGGCTTCTCATAGGCGGCTCTATATTTCTAAGCCGCACCGGCGGGTCCGTCGCATCCGGCGCGACATTCAGCGGTTCCGGACACGCAGGCGGAGGGGGAGTCGCTTCTTCCGAGTTTAGGATGCCGGATGATATGGACCATGTGCGCGGCAACCCGGACGCGGCCATATCCATAGTGGAGTTCAGTGATTTTGAGTGCCCATTCTGCGCGCGCCTGCACCCTACGCTTCAGAGAATTGTTGACGAGAACGAGGACGTAAAGTGGATATACAGGCACTTTCCGCTGTCGAGCATCCACTTCCGCGCGCTAGGCTCGGCGGTCGCTTCGGAGTGCATGGCGCGCCTAGGCGGCAACGCCGGCTTCTGGACATTTGCGGACGCCGCTTTTTCAAATCAGAGCCATTTGGGAGACGCTCTTTACGAGGAGGTGGCGCGCACCATGGGGGTTGATATAGAGGAATTTCAATCTTGCCGCAATGACCGCAGTATCACCGCGGACATACAAGAGGATTTGGACGAGGCGGTTGGAACGGGCGGCCGCGGAACTCCGTATGTGATTGTTGTATCACCCAGCGGGGAGCTGGTGCCTTTCAGCGGAGCACTTCCGTACGAGCAGATTTCTTCTCTTATAAGCCAGGTAAGGAACAATTAACGCATGAAAACATTTTGGATTGTTGTAATTGTTGTTGTGGCGCTTGCCGCAACTGTTTTCGCGGCGGTCTTCCTGCGTGATCCGACCCCTCCTTCAATACAAAGCACAAGCGGCGGCGCCTCCGGAGCTGCAGGCGAAAACATATTCGGTAGAATAAGCGGTTTTGAATTTAAGGACTATTCCGGGAACATCGTTTCGCTCGCGGAGTTTGAAGGGAAGCCGCTGGTGGTTAACAGCTGGGCCGTCTGGTGCCCGTTTTGCAGGCAAGAGCTTCCCGATTTTGCGCGGCTTCAGCAGGAACTCGGCGACGAGATAGTGGTTATAGCGATTGACAGGCAGGAACCGCTTGCGCGCGCAAAGGAATATACGGACGGCCTTGGCATAAGCTCTGACATGCACTTCTGGCTTGACGATGCGGACGTATTCTACCGAACCATAGGCGGCTTCTCCATGCCCGAAACGCTGTTTATAAATGTGGCGGGTGAGATAGTGGTGCATAAGCGAGGTCCTATGGATTTGGAAGAAATGAAGGAACACGCAGGAAAAATATTATCAGCTGGCGTTTCAGTATTATGATAGAGATAAGTATAGGTTTTGCCGCCGCATCGTTTATTGCCGGATTACTCACGTTCCTCGCGCCGTGCACTCTTCCTCTTGTGCCCGCATACCTCGGCTTTATAAGCGGAGTTGATCAAAAGGAGCTCAAAGATCCCGCCACGGCGCGCTTTGCGAGGCGCAAGATTTTCTTAAACGGGCTGATGTTTATTCTGGGTTTTACGCTCATATTCATTGCTTTCGGCGTGCTTGCCGGCTTTGCCGGCACGGCACTGGCGCCTTATAGGGTTTGGCTTGCGCGAGTTGGCGGCGCGCTAGTAATACTCTTCGGGCTTTTTATGCTCGGAGTGTTCAATCTTTCATTCTTTCAATCGGACAAGCGCATACCCATTCCGTCTTGGCTGAAACTCGGCAAACCGTCCTCGTCCCTTTTTATAGGCGGAACGTTTGCGCTTGGGTGGACGCCATGCGTGGGTCCGATCCTCGGTTCGATTCTTCTTCTTGCCGGAACAAGCGGCACCGCGCTTGAAGGAGGGATAATGCTTACGATTTTTTCCGTAGGGCTCGCTATTCCGTTTCTTGTTATTGCCGCGGCCTTCTCGCGCGCGACCGTCTATGTGGAGAAAATATCGCGCTATCTCACCGCCGTCTCATATGTGGGAGGCGTATTCTTGATACTTCTGGGTCTATTGCTGATTACTGACAACTTCGGGCTCACAATACAGTATGGTTACGAACTATTCGACTTCATAGATTACGACCGCTTGCTTGACTACCTGTAGCACTTACTGCCCTGCAAGGTTCTTAACAACTTGAGGATGAAGTCCGTGGTAATGATATAATCTCCGAAATGGGATACGCGTCGAAATCCGGTCGGGGCAAATTTGTGGTCATTACCGGTCCTTCCGCCGCCGGAAAAACGGTTTTGGTCGACGCGCTCCTGGAGCGCATTTTAAGTTCCGCGCGCCTAATAACCATAACCACGCGGAAGCCGAGGCCGCACGAAACGAATGGTGTTGACTACATTTTTGTAAATCGGAAGGAATTTGAGGAGAAGATAAAGAGAGGGGAACTTTTTGAATATGCGGAAGTGTACGGGCAATTATACGGGTCATCAAGAGAAGACCTGATGGCGGCGCTCAAAGAGCATGAGTATGTTTTCGCCGTGGTAGACATACAGGGTGCGCATACGATAAGGCGCGAACTTCCGGACGCGCTCATAATATTCTTACTTCCCGGGTCGCTCGAAGACATACGGCGCCGTCTGGCCTCAAGGGTTTCAAAGGGAGGTATTGTTGATGAGGGAGAGTTAAAGAGACGCATCAAGGAAGCCGGTGTGGAAATGGAGCATGTAAACGCTTTTGACTATGTATTGGAGAATGTGGAGGGAAAATTCGGAGAAACAGTCAATATGGCCGAAGATATTATAGAGAGCATATGATAATCCGCGAGTCTTGGACTCCGCAAGTCCGAAATTTGGGGTAATGTAAACCGGTTGCCCCCTGCACGAGAGCCCTTGACTTATTGGCGTGGGTGGGGTAGTGTTGCGCTAACAAATTGTCACTCTCTAAAAACAAGGGACTGAGTCGATTCTCTTAATGAAGTGCGTTTGTAAGATTTATCACTTAGTTCTACTGAAATGCAGAAAGGAGAAATTGCGCGTTTGATGGACAAGGGCTACGGCTTTATCCGTCAGGAGGGGCAGGAAAAAGACCTGTTTTTCCACGCAAACGAAGTGCAGGGTGTTGCTTTCAACGACCTCAAAGAGGGCGATCCTGTAACATTCGAGATGACCGAGGGCCAGAAGGGTCCGCAGGCCGTCAACATTGCGCGCGCTTAAATTAGAGTTATTCGGGAGCGCCCCGCTTCGCATCGAAAGATGCGAAGCGGGGCGCTTTCATTATTAATATTAATTAACGAGCGATGGGTGAGCGAAATTAGAAACCGAAGTCCCTCGCATAAATGCTGTGAGGGACGCATATTGGCGCTCTCAACAATGACCAACGGGCGTGCGCGGGTTATAGTAGAGGAATGAAGAATCACGCCGATGACCTTGCAAAATTAATTGCGGGGGAAGTGAACGATTCCGATATCGTGCGAGAGGAATACAGCAGGGACGCAAGCGTGTTTGCGGTGGTGCCGGAGTTTGTGGCGTACCCGAAAGACGCCAAAGATATTGAAAAGACTGTCTTATATGCCTCGGAAAAGAAACGCTTGGGCGAGAACATATCCGTTACTGCGCGTGCCGCCGGAACGGACATGTCGGGAGGACCTCTTAACACATCGATTATTCTTGACACGACCCGCCACATCAACCGACTTCTGGGAATTAACGAGCGGGACATGAGCGCCATCGTGGAGCCGGGCATGTATTTCAGGGATTTTGACGCGGAGACGAAAAAGTACGGCATGGAACTTCCCAGTTACACTGCGTCGCGCGACTTGTGTACGGTTGGTGGAATGGCCGCAAACGATTCCGGCGGCGAGAAGCATTTAAAATACGGCAAAACCGCGGCGTATGTAGAGGAGCTTGAGGTGGTTTTGTCGGACGGGAAGCTCCATACTCTAAAGGCACTCAAGGGAAAAGAGCTTACCGGCCAACTCAATGAGGATTCGTTTCTTGGAGAAGTGTACAGGAAAATGCGCGACTTGCTGGCGGAAAACAAAAGCGTAATAGAAAAGGCGCGCCCCAGTGTTGCAAAGAACTCATCGGGCTATGCCATTTGGGATATCGGAGATCCTGAAAAAGGAGAGATGAACTTGGCGCGTTTGATGGTAGGTGCGCAAGGAACTCTGGGAATAATCACCAGAATAAAGTTCAAACTCGTGCGGCCGAAACCATACGGCGCGCTTACGGTTTTGTTTTTGAAAGATGTGAAAGAGTTGGGAGGCGTAATAAATACGCTTCTTGAGCATTCCCCGGATAGCATAGAATCATACGACGACCATACATTTGCCCTTGCTCTTAAATATTTTCCCGAGCTGGCTCGCAGTATGAAAGCGAATATCGTGGCGCTTGCCGTGTCGTTCATTCCGGAGATGTGGATGGTGATAAAGGGATTGGGCTTGCCGAAATTGGTACTTTTGGTGGAGTTCCGTTCAGAGTCAAAAAAAGAGGCGCTTGAGTGCGCGGAAAATGCAAAAAATGTCATCGAGTCGCTTTATCCCGAGGTTGGAGCTCGTGTTGCCGGAAGCGAACGTGATATGCAGAAATACTGGACAATGAGGAGAGAGAGTTTCAACTTGTTGCGCTCGCGTTTGCGCGGCCTGCGTACCGCTCCGGTAATAGACGATTTTGTCGTAGACCCCGCAAAATTGCCCGAGTTTTTGCCGAAACTGGAGAAAATTCTTTCTCGCTACGACCTGATGTACACGATTGCGGGGCATGCCGGAGACGGCAATCTGCACATTATTCCTCTTATAGACCCCAAGCGAAAGGACGCGATTTACGTATTGGGGAACCTCAGCAGGGATGTCTACGGTCTTGTTCTCGAGTACGACGGTTCTATCACCGGAGAACATAACGACGGATTGATAAGGACGCCGTTTATAAAAGATATGTTCGGCGGAGAAATGGTCAGCTTGTTTGAAGAGGTGAAAAAGATATTTGACCCGCTAAACATCTTCAATCCGGGTAAAAAGGTTGGTCTTACTGCAAAGGAAGCGGAGGCCTTTTTGGATTTCCCGCATGACAAGAAGCACGCTGGCGTATTCCTCGGAGCAAAAAATGACCTTTAAGGCACTGATTTTACTTATCAAATTCAGAATAGCGGGCTGGAGAAATCCATGAAAACCTCATCTGATGAAGGACTCTTTGAGCGCCGTTTCTTTTCGGCGGTCGTTGAAGGAGGGCAGGGGATTTTTACCGTTACTGTCGTTCCGCGTCCGAGGACGCTATAAACGCTCACCTTGCCGTGGTGCGCTTTTACTATTTCGCTCACGATAGTGAGACCGAGCCCGCTTGTGCCCGCCGCGTCCTTGCGAGTCCGCGCGCCGATTGAGCGATAATACGGGTCAAATATATGAAAAAGGTCTTCTCTTTGTATGCCTGAGCCGGTATCGCGCACTTGCATTTCCACGAATCCGCGGTAATCGGGCTCAACCGTTACGGTTATGCGCCCTCCTTCTTTAGTATGCTCTATAGAGTTTTTGAGCAGGTTTATCGTAATTTGTTCCAGAGCAGTTCCATTTCCCACAACCATTCGGTATTCTCCGCGCTTGCGGAACATGACTTCGAGTTTCTGGTTGCGCGCAAGCGCCGCTATCTTTCCGACCGCGCTTTCGGCTATGTCTCCGAAATCAACGTTTCTGAATTCAAGTTTATTGGGGCTCAGCGTAGGGTCAAGCGAGAGAATGTTGTTTATAATTTCCGATGCACGGTCAACTTCACTCACGGTATCCGACACTGTTTCTCTCGTCTCTGTGTCAAGCGCCCCGCCCATTAGGAGCACTTCCATGTTCGTTTTGATGACCGAAAGGGGAGTTCGCAATTCGTGAGCTATATTTCCTATAAAACGCTTTTGTGCGGCTAGAGCGCTTCTGGCGGGCGAGAGAGTCGCGCGCGATATGAAATATCCGAACAAAACGCCGAACACGAGCGCAAGAAAAAACAATTTTGAGAACTCGAAAGCTCTCGCCTCCTCAATTCGAGTGAGGACATACTCAGCACTTACCGCCTCGGTGTCTTTGCTTATCAAATCCGAGATACCGTTTGCTATGGCCGATGCTATGTTTTCCTGCACTTCAATTAGTGCAAGCCAGAATACGACGAAAACGGCAATGCCGAAGGCGACCTGAAGAAGAATGACATTTACGCGGGCCCGAAAGAAAATGTCGCTGTTATACTTTGTCCACCATTCGGTAGCCAACACCGCGGACTGTTTCAATAAGACGTCCGCTCTCGTCGTTAAGTTTCTTGCGTAGATTTTTAACATGAACGTCGACTACGTTGCTAAAAGAAGAAAATTGGAAATCCCACACGTGATCCAAAATGTCTTCGCGCGTCAATACTCTCCCGGGATGTCTCATTAGATACTCAAGAATGGAGTGTTCTTTTAGAGTAAGCGGTATCTCTTTGCCGTTTTTCTTGACGGAATGGGACGCCGTATCAAGCTCTATGTCACCAACTGAAAGAGTTGTGGAATGTACCTGCGCCGGACGGCGCAAAAGCGCATTAATGCGTGCGATAAGCTCCTCAAACGAGAAGGGCTTTGGCAGGTAATCGTCCGCTCCCATGTTAAGCGCCTCCACTTTCGTTTCCGTTTCGTCCCTCGCGGTCAAAACGAGTATCGGAGTGGTTACTCCCAGTGCGCGAACCTCTTTGCATACTTCTTGGCCGGACGAGCCGGGGAGCATGAGATCAAGTATGACGGCATCATACTCACTGCGGTACAGTGATATGCGCGCTATAGCGTCGTTCCCGTTGTGAAGAGTATCGGTCGCAAATCCGTTTTGCTCCAGGCCGCGGGCGAGTTGGCGCGCCAACTTTTCCTCGTCCTCAACTATTAGTATTCTCATGGGCGTGCATTATTAAGGGCTAATATCCTGATATCTCTGAATAGTATGAGAATACTATGATTTCTTCATGAAGGCACTGCAAAATAGCGGCGCGGTCTTTCTGTCCTCCTAAAACCCCACGAACAACGAAACTCTAAACTTTACTGCGCCGTCTTTCGTTGGTCAGGGCAAAATAGTGCGAAGAGATTCCGTCTCATTGGAATCTCACGGAGAGTACTCATACTTTGTGACAAGATATGGGCGTGATTTTTCGAATTCTGCTTGGCGGGATTTTAGGGTGGATAGCTTCACTTGTTTTTGATATTGACCCAAAATTGGGAATCATCGGAAACGTGTCCGCTGGAGTGATGGGTGCGTTTATAGGCGGTTTGATAGCAAAGAGCATTATGTTCAGTAAGGGAAGTTTTGACGGCATAGTCCATTCTATATTTATATTTGCATCCGCGGTGCTTGGCGCCCTAGTTTTGGTTGGGACTCTCAATTTAATGTTTTAACTTCAAATTACTTGGCGCGCATGCGATATACTTATTGCATGGGCAAGCGCCATATTACATTGCGTACGAAGTTTTTGATGCTTTTCGCCGGCATCGCGCTTGTTCCTCTTGTGGCCGTAGTCGTTCTTACGGTTTTACAACTTCAGGGTGAATTGCGGAAAGGGGCGATAGAGCTTGACAGGGAGATTGCGAACGCGGCGGCGGAGGAAATCAAGGCGTTTGTCGCCACCGAGTTTGGGATAATAGAGAGCATAGGAATAGCGTATCCGTCGCTTAACGACGATGGCAAAGACGCCTTGCTTGAGCAGATATTATTCAATAACAAGAGCTTCCGGTCTATCAGTGTTGTGGATGCTCGCGGCATGGAGCTTGACCGAGTGGATACGATAGCGGCTGTCCGAGACGAGGATCTTGCAAATAGAGCGGATACCAGGGAATACAGGGCGGTGGTTTTGGAGGGGATATACGTGGGAGAGGTATCCCGCGAAAGCGGCAACCCGATTTTCCCAATAGGAGTCGCGCGCGCGGATCCGGAAGGGGTGTTTTTGGGAGCTGTTTTCGCGCACATTGACGCCAGGTTTATGGAAAGGGTCGTGGAGAGGGTGGCCGATAACGGCGACAGAGGGCGGGCGTTCATAGTAAACAGGCGTGGATTGGTCATTGCGCATCCGGATATTTCGTTTGCCCTCGCGGGCAGGGATTTCTCCGGCTTGCCGTCCGTTCGCGCCGTAATTGAAGGAAGCACGAGCGAAGTTGAAGCACTCTCTGCTTACGTTAATGACGAAGGCGATGAGGTCATAGGCGCCGGAGTCTCCATACGCCTTGTAATTGACACGCGCTTGGGAGAGAAGGAAGTTGATACCGGGTGGATCATAGTTGTCGAGCAAAAAGCAGATATAGTGCTCTCTTTCGTGCGGCAGGCGAGCGCCGTCGGAGTCATTATCATAATCACGGCGTTTGCCGCCGCCGCCGCTTTCACCGTCGTTTTCACTAACAGAATAGTGCATCCGATAGAGGAACTAAACCGCGCGTCGCTTCGGTTCGGTGAAGGCCATTTGGATGAGAGGGTTTACATACGAACGAAAGACGAAATAGAGGATCTTGCCAACGGGTTCAATAAAATGGCCGAAAACCTTCACTCTTCAATACGGGAGGTTGTGGGCGAACGCAACAAACTAAAAGTGGTGCTTGCCGGCATAACCGATGCCGTCATAGCTGTTGACCTTGAAGGAAGTGTTATCACGTTCAACGAAATGGCGGAGTCAATCGTTGGATGGAAAGAGGAAGCGGCGCTCGGTAAGCCTGTTTCTCGCCTTTTCAAACTTTATGAAGAGAACAAAGACGGACGGCGCATTGAAGTTACTCCGAGCAAGTACTGCCCTCAAGACAATGAAAAGTATGAAGGCACCCGCCTCCCATTCAGAAAGAACAATCTTGTACTCGTGGGCGCGCGCGATTCCGAAAAATACGTTAACGTGTCATCCGGCAGGATAGGCCACGGCAAAGATATGAATGTCGGATGGATTATCTCTATACACGATGTATCGCGCGAGATGCATGTGGAGAAGCTCAAGAGCGAATTTGTTACCGTTGCGGCTCATCAGTTGCGCACTCCGCTCACCGGGCTTAAATGGGCTCTGGGAAGTTTGATGAACAAGGAAAAAACGCACAAACATCTGCCAAAAGATGAAACGGAGGTTCTTAAGGTATCTTACGACAGAACCGCTTCGATTATAGATTTAGTAAACAATCTTCTTGATGTGGCGTATCTTGAGGAAGGAAAGTTCCTGCAGGCGAGGAAAAAGGTTAACGTGGCGACTGCGGCGGAAGAAGTCGTGCATTCAAGGAGTGAACTGGCAAATGGAAAAAATCTTTCCATGCGCTTTAAGGTTGAGAGGGGCGGGACATTTGATGTCATGATTGATCCTAAGGCCTTGCGTTTGGTTCTGGAAAATTTGATTGACAACGCCATTTGGTACACGAAAGAAGGAGAAGTTAAGATTGAGGTTGAGGATAATGAAGACGGGGTTTCGGTGTCGGTTTCGGATACGGGTATAGGCATACCGAATGAGCATAAAAAGAGATTGTTCGGGAAATTCTTCCGCGGCGAAAAAGCGGTTGCCATGCATACTGACGGGTCGGGACTTGGATTGTTTATCGTTAAGAACATTATTGATGTGGTGGGCGGCGTAATTCTCTTTGAATCGGAAGAAGGAAAAGGGACAAAGTTTGTCGTTCTTTTCCATAAAGATTTGCCGAGCGGAAGCGCCGCCTCCGCACAATTGTCCACAGCTCGCTCCTAGCTGGCCATTCTTTGTCGACATTTCCTATATACTTAAATATGACATATGTACGAGAATAATGCGGCAGAGGAAACGATGGAGGCGGGAAACTCGCACGCTGGTCTTGTCAAAGCTCTAGTGGCCCTTGCCGTAATACTTGGAATTTTAGTAGGTGGGGGAGCACTGCTCTCCTCCGGTTTGGGGTTGGTAGGAGAGAGCCGAAACACCCCGAAGATAGTCGGAATGCCTCTAATTGAGACGCCTGTTGATGATGCGATTATAGACGGTTTCAAGGCGAAGATGGAAGAACTTGGGTATGAAGAGGGAAGGGATATTGTTTATGACAGGCAGGTTATAAGGCGTGGCCCCAATGCGAATAACGAGGCGCGGCTTGTTATACGCGAAATGGTCGCGCGCGACTACGACCTTCTGCTTGTCAGCCGCGAGGAAGTACCGATTGCCCTTGAAGAGACGGCAAATGCCGGCAAATCCACCCCGATAGTATTCACTCAAGGAGACACGACCTTGCGCCAGAGTTTGGTCGGCTTCGATTCTTCCGGAGCTAACGTAACGGGTGTCTTTGTTCCCATGGAGGACGTGGCGGGCAAGCAGATGGAGTTTTTGAGACGCCTGTTTCCGGACGCAAAAACGATAGGATATTTCGGAGACGGATATTTGGTGAGCGCGGGCAATCCTCCCGGACCCGTATTTGAGGCCGCTATGATTAAAGAAGGGGCGCGTTTCGGTTTTGAATTTGCGGAGTTTACCACCGATGTGCCGCCGGGACCTGCGCTTCGCGAAGAAATGGAGCGAACATTGGACGCGATAGGAGCGGCAGAAGTGGACGCGTGGATACATTTGCCGGCACACTTTGTGGCTGATCAGCAGGTGCTTGAAGGAGCGTTTGCGAAGAGGTTGGGCATTCCGTTCATAGTTCCCGGACTGCCGGAAATTATGCCCGGCGGAGGCGAGGGACTCATCTCGTATAGTGCTGATTACGGTTTGGCTGGCTCGCAAGCCGCGGTCATGGTTGATAAAATATTCAACGGGACCGATCCGGCCGACATTCCGATAGAATTTCCGCGCGAAATGTTCCTCGCATTCAACTTGACGACGGCCGAGGCAATCGGCTTTGAGATTCCGGCCGACATTCGCGCTCTCGCGGACCTATTCGTCCGTTAGCGCACTTTATTTTTATAATATGAGCGAGGCGGTTTTCGGAGGCGGGTGTTTTTGGTGTACTGAGGCGGTATTCAGCGTACTTAAAGGGGTGATGTCGGTCGAGCCCGGATATGCGGGCGGGACGGTGGAAAATCCGACATATGAGCAGGTGTCTTCCGGTACAACCGGGCATGTGGAGACGGTACGTGTCGCGTATGACCCGAAGCGGATATCCTACCGGAACCTGCTTTTAGTGTTTTTTGCGTCTCATGACCCGACCCAGTTGAACAGGCAGGGGAGCGATGTGGGAGAACAATACCGTTCGGTTGTGTTTTACACGACCGAAGGGCAAAAAGAAGAGGCCGAGGCAATGATAAGGGAGATGAATGAAAGCTCGTCTTCCGGAAATTTGACTGTAACATCCGTAGAACCGCTGACTGCCTACTTTAAGGCGGAAGATTACCACCGTAAGTATTATGGGCAAAACAAACACCTGCCATACTGCCAGTTGGTGATTAATCCCAAATTGGAGAAAATTCAAAAAGAGTTCGCCCACTTACTCTCAAGCGAAAGCGGGCAAAAATAGCCATTTACGCCGAACATTCAAGTGCCTCAATGCCTGTTTGCGGTATCCACACATGGTTGTGTAAAACTTGCGCCGCCGGTGCGTGAAGCGGTTATACTTAATGACATATGGAACTATCAATTTTTCTTGCCCAGCTTCTCGGAGCATATTTACTCATCGTTGGTGTTATTGTTATCCTACGGCAGGATGCATTCAGGCGCGTTTTCGCGACGTTTGCAAGAGAAAGGGCTTTGATGATGGCGCTTGCCCTCGGAGAGCTTGTTGCGGGACTTGCCATAATAATTGCCCATCCCATTTTCACGTTTGACTGGAGGGGGCTTATTACACTGCTCGGTGTTTGGTTGATAGTGGAGTCAATAATACTTATGACAATCAAGGTGGCATCGGTTTCTCGCATGATGAAGAGATTTAACACCCCCGGATGGTACACGGGCGGAGGATTTACAGCGGCTGTCATAGGAGGATACCTTCTTGGGGCCGGATTAGGGCTTTGGTAATGTTTCTTGCATTGGGATAGAGCATACGCATCGGCGCACTTTGCTGTTGCATTGTTCGGCGATTTTCTACGCCGTATCTCCAGTAGTCTACTGGTCTACAAAAACCGCCTCCTCGCGCTTTAGAATTGCATTCGATTGCGTAAGTTCGATAAGGAAATAACGGTCTGCGGCTGCATCTTTGACGTCCCTTTTCTCGACTTTTAAGGAGTACAGTAATATATAACTAAATGGTTATATATCCTGTTTTGCCAGGGCGGAATGAGATTGACATTCCAATTGCTCGTTGTCTGATTCAATGTGTCGGGAGAGAAGTTGCGGCGCTACGGGGGCATGGTACGCTTTCGCTATGAAGGCGTTCCCTATAGCTGTTATAGCGGTTCTTATTGCCTCCGGAGCTTGGCTTGTGTGGCAGTCGGACTTTTTCGGTTCAAAGGATTCCGCGCTGGCCCTTAGAGAGCGCTTGCTCATGAGTGAAGTCCGAGTACCAAACATCTCCGAGCCGATTGCGCTTGGTGAGAGAAAAAATGACGGCACGGAATCGTTTATAGGAGGAGAATACCAAAGTGATGAAGACGAGTTTGTGCGGGCGTTTGTTTCCGTGGAAGATGAGCATGCCGTTGTCTTGCACGGAAGCCGGAGTGTAGCACCGTGGTATGTGATTCCCATGTACATTAACTACGGCGGCACCGGAACCTTTCTTTCTCTAGGGCTTTTCTCTTCGGAGGGCGATGGGTTGGTGCATCACGATACGATTTTTGTAGGAGACCGCGTGTCCATTGAGTCGATTTCAATCACACCGAATAATGAGGTGGAACTGCACTATCTCACCAGACGCAGTGACCAGGGAGCGGCGGCGGAGACTACCGTGCCGGCACTCTTTAAGGCCGTGCGAGAAGGAACGTCGCTTCTGTTTATTAGGGACATGGTTAACTCGACGGAAAATGATGTGCGGCTCACCGCTCCGGTTTTCGGGAGCGAGATTTCCTCGCCCGTGGTTCTTCGCGGGAGTGCCAGAGGTCCTTGGTATTTTGAAGCGGTATTTTCCGCCGAAGTATTGAGCGAATCAGGTGAAGTTATAGGCGAAGGGTTTGTTGAAGCGGAAGGGGAGTGGATGACGGAAAGTTTTGTCCCGTTTCGCGGGGAGATTGAATTGAAGGAAGGGTATTCCGGCCCCGCAGTGGTTGTGCTAAACAAAGCTAACGCTTCCGGATTGCCAGAAATGGAAGCAAGCGTTTCCGTGCCGGTTATTGTTAAATAGGGTATTTTTGCGCGCGCGGCGGGGTATAATAGGTTTGCATGAGTTTGCTTTCCCGATTCCGCACAATTGACGACGGCGCAAAAGCGCGCGCGGTGCGCCGGCTTGTGGAGGACGCGACGCCCGATTTTGACTTCTTTTTCATGATAGTGCTCGCCGTTTTAATGGCGACATTCGGTCTTTTGGCGGGAAGCGAGACAGTCGTTGTAGGAAGCATGCTCATTGCTCCCATACTCTACCCCGTACTCGGGCTTTCACTGGGGATATCGATGTCGGACCCCAAAGTCATACGCCGGTCTCTTGTTACCGTTGGCAAGGCCGCCGGGCTCGCTGTTGCCTCGGCGGCTGCGGCAACCATACTCTTTTCGTTCGGGGAAGTGCCGTTTAGGGCAAATGAAATAATTATTGCCCGCACCAGCCCCTCTTTGCTGTTTTTGGTAGTTGCGATAGCGTCCGGTATTGCCGTTGCCTATGCTCTTGCCAAGCCGAAGCTCTCCGAGACATTGCCTGGCGTTGCAGTGTCAGTGGCTCTGATACCGCCTCTTGCGGTTGTGGGAGTTGGCCTTGTGTGGCTCAATGTTGCAATAGTGGCGGGTGCGGCGATGATGTTTATAGTAAATGTTCTCGGAATTGTCGGCGCCGGTATGCTCATTTTTTCTCTAATGGACGTGCGCGAGGAGCGCTTGGTGGCAAATCAGGTTATTGCAAAAGAGCAAAAGCGTGTTGAGGAAGAGGAAGAAGTAGTAAAGAAAGCGGACGAAGAAACAGAAAGGTCGACTTTTGAATAGGAATTGATTTTCTGCGCGCTGTATACTTATCCCGCATGCGTCGGATTATTTGTCACATAGACATGGACGCGTTTTTCGCGGCCGTGGAAGAGCGCGAGAAGCCTTATTTGAAGGGATTGCCGGTCATCGTGGGAGCAGACCCGCAAGGAGGGGAGGGGCGCGGTGTGGTTTCAACCGCGAACTACGCGGCTCGTGCCTATGGCATAAAAAGTGCCACGCCTATCTCACGTGCGTGGGAGATGTCAGAGCGTGCGCGAAAAGAGGGAAAACCTGCCTGTGCATTCATTACGCCTCGGCATGGGAAATATGGAGATGCTTCACGCGAAGTTTTTGTCATTATTGGGCAATATTCACCAATGATTGAGCAGGTGAGTGTGGACGAAGCATATCTGGATTTTTCACACCATCGTACATTCGCGGTGGCGAAGCGCGCGGCACAAAAGATGCGCACTGAAATTCGTCGCAAAACAAAACTGACTGCCTCTGTTGGCATTGGGCCGAATAAACTCATTGCAAAAATCGCCTCAGATGCAAATAAGCCCAACGGACTTACCGTGGTCCTGCCTCGGCAAGCAGAAGATTTTCTCGCGATACAATCTCTGGCAGCAATTCCTGGGATTGGGAAGAAGGCAGTAGAGAAATTTGCACGACGAGACATGAAAACAGTGGCAGATGCTAAGGCGCTCACGTGGGAGGAAGTGGTAGATATGTTCGGTAAGTGGGGCTTTGGTTTGTACGAACGCTTGCGCGCGATAGATGATCGTCCGCTTGCCGCGGAAGAGGCGCGTAAGTCAATTGGGCGTCATCACACCTTTGACGCAGATACACTCTCTATGGAGGAAGTGTTTGCCGTACTTCGCGAGCAGGGAAGCAAGATTATCCACGATATGAAGCGAAAGGGGTTTACGGGCTTTCGTACTGTGGTTGTCACGGTGCGGTTTGCGGATTTTGATACAAAAACACGCTCACTTACGGTTGCGCAACCATTGGCAGGCGAGCGTGAATTGGACACGAAGGCCGTGAAGCTCGCACTGCCTTTCTTTGATTCGCGCGAGAATAAAGAAAGACGAGCAATTCGGCTCATCGGCTTGCGCGTAGAGAAGCTTGTCTGATGGTGTGGTAGGATAAGCGCGATATGCCGGACAAGCAGAGTGAGCGTAAGGCGCGGGCTGTCAAGATTGTAAAGTGGCTCAAGAAAAAGTACCCAGAGCCTAAAAGTGAGCTGGAGCACAAAACTCCTTTTCAATTTGTTGTTGCGGTAATCTTAAGTGCTCAATGTACCGACAAGGCGGTGAACAAGCTCACTGATGCGCTGTTTAAAAAATACAAAACGCCAAAGGATTTTGTAGAAGCTAATCCCAAAACATTTGAAAAAGAAGTCTCGTCCATTCCGTTTTTCCGCAATAAGGCAAAAGCGATTATCGGTGCGGCAAACGTAGTAGTAACTGAATTTGGTGGTAAAGTTCCCAAGACGGCAAAGGAACTACAGACCTTGCCGGGAGTTGCGTATAAGACCGCGCATGTAATTCAAGGGGAGTTGTTTGACAAGTGGGATGGAATCCCGACCGACACGCATGTGCGGCGCTTCGCCCTTCGCTTTGATTTAACGGACAATACCGATCTCACAAAAATATCCAAAGATCTGGAAGCACTCGTGCCGAAGAAGGACTGGAAATATGTAAATAACGGGCTCGTGCTGTATGGGCGTTACGTGTGTCCGGCGCGTGTGCATGATTGCTCTCTACACCCACTCACAAAAATATGGCCACCGGCGGGAAGCCGGTGGCCGAAGGCAAAATAGTATATACTATAGTAAGTACTATCGCGGCAAGCGAGGAGCGGGATGAAAACTTGTTTTCATTCAGTCCGAGCGCAGACGCGATATCAAGCGGAGCTATATAGTACTTACTATGGTGTGATAGGCCTGCATATAGCGGTTTCTGTAAATGTAGTACCATGGGGGTATGCAGAGGCGACGCGTGGCGGTATTTGATGTGGACGGAACGATTTTTCGCTCCAGTTTATTGATTATACTCGTTGAAAAACTTATAGAGCGCGGCGTGTTTCCGGAGAGCATGCGTGCGGAGTACGAGAAGGAACAGTTGCACTGGCTGGAGAGGGAAGGCGATTATGAATCGTATATAAGTGCCATGGTAGCAAGCTTTGTCGGCAACTTGAAGGGAGTTCATTATGGAGAACTTGCAGACGCGGCTGAAGACGCGGTGTCTTTGCACTCAAAGAGGGTATATCGCTACACGCGTGACTTGATATCAGAGTTGCGTGAGCGCGGTTACTATATGCTTGCCTTGTCGCACTCGCCGAAAACGATTCTTGACAAGTTTTGCCCGAGGCTGGGGTTTGACAAGACGTACGGCACTATATATGAGATCGGGCCGCAGGACTTGTTTACCGGAAAGATATCGGACGAGCACCTCATTTACAACAAGGCCAATATACTTAAGCGCGCGGTTGAGAAGGAAAATCTTACGCTCGCGCACTCAGTCGGAGTGGGGGACACCGAATCGGACATACCGTTTTTGGAGATGGTTGCAAGTCCGATTTGCTTTAATCCCAACAAAAAACTCTATCGCTATGCACGGCGCATGAAGTGGAAGGTCGTGGTGGAACGCAAGGACGTTCTTTACAAATTTTAACGCTAAGCACCCTGTCGCTTATCGCGTGTCGCAAACCGCCAGTATCACCGGTATGCCCGTTGCGACCAAAATGGCGACTGGTATGAAAATATATTGAATCGGAAAGAACAAAAGAAAGAGGGAGCCGAGTATGGGGGCGCTCACATGCGCGGCGGGAAGGACTATCCTGTAAGCACTGACTATGTCTGAATCATCCCCGTCTACATGCTTGAAGAAGTAGACATCGGCCATTGTTTCCACAATGGACGCTCCTACCCGCGTCGCTATAAGGAGCCCTGCCCATGCGGCGAAAACCGAGTTGGGTATAAATGGAATAAATGCCGTGCTGAGAGCCGTTATTGCAAGCCCCACAACGAGCATCTCTTTTTCGCCGAATCTCGTGTCGCTGAGCCATCCAAGCGGAGCCGGCAGAACTACGAACGGAAGAAGCATCAAGGAGAACATGATACCTGTCTCGGCGAATGTAAATCCGAGGTGCTCGTGCAGATAAATGGGCATGAATATAATCATTGCTCCGTAGAAAAATTGCAGAAGGAACTGCGCGTAATAGACGCCTCGTATATCGCGGCTTGCGCGAACTAGTGCCAGAATGTGGCCTGCGCTTATCGGCTTGTAATGGGGATCGCGAAAGCGCTTAAGAAAAACCGGAAGAAGCAAGAGAATAGGTACGGACATCAGCGCGGTGAATGCGTAAAGATGCGCGAAGTTCTCTTCCCCCGCCAAGTATCCTCCTATGAGCGGCGCGGCGAAAAACCCCAAGTTTGCGAACATAAGAAACAGCCCGCGAATACCGCCCGTTTCGTTTTCGTTGTCGGCCAGCCCCTCAAGGAACATGTCCATTGAAAAAAGAACCACTCCGGATAGTGCGATTACCAGCACGAATACCCCTAAGAGAAACGCGGTGTATGGGAGAAAGGGAAGCGACAATATGCCAATGGACGATACAGCCAGCGCCCATGCAAATGTCCTATAGTTGCCGAATGTCTGCAGGAGATAAGGAGCCGCAATCAGTCCCAGTATGCTTGCCAAGAACCCCACTCCGTAAACCAAACCGACCAATTCTTCCGGTATGCCGCGCGATATAAGGAACGAGGCATGGAAATACAGCGGAGTAGCGTAGCGCAACGCATGGAAAAAGTTAAGAACATACATGCCGCGCCGCATGTACATTAACGACCGGAGCATTTCTAAACAATACTGCTTACGCGCGCACACTGAAAGGGGAGAAACGGCGCTCTGACCTAAACGCTTACAATAACCGGAATTACAATAGGGCGTTTTTGTGTTTTTTGAAGAAGGAAATGCGTTACCGCTTCCGCCAAGTCCGCGCGCGCATCCTCCAAGTCCCCGCCGCGCGGCCTTTTTAGCGTTTGCTCGACGGTCTTGCGTACTATAAGGCGCGTCTGGTCCATGAGTTCTTTGTTTTCGCGCAAGTATACAAACCCGCGTGAAATAATGTCTGGGGATTTATGCAGGTTTCCGGTGCGTTTGTTTATTGTCGCGACGACAACGCAGAACCCTTCCTGCCCGAGAGCTTTCCTGTCTCGCATCAGGACATCCGAGAGTTCCGATATGCTCTGCCCCTCTACGACGCGCATCTCACGCGGTGCCGTTTCTTTGAGTTTTACGATTCTCGAGCCTTTTTCGCGTATTTCTATAATTGAGCCGTTGTCCGGAATTATTATGTTTTTTTCCGGCATTCCTACGGATTCTTGAATTAGGTCGCTGTGGACCCTCAACATATAGTGGTGCCCGTGCTGTGGAATGAAGAACTTCGGGCGGATCTTTCCGTGTATCCATTTGGCTTCTTCGCGGTTGCCGTGTCCGGTCGCATGCACGTAGAATTCCCCCGTCTGGTAGGTGATTATGTGCGCGCCCTGGCGCGCAAGACGGTCTTTGAGCTTCTGCACAGCTCGTTCGTTTCCGGGTATGACGGACGATGAAAGAACTACGGTGTCTTTGGGGGTCAACCTTACCGTGCGGTGGCTCTTGTTTGCTATGCGCATAAGTGCGGCATATTCGTCTCCTTGCGCTCCGGTTGCCAGAATGATGATCTTCTCCGGCGGGTATTCTTCCATATTGTCGCTGGATATGACGGTTTCATCTTTGTGCTTGAGGATGCCCAGCTCGCGCACCATCTCTATGTTCGTTTTCATGGAGCGGCCTTCAATAACGATGCGTTTGTCGTATTTCTCCGCTATCATGACTATGTGCATCAGACGAGCAAGCTGAGAGGCGAATGTTCCTATTATCATGCGTCCCGTTGCTCCCTCTATTATTTCCTCCAGCGTTTCAAATACTTTGCTCTCCGGAGTGGACCATCCGGCCTGCCAGACATTTGTTGAGTCCATCAACAGCGCAAGCACATGCCTTCCCTTGAAAACACTGAAAGCATCCTCTTCCTCTTTCGTTGGGACGCCGTCCACGTGGTTCAATTTAATGTCGCCGGTTACGACTATGTCGCCGTACGGAGTCTCTATTATTATTCCCATAGAGTCGGGTATTGTGTGGGTTACCGCAAAAAAACGCACCGTAAGATTTCCGAGCCGTATTGACTGCTCTTGCTCTATTTCACGGATATCCGTTTCGTGTAGTTGGGAGAATTCTTCCTGCCTCTTTTTTATCATTACTCCCGTCAGTTTTCTTGTATATATGGGAGGGTTTCCTATGCGGTCTATAACGTACGGTACGGCACCTATGTGGTCAAGATGGCCGTGCGTTATTATCATTCCGCGTATTTTATCTCTCCTATCCTCCAAGTACTTGGTGTTTGGGAGGATGTAATCAATGCCGGGCGTCTCCTCTTCGCTGAACTGGAATCCGCAATCCACTACCACTATGTCGCCGTCTATTTCTATCACGGTCATATTGCGGCCTATTTCTTCAACGCCGCCGAGCGGAATTATTCGTATGTCCCCGTCTTTGAGCGGTGGAAGGGGAGGCGTTATTTTTATACCGACCGCGGAAGAGATGTGCGCCAATCGCTTGCGCGTTGATGGAGCGCGGCGTATTCCCCGCCCGAAAGAATGTTTATGCGAGCTTCGTTCGCCTGATTTTTTAGGTGTCATGATTAACGAATTATTTAGTGAATATGTGCCACACTTTCTCCGACTCCAAGAACCAATCATGTACGTTTGAGAATCTCTCTGACGGCGTTGAAAGCGACCCAAGTGAGATGCCTTCAAGCTTGCTTGGTGTCAGGTAAATAAAGCGGGGCGAGTAAAGAAAGGCGGCCGGCTGGTCTTCAATTACCAAATCTGCGAATGCGGAATATTTACTCTCTCTTAAAGATTTGTCAACTTCTGCGCGCGCCTCGCCAAGCAACTTGTCTGCCGCACTGTTAGTGTAGAGCGATAAATTGAGACCCGGGTCGTTTCTCTGGGATGAATGCCAAAAAGCAAAAAGGTCAAGAGAGCGCCCCACTATTTCTCCGAACAAGAGCGCTTCGTAATTGCGTGGTCTGATTATATTAACCGTTAGCTCGCCGGGGGAGAATATCTGCACTTCGGAAGCAATTCCCGCGTCTCTCCACATATCCGCCACCAGCTCCGCCGTTTGAATAAGCTCCGGTGTATTAACGGTTGTTATCTGAACGGAAAGATTCTCACCCCCTCTTGCCCAGACCCCTTTTTCATCTATCCACTTCCAGCCCCCTTTCTCTAAAAGTTCGCGCGCTATTTTCACACCTTTTGCCTTTGAAGTTTGAGAAGAATCCGACTCCAAGATTCCGGGAGGAATCGGACCCCCAAGGACGTCGGCGTAACCAAGCAGTACCTCGTCTATTATCAGTTTATTGTCTATTGCGGCTATGAGGGCGGCGCGCACCTCCTGCCTTGCCAATGAGGTATTTTGGTTCTGATTGAAAAATGCCGCGAATACGCGCGGAAGCGGGGCTGTATGAATGGAAATTCCTTTGCTCTTTATGTTTTCAGCGCGGCCGGGCGTGATTCCTGCGGCGCTGTCTATATCGCCGCGCTCAAGCGCGAGAATCAGGGCGTCCTCATTTGCAAAGAATTTCAAGATAATCCTGTTTATGTACGGGCGTCCGAGAGAGTATCCGTCGAACGATTCCAGAACAAACGAATCAAGGGCGCCGTTTCTTGTACGCTCCGATCGGCCTAATTTAAACGGACCGCTTCCTACCGGCTGTGTGTTTAGCGGATGAAACTGGAATTCTTCCGGAGAGACGGATTGCCAAAGGTGCTTGGGCAGAATGCCGATGGAGGCGTTCTCAAGGAACGGGGCGTAAGGCCTCGGGAGCGTGAATTGTACGGTTTTCTCGTCTATAACCGCGGCGAGCACTCCTTCCCAGTCAACTCGGCGCGGACTTTTTATCATTGGGTCTTGCGCGGTTTGCACCGTAAAAACCACGTCCTCGGCTGTAACGCGAGTATTGTCGTGGAAATACACATCCTCGCGCAGTACGAACGTATATACTTTGCCATCATCCGTAATCTCGAAGCTCTCCGCCAGATCCAAGACGAAGCCACTCTCATTATCGGCGCGCATGAGCCCGGAAAACACCAATGCCGTGGCATCACGGTCCGCGTTCGACGAAGCGATTACCGGGTTAATAAACCGCGGTGTACCTATTATGCCCTCCACTAGAGTTCCGCCGCGGGCCGGTTTGAACGAAAGGGCGGAATCGTTTACAAGAAAAAGAAGCCATACCGTGCTTAACACAAGCAATGTGCCGAGTGCGTAAAGAGCAAGCCGTTCGGCCGGCGAAAAGGCGTGTGTTATTTTTTCAAGGTAGCTTATCCCGGGTATGGAGCGGGGGTTGAACAGGTAGGATAAATAATATCCAAATGCGCGCTTTTTGTCAGCGCTTGACGGGAACTGCTTGTCGTATTCCATGCTGGAAAGGAAGCCGCGCTTAGCCCGTTGAGGACTTCTGCGCTTCAAAAGTAAGATCAGCTTTTAATTAATTGCGAGATTAACCAAGGCGGACAGTGCAAACAGTATACCCAAAACTATTGTTGCTTGGAAGAGTGTCTTTTCCAACCCTCTGCGCGTGTGAAAACCGGCCGAGAAATTGTCGGCGCCGAACGCACCCCCGAGACTTGCTCCAGTCTGCTGTAGAAGAACGGCGATAATGAGAAGCGCGGAAAGTACAATCTGCGCGTACGGCAGAGCGGCCTGAAGGGTTGACATTCACAACAGGATATCACATATAATATTGGCGTGCAAGGCATGCTCTTGCGTGTATGCGCCGCAAAACATTGCATTATGTGCGCATATTACGTATACTTCGCACGCTTAAGAATTATCAGCATATCTTCGTTATGAGTATGGCAAAAAAGAACTCTAAAAAAACAATTGCTTTTGAGCCGAGTGCCGACAGGGTTCTGGTTAAGCCGTTAGAGGACGCGGGCGACATGTCGCCGTCCGGCATCATAATCCCGGATACGGCCTCAAAGGAGAAGCCGGAGCGAGGCAAGGTGGTCGCGGTTGGCGAAGGAAAACGCAATGATTCCGGTGAGATAGTGCCCGTGCGGTTTAGGGTTGGCGACATAGTTATGTTCTCAAAATACGGATACGACGAGGTGAAGATTGATGACGAGGAGTACTACGTCGTGAGCGAAAACAACATTTTAGGAGTCTTCAAATAATTGTTATTACTCGTTAAGAATATCTAAACATGGCAAAACAAGTACTTTTCGGACACGAAATACGCGAACGCCTAAAGAGAGGAGTTGACACAGTCGCGGACGCGGTGCGCGTAACACTGGGTCCCAGGGGCAGGAACGTGGCGCTTGACAAATCATTCAGCGGTCCGACTATAACAAATGACGGTGTTTCTATAGCGAAAGAAATATCTCTGAAAGACAAATTCGAGAATATGGGTGCGGAAGTTGTGAAGGAAGTCGCCACGAAAACAAACGATAAAGCGGGTGATGGAACGACAACGGCCGTAGTTTTGACGCAGGCGATAGTGGCGGAAGGCCTTAAGCGTATCGCTATGGGAGCCAATGCCACGATGGTGCGCCGCGGAATAGAACAGGCCTCACAGGACGTCGTTTCCGCGCTAAAGAAAATGGCGAAACCCGTATCCGGCAAGGCGGACATTCGCCAGGTCGCCTCTATTTCCGCTGAGTCGGAAGAGTTGGGGAGCACAATCGCCGATACCATAGACAAGGTCGGAAAAGACGGCGTTGTAACCGTCGAGGAGTCGCAGTCGTTTGGCATAGAGTCGGAGGTCGTGGAGGGCATGGAGTTTGACCGTGGATATGTTTCGCCGTATATGATTACAAACGCGGAGCGCATGGAAGCGGAAGTAAAGGACGCTCCGATACTCGTAACCGACAAGAAAATATCATCCGTTCAGGAAATTCTGCCACTTCTTGAAAAACTGGCGCAGAGCGGCAAGAAAGAACTTGTCGTTATCGCGGATGATGTAGATGGAGAAGCGCTAGCCACTTTTGTGGTGAACAAGCTCCGCGGCGCTTTCAACGTATTGGCAATAAAAGCTCCCGGATACGGAGACAGGAAAAAGGAGCAGTTGGCGGACATTGCGGCGACTGTCGGAGCCACTGTCATTTCAGAAGACGTCGGGATTAAGTTGGATTCCGTTGAGGTTAATATGCTTGGCAAAGCAAACAGGATAGTTTCGACGAAAGACAGCACTGTTATCGTCGGAGGCAAAGGAAAGAAGGGCGACATAGAAGCGAGGGTGGGACAGTTGCGAACCCAGCTCTCGCAGACGGATTCAAAATTTGACAAAGAGAAGCTGGAGGGAAGAATTGCCAAGCTCTCGGGCGGTGTAGCGGTTATCCGCGTCGGCGCGGCGACTGAAACCGAAATGAAATACCTGAAAGACAAGATAGAAGACGCTGTAAACGCCACGAAGGCCGCCATTGAAGAGGGAATTGTCGCGGGAGGCGGAGCGGCGCTTGCAAAAGTGGCTCACAAACTCGCTTCCAATACCAAGAACACGAAAATATCGTCGGATAGTGCTGAGTTTGCAATCGGGTATAACATACTTGTGTCGTCGCTCTCATCTCCACTCAAACAAATAGTAAAGAATTCCGGCCGCGACGACTCCGCAGTTGTCCTTGAGAGGGTTGTAAAGGGCAAGGAATCCGCCGGTTTCAACGCGCTGTCCGATTCTGTGGAACCCGCAATAGTGGACATGTTTGAGGAAGGAATCATAGACCCCGTGAAGGTTACGAGGAGCGGCGTTGAAAACGCCGCATCCGCCGCCGCCGTATTGCTGACGACTGAGGCGGGAGTGGCCGAGATTCCTGAAGAAAAGACGCATCACGCAGGCGGTGCGCCTGATATGGGGGACATGATGTAAGGAGGCGCCCTTCTCACATCGCGCAAAAACAAATAGTAGTTCCGTTTTTTAGGGTATACCGTCCTTTGGGGTGGCAGAACGCAAGAAAGGCGATATACTAATCGCATACGAATAAACGCTTAATTTTCGCTTATGACACTCGTCTACATTCTTATTGGCATTGTGGTTCTGGTCGGTCTTTGGGTCGTCTGGGCATATAACAGATTCGTTGTTTTAACCAACCGCTCTGAAGAAGCGTGGTCGGACATATCCGTACAGCTCAAGCGCCGATATGATTTGATTCCCAACCTCGTTGAGACGGTTAAAGGATACATGGCGCACGAACGTGAGACGCTCGCGAAAGTTACGGAAATGCGGACGCACGCAATGAACGCACAGACGGTAGAGGAGCACGCCGCGGCGGAGAACATGCTCACCGGCGCTCTCAAGACCCTGTTTGCTGTTTCCGAAAATTATCCGGACTTGAAGGCAAATGAGAACTTTGTGGAGCTTCAGCGTGAGATAACTGACACAGAGAACAAAATTCAAGCGGCGCGTCGCTTCTACAACTCGGTGGTAATTGATCTACAAAATGCACTTGAGTCATTCCCAACAAACCTTGTGGGAAACATGTTTGGCTTCACCACTCGTGAATTCTTTGAACTGCCGGACGGACAGGAAGCGGCCCGCGAGCCGGTGAAGGTGCAATTTTAAATCCACTTTGCTACTCTTTCTCTCAGAGAGAAAGGAGCGTCCAATGGGTAAGTTGGTACGGGACAAGGATATAGACTTGATAGCCGAAAGAGAGGGCAGACAGCCGAATAGCCATGTTCTTCTGGATCGCGAGGAGCGTATTCGTGCAAGACTCAACAAAGTGATGGAAGAAGCTGTCGAGTTGTATGAGGACGCTGAAATCGATCTGAGCGGCAGTGAAAATCGGCAAAAAATCATTGAAGAGATGGGCGATGTGCTCGATGCCGTCTTTTCGCTCGCACCTGAGTGGAACATTTCCGACAATGAAATTGCTCATGCACGGAAAATAAAATATCAGGCGAGAGGGGGCTTTGAAAAAGGGCTTCACCTCGATGAGTGATACTGGGAAAGGCGGCCTTTGCCCGCCTTTCTTTTTGAGACATAAATTTGTATAGTTTGAGGGATATGGCATCTCTTTACACACAGCAGAGCACGAATGTCCGCAAGACGTGGGTCTTGATGGGGTCATTCCTTATTCTCGTTATTCTCGCGGGGTGGGGAGTGTCGTACTACTTTGAGACACCATTCATCCTCTATGTGGCAGTTGCGTTCTCGCTTTTGATGAACATCGGAGCGTACTGGTACTCGGACAAAATCGCGCTTAGAGCCACACGCGCAAAGGAAGCAGACGAGCGTGAGTATCGCGAACTGCATCGCATCGTAGAGAACCTCTCAATTACTGCCGGGCTTCCCAAGCCGCGAGTGTATATCATTGATGATCCGGCACCCAATGCATTTGCAACGGGGCGCAACCCCAAACACTCGGCTGTTGCGGTGACGACCGGGCTTTTAGCGCGGCTTGAGCGAAATGAACTGGAAGGAGTTATCGCGCATGAGCTCGCGCACATCGGCAACCGAGACATCCTTGTCATGACGGTCGCGGTTGTCTTGGTTGGTATGCTCACTATCATTGCCGACATTTTCCTGCGCATCAGTATTTTTGGTGGCAGTGGTAATAGTGACCGTGGCGGCAACGTACTTCTGTTGATTGGTGCTGTGGTAGTTATAATACTTGCACCTATCGCGGCACAGATGATCCAGCTCGCTGTGTCGCGCAAGCGCGAATTCCTGGCAGATGCATCCGGTGCGTTGCTGACACGCTATCCAGAAGGCCTCGCCTTAGCGCTTGAGAAGATCTCCGCTTACAAAGCGCCGGTCAAGCACGTGAATCACGCAACCGCACACCTCTTCATTGCGAACCCATTTGGCGGCCAGTCAGGCAAATTCGTGAACAAGCTGTTCTCCACGCACCCACCGGTAGAAGAGCGCCTCGCCGCACTTCGTAGCATGCAGTAGGTATGGCTGCAGTAGTTTACGAAAGCTTACTTGAAAGTACTACTCATTTAAAAGAAGGTAAGGTCGGTGTACTCCCAACCGATACCATTTATGGCATATGTGCATCTGCGCGCAATAAGGAATCGGTAGAGCGGGTGTATGCATTGCGTGGTCGTGATACAGACAAGCCCTGCATTATATTGGTACATAGCCGCGAGGCACTTGCTGAGTTTGCTCTTGAAGTAGACTCTGCTATCGAGTCACTGCTTTCCCGTGTGTGGCCAGGACCAGTGAGTGTGGTGTTTGAATGCTCCGGTGAACAACTACACTACCTGCACCGTGGTACGAACACACTGTGCTTTCGTGTACCGGCGAATGAGAATTTACGCGAACTACTCAAACAAACCGGTCCGCTCATCGCACCATCGGCGAATACACAAGGCGAGCCGCCTGCGGCCACCTGCGAAGAGGCACGTCGCTACTTTGGCGACTCTGTAGATTTCTATGTTGATGGCGGGGAACAAAAAAGCGAGCCATCAACAGTGATTGAGCTTACCCCTGATGGGTATCAGGTGCTTCGCAAAGGGAAGGGAGATGTGTAGAGTACTTGCACAAACTTAGGTATACTGCCGCGTACGGAGGAGTGACTGAGCGGTCGAAGGTGCTCGCTTGGAAAGCGAGTGTGGGTTTACACCCACCGCAGGTTCGAATCCTGTCTCCTCCGCCAA
>Ga0210057_1001286_pt1 | contig 38572 bp, 28 predicted proteins | sample CryGeyCG2114_010_2_FD_183968 | JGI IMG/M metagenome (GOLD analysis project Ga0210057, IMG submission 183968) | Groundwater microbial communities from aquifer - Crystal Geyser CG10_big_fil_rev_8/21/14_0.10 (SPAdes) (version 2) | ecosystem: Environmental > Aquatic > Deep subsurface > Groundwater ... | reverse complement strand
TTACAATGGGTTAGATCAAGTTCTGGTGTGGACGACCGACAACCTCAGCCCATCAGAACACGAGATTGCCGCCGCGGTCAGGAGTTCTGCTTTGCATATAGTAGGTCAGAGTTTTGTCACTGTGTCAGGGATTGATTTCGTCGGCTCAAACACCACGTCAGCAACCGATGGTGGAGCTGCACTGATAAAAAATTCAAGTTACATTACTTTAAGAAATAGCACTGTTTCTTCTGCAGGCGCTTTTGGTCTCTCCCTGATCAAAACCTCGAACGCTAGGATCGAGAATAATCTTTTTGAAAAAAATGGACAAGAGGTTCCCATTGACTTGGGTAGTGCTGTTTATGGTCAGGACAATGTCAACGCAATGTTGATAAAAAACACAATTAGAGGCAACAGCACCAACGGTATGAAATTGAACGGTTTGGTTGGAGGGAGCGTTTTTGGTAACGACATAGAAAACAATATAGGAAGTGGTATGGTTATCATCCGCCCGGCTGCAACCTTCATACAACAAAATAATATTCGTAACAACGGGACGGAGAATAGCGGGTATTTTGGTCTTGTGTTTAAAGACTCACTGGGTGGAAACGAAGTTACCCAAAATTTAATCACCGGACAACTCGGCAGTGGGGGACTCCATGCTCTCGGTGCCCAGGACACGAAGATTTACTCTAATCTCCTCTACGGCAATCAGCTGAATGGTGCTGTTATCGAGTCTTCGTTCAATCTGTGGTTTACTGATAACACTATTTACGGCTTAGGCGGCGGGATTTCTCAATACGGGCTGGTATTGAGGCAGAACAGAGAACTACAGGTCTATAATAACAATGTCTTTGACGCTCTCCAGTATGCAGTAGTGTCTGAATCCTCGCAAGAAGATTTGAAGATGGATTACAATAACTTGGTGGGTCGCAAAGCTGTTGCTCTGTGGGGTGAAAAAACTTATGAGAACCTCGATCAATTATCTCAAGTCAGTGGCACTGACAAGCATTCTTTGTCCATAGACCCAAAGTTTACGAGTATTTTTGAGAAAGACTTTAGTTTGTTATCAGATTCTCCTCTTGTAAATGCAGGTTTCCCAACCCCGGCCAAAGTAGATTTTGACGGAAAAATTGTACCAGTTGGTACAGCGATCGATATCGGAGCATTTGAGCAATAACTTTTAGCTAGTAGGAATTAGCTTGTAGCTGGTAGCTTTAGGGCTACCAGTTTTTAGCTATCAGCTTTTAGGAACTGGCTTGTAGGGGTAGTATACTCGGTAGTACAAAAAACCTCCCCTGTTGGGGAGGTTGTAAGCTGTTGAAAGCTTTTATTTGGTGATAATTTTTTTGAAAACTTCAGGATGATTGATTGCCAATTCCGATAGCATTTTTCGGTTCAGGCCAATTTTAGATTTTTTGAGTTCTCCAGCTAGTTTGCTGTAGGAAGTGCCGTTTAGTTTGGCAGCAGCTGAAAGTCTCGTAATCCATAGGCTGCGATAATCACGCTTCTTGATCTTTCTACCGGAAAAAGCATGGCTACCGGCGTGGAGGACAGCTTCTTTGGCAGCGCGGTAATGTGATTTGCGACGCCACTTGTAGCCCTTGGCCAGCTTTAGCAGGCCCTTGCGTCTCTTGTTGGCTGATTTGCCTCGTTTAACTCTGGACATATGTTGGTTGTTAGGTTGTGGTTAGTAGTTAGTATTAAAAGGTAACCGTTCGTCTGATTGAGGGTAATTTATTTATGAGGGAGGAGTTCGCGGATACGAGGATTGCTCTTTGTTACCGTCTCGTCTTTCCTCTTGCTTTTGATGATTTTTTCTTTCTGACGTGAATTAAAATGATCCTGTCCGGATTTGCGGCGGCGTAGCTTACCTGTTCCGGTGAGCCAAAATCTTTTCGCGGTTGCTTTGTGGGTTTTACCTGACATAGTGTAAATAAATACTAATTTTTTGGGGCGATAGTGGTACTAATAATGCCGCCCTGACGACTGGGCCTGCTTTCGACATTGTGCGGCTGGGTCACGAAGGTAAGAAATTTATCCATTTGACCCATCGCGTAATCGTGGTTTGCCTTTTCTCGACCGCGGAGCATCATGTCTATCTTGACCTTATCTCCATCTTTGAGAAATTCATCAGCTTTTTTTGCCTTGAACTCAAGATCGTGTTGACCGGTCCGGACTGAAATTCGAATACCTTTGACATCAATTTTCTTCTGGCGTTTTTTCTGCGCCTGCGCCGCCTTGTCTTGTTGGTAGCGGTATTTGTCGTAATTGATGATTTTGGCAACAGGAGGCTGAGCAACAGGGGAGATCTCCACAAGATCTAAGTCCTGCTCCCGGGCAAGGGAAATCGCCTCGGAAGTAGGCATTACGCCTAGTTGTTTACCGTCCGTACCAATAACACGAACTTCAGGAACCCGGATTTGTTCATTAATCCGGGCGAGCGGCTTTTTTTCCGGTTTTGGGCGGAAGAATCTTTTTTGCATTTTTAGTACGACAAGTATAACAGCATCTGTCCAGGTAGTCAAGTCTCAAGGTGATACTATTTATGTTTAGAACGGTGCTGACAAATTTGTAATTTTTTTCAATTTTAGTTAATCTTATGGCAAATGTTGGAAGTTCAAGACACAAAAACAAAGCTTCAACTAGTAAAACTAACCCATTGGAGAAATGCTTTTTGGTGGAGCACTGGCTTTTATATTTTTTGGTGTCTGTATTTTTATTTCTATCGAGAGGAGTTGGTGTTTAGCAATTTCGTTTTTGCTCTGTGCTCTACAGCTATGGTTATGATTGCTGTGTCTTTTATGTTTGGAACATTTACTTTTTACACGGACTTTCTCGACTCGAAACTTAGTTATCGAAAATATTTTGGTTTGATCGGCTATTGGTATGCAGTTGGTTATGTTTTGCTTTTAATGTTGATTGATCCGCAGAATTTTTTTTTCCGTCCATTAACAGGAGATATTAGCCGAGACCAACTGCTCGGCCTGACCGCGATGTTGATTTTGACCTTTATGATGTCAATTTCTTACGATGCGGCTATGGTAAAAATCGGGCCAAAACTCTGGCGATCTTGCTTGCGACTGGGGTATCTGGTCTATCCCTTGTTCATTTCTCGTGCATACATTCTAGATAATCAAGCCTGGTTTGCGTGGCTGGCTGATCCGTACGGCTCACTACCGCCTCCGAGTTTAGTTGCCAGCTGCATCGGTGTTCTCGTAATTTTGTTCCGGCTGTCAGTGCTTCCGGTAAAGTTTACTCGAAAATTATTCGGAACTTACAAATCCAAGGCTATCATAACCCATATTGACCACCCTCAAGCGACAAGAGAAGTCGAGTCATGATCGGGAGCAAGGAAATGAGAAAAGTAGGAGTTTTATTTTGCTTATAAAAAAGGCTCTCGCGAGCCAGACATGATGGGTGTCAGTCCAGGAAATCATCCGGAGCCTCATCGGGCTGCGGATTTTTTTTGTCTCTCGGACATATCCGCAAGTTTCGCCTTGCACGTCTCGCAGTTGGCATCTTTTGGATCATTGAAACCAACCCACCAGTGACCTTCGGGCCAGTACCGAGGGACGCGATCGCTGAATTTGCACAGAGCAAATCCTTGCATCAAAATATGGACTACCTTTTCATCTTTCCTCCACATATTTGTAACAAATAAAAATAGCATACCACTACGACAGCGTCAAACCGCGATCCTATCTTTGCTTTGCGGGCAAAGGAGGTTACAAAAAAACCGTCAGCCGCTGCTGACGGATAGGGAAGTGCTATGAGGTTTCTTGAGGTGGTTGCGGGAATTTCGGTTCCTCCGCAAAAGCCTTGAGTTCGATTTCTAGACAGATGTCCTCTGGCACCCCGTTTTCTCGAAGTATTTTGGTGAGCACGCCAGCGACATGCTCGCCCATGTTGAGCACGGCAAGGCCGGTCAATTCTTGGCGAAACTCCTTTTCCCTTAACTTGCCGAGCAAGTCTCGAGAGTAAGTTACGGCGCCGAGCCTTTTTGCGGCGATCAAGGCTTTGATGACGTTCTCTAATTCATCACCGATTTCTAGTTCAACGTCCCGGTATTTCGCGTCAGTGTCATCCGCGGTCTCCAACATGTACTGGAGACAGGCACAGATTTTAAAGACTAGGGCCTTAGTGACGTCCGGCGTAGTTTGCGTGCCGATCATGACTGCCTCCTTTTTAGTATTTAAAAATAGCACAGTTAGTGCTATGAGTAAATATAAAAGATTGACAAATCATTAAAAATCTGTAAAATATATACGTCGTGGGGCTGTCTAGCTTCGACATTTGTTCCTTGAAATACATGGCAAGCAAGAGCTGTTGCAGGCTCTGACTGCAACGACTACAAATGCTAACTCATTTGTAAACACAGTCAAAATGGCGTTCGCGCCATCTATGGCTCCAGTCGCAGCTTAATTGTGATTGGCGAGAATGCTTCTGACTCCGATAGGGAGCTGCCTCGTATTATTTTCGGACGGTCGCTCGTTTCTCCGCGAAACGAAATGGCCGAAGTTGCTCGCGGATCGAACTTTGGACATTTTGTCGGTTTTTTAGTTTAGAGTTTTAAAAAATAAAATCGGCTAAGCTTGTAGATATGTATTCATTGACTTATGGACGCGGGTGCGATTCCCGCCAGCTCCATTAAACTTCGGCAAGGCTTCGCTTAATTGGAGCCAGTGTTTTATACATATATCCTCAAAAGCAAAAAACAACCAGGCGCAATTTATATCGGGTACACTTCTGATTTGAAAAGCGCCTGGCAGAACATAACAACGCAAAGCATAAAAGCTGCAGTAAAAGACATTTGCCTTGGGTTGTGGAAACGTATTTAGCTTTCTCTGAAGAACAAGAAGCAAAAAGATTTGAGATTTATCTCAAATCAAATTCAGGAAAAACTTTTATCAGGAGATTTTAAGAATGCCTTGGCGGAGTTTAACAATGGGAGAGGTGGCGATTAAGGTAAGCGAAGCTCAGCTAAGCTGAACTGAACGGAGTTTACCCGCCAGCTCCAAAAAACACCCGATTCAATCAGGTGTTTTTTGTACTATCTATTTTATGATATAGGGTGTATGATGAATATGTAAGCGATAATTCAGGAAAGAAGATAAATATGGATTCATATAACTCACCCACTACGAAACCATTGTTTCGTGGGACGCAAATTGTCTGGTATATTACCGGTCTTCTTGAAGTCTTGCTCGTGTTTCGTTTTGTGCTCAAACTGCTCGGCGCAAACCCTGACGCAGGATTTACGAGCCTTATCTATGGTATTACTCGTGTATTTGCCGCTCCTTTCTTGAATGTCTTTAAAATTACCAGAGTAGAGGGAAGTATTTTTGAATGGACTACTTTACTTGCCATGCTAGTATATTGGCTTGTTGCCTTGGCGATTACCAGACTCCTCGTTATGGGCAAAAAAGTTTCCACCCCGGAGGCTGCGGAAAAGTTGAATCAACAAGATAAATAATTAAACAAAATTTTATATGGGAATAATACTTTGGATAATACTTGGCGCTTTGGCGGGATGGGTTGCTTCCATAATCATGAAAACAGATGCGCAGCAAGGAGCTGTGCTCAATATCATCGTCGGTATCATTGGCGCAATCCTAGGCGGCTGGATCATGAGCGCTCTGGGTGTGGGCGGGGTATCCGGCTTTAACCTTTATAGTTTCCTTGTCGCGTTACTCGGTGCAATCGTCCTTCTCACGATTGTGAAGGCTGTTCGGCGCTAGAGTATAAAAATTTTTAAAGTGCCCGGTCTTTGGAATATTTTTATAATACATTTCTCCAAAAATTTTTGACGAATTTTTAAAATCGCCAATAGCTTCAACCCAACCCATAGTACAATAATCGTTCCGTAAGCCTCACCAGAAAGATGATAATAATCCAGCACTTTTTAGTGCTTTTTTTATTTGTTTTGAAGGCAAAAAAAACCGGGGTGAACCGGTTGGAAGTTATTTGACGAGACCATGTAGATCAACGTCGTCAGGAGTCTGCTTGAATTTGTTGAGTACCGTGATCAGTTCGGTGGCTCTGCGGATACCAAATTTTTGACAGATTCCGCAACACCTGGAAATGAGCGCCTGTTGATTTCTATGGTAATTGGCTTTTGGCGTGCGGAAAGGCAAGCTTTGGATGGCTGCACGAAGACCGAGGTGAACGACCCCCTCGACAGTAGCGGGCTTGCTTCCCAGGCGTTTTGCCAGCACCTTTCGATTTAAGGTCTGAGGACTTGCTGAGAACAGCGCAAAGAGAACGCGGTTGCCTAGCAGAGCATCTTCCGGTGTAGGCAGTGTTGGTTTCGGGTCAGGAGATGGAGGTGGTAGCGGTGAAGCTGGCTTGGGCCTGCTAAGGGGCGAGGAGCGACGAGGTGCGGGTTCGGCAGCCTTAGTCGGTTTGTCGAGATTCTGCAGGTAACCGGCGGCCTCCCTGCAGAGATGGGAAAGCGACTCCAGTCGCTCAATGATTCTCTCTTTGCTTGCTTTCGATCGTCTGTTCCAGCTTCTCCTCATCTTGTCTTTGTCTGCTTCAGGAAGCGTTGCGACAACTACACCGACGAAAGACGGTTCGCGAGACGAGAAATCCGAGATTCGCTTGAGGACCTTTGACTCACTCTGGGGCAGTTTGGCTGCGATCCTATCTGCTCTTTGTTCGTCTGAGGTCAGGTCGCTCATTTGAGCGTCCGTAACTTCCGGTACGTCTTCTCCCCGAATTAGTTTTCGCGCGACCGAGATTGCCCGGCGTTTGTTATGGTATTGAGCCAGGTTCATAGCAGCGGTCAGATTGATACTGCCATCCCTGATCATCGTCTGAATTTCTTCAGGCAGTAACCGCAGTCTGATGCGATTGCGGATAGTTGTCGCCGAAAGGCCGGTTTTTTTTACCAACCTATCCACATCCCAACCTCGCTCGTATAATGCCTCACAGAAGGCGTTGGCTTGATCGATCAGGTCGAGGTCTTCACGGTGGAAGTTCTCCTCGAAGGACGCATCCCAAGTATCCCTATCCGTTGCTTGAACGAAACAAGGGATTTCCCTCCAACCCGCAATCTCAGCGGCTCTCATCCGTCTTTCGCCCATTACGACGAGAAAACGTCCGGATGAGTGAGGGTTTGCTTTGATGGTAATCGGTTGGAGCAAGCCGCCTTCTCTCAAAGAAGCGGCGAGTTTCTCCAGCGAGTTTTGGCGGAAGTTTTTGCGTGGTTGGGTCGGGTCACGGTCTATTAGACCGAGACTGATTTTCCGGTATTCGGATTCAGTTTGCATCTTTTCCTCCTCGGAATTCATATCAGTCTAGGAAACTCAGAAAGAAACGTCAATTTATATTGACGTTTCAGATTGGATTTCTCGTATTGAAAAAACTAAACTAACTAGCCTATCGCCCGTCTGGTGGCTCTTTGGATTTTGATATTGGTTTCGCGTTTTTTTATCGATTCTCTTTTATCAAGTTTCTTTTTTGACCGACCGACGCCGATTTTTATCTTCACCCGGCCGCGTACCGTATAGGCTTCCAGAGGAATGAGGGTCAGGCCTTTTTCCTGAATTCTTCCGGTGAGACGATCAATTTCTTTTTTATGTAGCAGTAATTTGCGGGTTTGATTGGGGTCATACGACTCCAAGCCGCTTGCGTGTTTATAAGGCTTGATATGGGCGTTCAGCAATACCGCCTCGCCGCCAGCGATCCGCGCAAAGCTGCCGGTAAGTTGCATGCCGCCGGTTTTGGCCGACTTGGCTTCCTGGCCGGTCAATACAACACCGGCCTCGAGAGTATCGAGGATTTCATAGTCAAAGAAGGCTCTTTTGTTCTTTACAATCAGGCTCATACAGTCTTTATATTAGCAAGTTAAACTGGTATAATAAAGTACAAGTTCTGAGCTTTATTTTTTTGAATATGAAGCATCTGGTCAGGAAAAAAATCGAAAAAACTCTCAAAGCCCTAAAGGTCCCGCCAACCGAGGGTTTTTCGGTGGATAATCCGCCGGAGAAAATGGGGGATTATTCTAGCAATGTCGCTCTAGTCTATGCCAAAGTGGTAAAACTTTCCCCACGGGAGTTGGCTGAGAAAATTCGGGAGAAACTTTTGACCGGCAAGGATTCTGTCTTTGAGAAAATCGAGATAGCCGGCCCCGGGTTCATTAATTTCTATCTCGGCGACAAAGCCTTGGTCAAAACAGTAGAAGAAGTTTTGAAAAAGAAAAGTAAGTTCGGCGGCGGTAAAGGTCAAGGTGCGGAGAAGGTGTTGCTGGAATATTTTCAGCCGAACATTGCCAAGACTTTGCATTTGGGTCATTTACAGAACGCAGTCTTAGGAGACAGTCTCTTCCGAATCTTGAAATTTGCAGGGTACAAGGTAGAATCAGACACCCACTTGGGAGATTGGGGAACCCAGTTTGGATTGCTGCTGCATGCCTACAAAAAATACGGTGACGAAAAAGTTATTGCCCGCGACCCGATCCACGAGTTGAACAAATTCTATATCCGTATCAACGAAGAGATGAAGGGAGATCCCGAGGTGCGCGAGGCGGGTAAACGTGAGTTTGTAAAACTAGAACGGGGAGACAAGGAAAATCTCAAGATTTGGAAAAAAGTTACCGAGCTTTCATGGAAAGAATTTGAATATGTCTACCGTGAACTTGGTATCAGGCGCGCTGACCATAACTGGCCGGAAAGTTTTTTTGAAGACAAAATGCCATCTATTGTGGGTGAGCTTGGTAACAAGGGTTTGCTCGCTTCCTCTCAAGGCGCAAAAATAGTTGACCTTGGTGACCATGGCTTAGGGGTTGCGATTATCATCAAATCCGATGAAGGTACGACATATCTACTTCGTGATTTAGCCGCGTTTGTTTTCCGTAAGTCGAAAAAATTTACTCGCCAGCTTTATGTCATCGACTCGCGGCAGAAACACACCTTGGCCCAAACTTTCAAAATTTTGCAGTTGCTGGGTCATATCAAGTCGCCAGGCGAAGCAGTCCATATTGATTACGGGTTTACTAGTTTACCCGAAGGTGCAATGAGTTCGCGCTCAGGAAGCGCGATTGAGCCGAAAGCCCTGATAGATAAGGCTCGCGAGTTAGTAGAGAAAATCATCGCTCAGAAAAATCCAAATTTGAAAAACCGCAGTAAGGTCGCGCAGCAAGTTGCTATCGGAGCCGTAAAATATTTTTATCTATCCCACAACCGGCGCAGTGATATTGTCTTTCGGTGGGAAGAGGTCTTGAATTTCGAGGGTAATACCGGACCGTATTTGCAGTACACGCACGCACGCATCAAGAGTATTTTGCGTAAAGCAGGTAAGCAGGATTCATCAGTAAAATCAGTTGATATCAACCAATACGAGAGATCTTTGGCAGTAAGCCTTCTCAAATTCGAGGACGTGGTTATTGAGGCGGCAGAGACTTATTTCCCAAATGCTCTGGCGGAATACCTGTATAGTTTGGCTGGAGCATTCAACCTTTTTTACCAGAAGGTTCAGGTATTGGGGGAAAGTGATCCAGGTAAAAAGAAATTCCGTGTTAAACTTGTGGCCGCTGTGGCCCAGGTGTTATCAAACGGACTTGAGCTTTTAGGCATTAGCGCTCCAGAAGAAATGTGAATTTAGGATTTAGCTTGTAGCTAGTAGCTGGTAGAATATATGAAAATAGAGAGTTACAAAGATTTGATAGTATGGCAAAAATCTATGGATCTTGTTGTGGAGATTTATAAAGTTACAGAAACGTATCCAAAATCTGAAATATACGGCCTAGTGAGTCAAATGAAAAGGTGTGCCGTGTCGATACCTTCTAATATAGCCGAAGGAAGAAGACGAGGAAGCAAGAGAGATTTAAGGCAATTTCTTATTATTGCTTTCGGTTCCGGTGCGGAGCTAGAAACTCAAATTCAAATTACCAAAAGGTTACCGTGGGGTGTGGAAACAGATTTTACAACAGCTGATGCTTTATTAGAAGAGGTGATGAAGAAGTTGAATAAGATGATCTCTTCACTACAAGCTACCAGCTAATTACTACCAGCTATTATGAGAATTGGAATTGATTGCAGAACAATACTCAATCCCCAGGCCGGTGAAAAAACCGGTATTGCTCACTATACTTATTATTTGGTGAAATCTTTGTTGAAACTTAATCGGCTTGATGAGTTTGTTCTGTTCTTTGACCATCGGGCAAAAAATATTGTCAAAGAATTTCTTGAACCAAACACGACGATAAGGTTTTTCACCTACTCAGAGTACAAAAAGTATTTACCGTTTTTTTATTCTCATATTCTCACGGCGTCAAATATAGACCGTGAGAAATTGGATGTCTATCACTCGCCGGCTAATATTGTCCCATTGCGTTATAGTGGCAAGTTTTGCGTGACAATCCATGACCTGGCGATTTACCAGCGGCCGGATCTCTTTCCGAGCCGCCAAGGCTTTTCTATAAAATACATTGTGCCGCGAAGTATTAAGTCAGCTCAGAAAATTATCGCTGTATCCGAGTCGACGAAAAACGATGTTGAAAAATATTTTAATATCGCGCCCGAGAAGATCAAAGTAATTCACGAAGGAGTTGATTATGTTAAATTCAATCCAGATATCGCCAGCGCAGAAACACTTTCTGGAGTCAGGCAGAAATACGGGATCGATCGGGATTATGTTCTGTTCGTCGGTACTCTCGAGCCGCGCAAAAACCTGATCCGTTTGCTGGAAGCGTACTACAAATTGTTAGGTAACCGTCCGGAGTATAATAAGAAATACCAACTCGTTTTAGCAGGAGGTAAGGGTTGGTTGTATGATGAGATATTTGAAGAAGTAGAAAATCGCGGTCTCAAAAACTCCGTGGTTTTCACAGACTATCTACCAGCAGAAGATCTACCCGCTCTCTATTCCAATGCAAAGGTTTTTATCTACCCTTCAATCTACGAAGGTTTTGGATTGCCGGTTCTAGAGGCAATGTCTTGTGGGGTTCCGGTTATTACTTCCAATGTCTCTTCTATGCCTGAGATAGCGGGGAACGCAGCGGTTTTAGTGGATCCTTTAGACATTGACGGTATTGCATCATCTCTAGAAAAGCTCTTGGACAATGAGGAAATGAGGAAAGAGTACGGCCTTGCCGGCAGAAGAAGAGCAGAAAATTTTTCTTGGGAGAAATGCGCGCAAGAAACCATGAAGCTCTACAAAGAAATTACGAATTTACAATAGTAGGTAAAATTCGTTATAATAAATCGAATTTTTTTATTTCACAATGCCTTTTAAACAACTGGAAACCCATCCAAATTTTCCCAAACTAGAAGAGCAAGTGCTCAAGTTTTGGGAAAAAAACAAGATTTTTGAAAAATCACTCAAGCAAAACACGGGCAAACAGACGTTTGTCTTTTTCGAAGGTCCACCAACCGCCAACGGACGTCCGGGTGTTCACCATGCCGAATCGCGTTCATTCAAGGACGCGGTTTTGCGTTATCAGGCTATGAGAGGCAGAGATGTGACGAGAAAAGCGGGTTGGGATACACACGGCTTGCCGGTGGAGATTGAAGTGGAGAAATCGCTTGGCATCTCAGGAAAGCGAGAAATAGAAAACATTGTTCACGGTAACAAAAAATCCAGCATCGAAAAATTTAACAGACTTTGCCAGCAGTCGGTCTGGAAGTACAAAGACGAGTGGGAAAAATTCACTGCCCGTATGGGGTTTTGGATTGACTTGGAGTCTCCTTATGTCACCTACGAAAATAACTACATCGAATCAGTCTGGGCGGTCTTGAAAAGAATTTCAGAGCGAAATGTAAAAGGGGAGCCACTGCTTTTCAAAAGTCATAAAGTAGTCCCATATTGCCCACGTTGCGGAACTGCGGTTTCTTCACACGAAGTAGCTCAAGGTTACGAAAAGGTCAGTGAGAATTCTGTCTATGTCAAATTCCGAGTTATCTCCAAGTCCGTCGAGGTAAGGAACAAAAAATCTCCCGAAGTTTTAGAATTTAACAAACCGACTTATCTAGTATCTTGGACCACCACGCCCTGGACGCTTCCGGGTAACGTAGCATTGGCTGTGAACCCGGAGATAGAATACTCCGTCGTATCCCAAGGAGGACAAAACTTTATTGTCGCTACCGATCTCCTAGATCAAGTTTTGGAGGGCAAGTTTACTTTGTTGGAAAAAATCGTAGGCAGTGATTTGGTCGGCTTACAGTACGAGCCGCTTTTCTCTATCAAAGAATTAGAAAGTGACAAATCATACAAGGTTTATCCGGCTGATTTTGTGAATACCCAGGACGGAACCGGTATCGTTCACACCGCAGTGATGTATGGAGAGGATGACTACGAACTCGGCACCAAAATTGGATTGCCCAAATTCCACACCGTCGATGATGAGGGAAAATTTATTTCTTCTCTGCCATCCGGATTGCGTAAGCAGGAGGTGAAGTCTGGAAAAACTGAAAAGCAAATCATGGAATATTTGAGCAAATCAGGCGCTCTACTCAAGGAAATGCAATACTCCCATGACTATCCTTTTTGTTGGCGATGTAAAACTGCCCTGCTGTATTATGCTCGTGATTCCTGGTTTATTCGGATGTCAGCGCTGCGTGACGAACTGTTGAAAAACAATCAACAAATCAATTGGGTGCCTGACTACATCAAAGATGGACGTTTTGGTGGCTGGCTAACAGAAGCCAAGGATTGGGCAATTTCCCGTGACCGATATTGGGGAACACCATTGCCGATTTGGGTGTGTGAAAAATGTGATCAATACAAGGTTATAGGAAGTGTGGATGAACTCGGAAAAAAAGAGATAAAAGACTTACATCGTCCTTTCATTGACGAGGTTATGCTGTCTTGCGAGTGTGGTGGGAAAATGCATCGAACAACTGAAGTTCTGGATGTCTGGTTTGATTCCGGGGCGATGCCGTATGCTCAATGGCACTATCCATTTGAAAACGAGGATATTTTCAAGAAGCAATTTCCTGCAGATTTCATCACCGAAGCGATCGACCAGACTCGTGGCTGGTTTTACACCTTACTAGCCATCTCGACCGCAATCGGCAATACCCTCCCACCATACAAAAACGTGATCAACCTCGGTCACATCCTAGACGAGAAGGGGAGGAAAATGAGCAAATCAAAAGGAAATGTTATAGAACCTTTTTCCTTGATGGATCAGTTTGGAATTGATGTGGTGCGTTGGTATATGTACAGCGTCAACCAGCCAGGGGATAACAAGAATTTCAAGCAAGACGATCTGCTTTTGATGCAAAGGCGAGTTCAGCTTATCTCCTGGAATATCCTCAACTACCTCGTCACTTACGCTAACAATGCCGGCTGGGAGCCGAGCAAGAACCGAACTTTTAACTCTGATAACATTCTGGATCAATGGATCTACCTCCGCCTTCAGGAGTTGACTGTTGCGATAACGGACAACATGGATCAGTACAATCTCTTCCGTAGCGTGAGGTCAATAGATGATTTTATAAATGAATTGTCAACCTGGTATCTTCGTCGTAGCAGGGGACGAAATGATGTTGAATTTTTTTCCACTCTGCACTTGGTATTAATCGAGCTGGCAAAATTACTTGCCCCCTTTATGCCGTTTTACGCGGAGACGATATTCAACGCGCTTGGCGGAGAGTCGGATCCGGAATCGGTGCATTTGGCCGACTGGCCTGAAAAACGCGTACTCTCTGATAGCGATAAAAAAGTTTTGAAGAATATGTCGGAGGTTCGGTCGATTGTAGAGGCTGTACTGTCGTGGCGTAAGGCGGAAAAAATCAAAGTCCGGCAACCGTTATCAGACTTGCTGATCAAAACAGACAATGCCGAGTTACAAAATTATTCTCATCTCCTCGCTGACGAGCTCAACTTTGTTAACATTCAGGTTGTGCAAAATTTTGAGGGGCAAGTCGACAAGTTCGACAAGATAGAAGCAGTCGCTGGCAAGCATCCGGAAATTTATTTGAACAAGGAGTTGTCAGAAGAATTGCGCTTGCAGGGTATGGCGCGGGAGTTGGAGCGAAGTGTTCAGGATTTACGCAAGAAGTCGGGCTTGGTAGTAGGGCAGGGGGTTGATCTATACTATGAAACTGACAGCAGACAGGTTTACGACTCTTTTGAATACTTCGACCAGAACAAAACATATGTATCCCGGGTGATCGGAGCCAGGCAAAAAACAGATTTTGAAACAGAACTTCAAATAGGGGGGCACAAAATTTGGCTCGGTCTAAAAAAAGTTCGTAGTTAGAGAAACGCAATATGAATCATAAAATTTACACCGGGCTGGTATTAAGAAAATATCCGCTGCGGGAAGCTGACGACATCGTGAGTTTTTGGTCGTGGGAGGAAGGGAAGGTCAGACTGCTCGCTAGAAGCGTTCGCAAACAGACAAGCAAGCTAAAAGCGATTCTTGCCCCGGCAGCTTGGATGCAGTTGTACGCCGTTCCTTCCGGTCAGATGGCAGTAGTAACCTCGGCATCGATTATTAAAAATTACCCGAAGATCCCGAGCTCCCTGGAGTCGACTTCGGTGCTGTTTAGTGTCCTAGAGATGGTGAGCAAGGCCACAGGAGACGATCAGCCCAACGAAAAGATCTCATTGCTACTCCAGGATTCTTTAGCCTTTCTTGACGAGCATGACGAGGCACAAAAACATTTAGATTTTTATATCATTTTTATTCGGGAATTGATGTCAGCACTTGGTTTCAGATTTGACCTGAGTTCTTGTTCGAAGTGTGGCAAGGGTGATTTTTCCGGATCCCGGCCCTATTTGGATCGTTATGGTTTTTCGGTCATTTGTCAGCCGTGTACCAAGTATTTCCCGGCTGTAGAAAAGATTGACTTGCAGGTTTGGGAATATTTAAATAAACTTGAAATAGAAAAAGGTTTTCAGCAAGCCAACACTGCCGACAAAAGCACCAAGCTGAAAACTTCACAGGCTCTATCGCGTTACTTCCAGTTCGTGATAGAACGAGAAATCAAATCACAAAAGTTTTTAGAACAAAATTTAGCTTTGTAAATGGAAGAGTTACCACAAAACCCCAATGAAATAATAGAAGGGACAGAACCATCTGAGCCGGCTTTACTTGAGAAAATGAATTTTACCAAAAAGGGCCTGATTGGTTTGATTTTGGTTGTGGCTGTCTTACTTGGTTATATTATGTGGAATGTTTTGGGTGGGTCGTTCGGACCGATTTCAGCTCCAGATGTGAAGGTTTGGTTTGATACCGACGGTCAGGCAATATCGGGAAGCAATACCGATTTCACGATCTATTATGAAAATAACGGGGGGAAGAGCCTGGGAAGCATGCAGCTTGAAATTGTGTACCCTTCCGGATTTGAATTCGTTGAAAGCACGCCTCGTTCGCGTGCTGGAACCGGTAGAAATTATTTGTTGCCCGACCTGAATCCCGGAGAGATCGGTTCCGTAGCTGTTACTGGTATTTTTTCCGGAAGTCCGCAAGAGATCAAGCTAATCAAAGCAAAACTTACTTTCATCGAGGAGGGCACTACAGCAACTTTCTCGAAAGACGCAGAAAGCCAGGTGAGCCTAACATCGCCGAATTTTAACATGCGCCTCATCGCTACACCGGAAATTCAAAACAGTCAGATTTTAGATTATGAGGTAGTCATAAAAAATATTTCAGACAAAGACGCTGGTGACCTTCAACTCCGTTTGACATTCCCCTCCGGATTTAGTTTTTTGGACTCTTCAATTCCGCCAGTGCAGGAAAATACTTGGACGATTGAAAAGTTAAAAGTAGGGCAAGAACAAGTGATAACCATGTCGGGAACTTTAACCGGACAGCCAGGATCACGCAAAGATGCTCGTGCGGATTTAGGCTATGCCAGTAATGGAGACTTCTTTGTAGCCAGCAGAGCCTCAGTCTCGACAGTAATTCAAGAAGCTCCGCTTTTAGTTAGCCACTTGATTGAATCAGGTAGCGCAATAGCTTCTGAGGGAGATACTGTGACTTACCTCATCACATACGAGAACAAAGGCACACAAGGGCTCAGCAATGTCCAGGTTAAAGCTGACCTGGAAGGTAGCGCTCTTGACCTGTCGACTGCGAGGACGGTAGGGGGTGCGCTTATCGGTTCTTCACTCATCTGGAATGCATCAGGAAATCAGGGGTTGGCTCTGCTCTTGCCGGGGCAAAAAGGCGAGCTGCGTTTTACTGTTCGGTTGCGCCGTGATTTGACCACAAGAAAGATTCAAAATCCGGAGATGATAACCCGGGTGGCTATAACTTCCACCGAGCTGCCGAACTATATTCCAGGCAACGAAGTTCAGGTGAAGGTAAGATCGGCTATCTCGATGAAGGCAGAAATTTTAGGGGTTGTTTCCGGGCCGCAAAGACCTCAGGTTGGAGTAGAAAGTACCTATAGGATAAGATTTTCTGTTACCAACAATGTTAACAAAATAAACACGGCGATTTGGCTAGCATTCATCAATACACCAGCCGTAACATTGCAAGAAAATTCAGTGCAAATCGCTGAAGGGCAGGATTTCCAACAGAATCTGGCTTCTGGTCGGATTACTTGGAGGATAGGGGACATGGATCCTTTCCAAGTTACAACTGCCGAGTTTTTGGTCAAAGTAACGCCGTCGGTTGCCGATAAAAACAACACCATAGATTTGATTAGGAATATGAGTGTGGGAGCTACGGATGATTTTGTCCAGCAAAATGTGGCAGCTCAGCAGAACGTTTTCCTGATCACCGATTCAGTAGAGTAGGGCAAGACCCTGGTTAGTAGCTGGTAGCTTTAGGGCTATCAGTTTTTAGTTGTCAGGAACGTATTGCGTAGGGGAGTACTTAGCTCCTAGCTCTTAGTGCTTAGCGGAGAAGGAGAATAGTAAACAGTGGATGGTAAAAACAAATATTCTACAATCTGTCATCCTGACGAAAGTCAGGATCTAACCATACTATGTATAGACCCTGATTGACATCAGGGTGACAAAGAGCAGTCGTTACTTTTTCCATTTCGAGTCCCGATGTTGCAACCGGGAAGGGGAATTTCTGCTCGAATAAAAAACCCCGGTTAGAACCGGGGAATTTTTATCTATAACTATTATTGGGTGTAGTCGAGCGGGTTAACCTTGACTCCGTTTTTCATTACTTCGTAGTGGAGGTGGTTGCCGGTTGCCCCATAGACACGTCCGGTATTACCGACGCGACCAATTACTTGACCTTTGGTGACTTGGTCACCGGCATTAACGTAAAGCTCAGAAGCGTGAGCGTATCGAGTTTTAAGCCCGTTACCGTGATTGATAACAATCGTTCTACCGTAGGCTCCTTGCCAACCAGAGAGTTCAACAATACCATCTTGGGAGGCCCAGAATTGAGGTCTCTTACCGTCACTAATGTCTAGGGCGCGATGTTGAGACCAATAGTACTGAGTAACGTTGTGGATTGGCAATGGCCAAATCAGACCACCAGAAGCTGCAGTGAAATCACCAGGAACAGAAGCGGTTTGAACATCGACATGGCTGTAGCTGGCAACTTGGGATGCGGTAGCTTTGGGTACAGCTACTTTTCCATCAGGAATGATAATCGTTTCCCCTGGATGGATATCATCGGGGATTTCGATGCCGTTGAAAGCCAGTACTGATTCGAGATCGACACTGTATTTTTTGGAAATTTGATCAAGTGTTTCTCCCGAGGCTATGGTATGTTTGATACCGGTGGTCGGGAGAATTCTCAAAACCTGTCCAGGATGGATATAATCATTCTCTCCGAGTTTGTTTTCTTGGAGGATGGTATAAATGGAAATACTAAAATCGCTAGCGATTTTGGCAATAGAGTCTCCATTCTTCACCGTATATTCTTGAACGTCTTTTCTTTGACTACTTGCCAGAGTTGCGTAGTTTGGTTTGATAATAACACCTTCTTCTTGGATTAGCGCCGGGCTACCCGAGTCTTCGTGTTTAACATTTGTGGGAACAATGCCGACGATATGATCATAGGTGGAGGCTTGCGCAGCGCTGACCAGACGGTTTTTTTCAGGGTGAATCCTGATATTTTCACTGTTGACCAAGTTGATTATCTGCTCATTCATCTCGGGATGCTCAGCCAAATATGCCAAGTAACGATTATCACTTGGTTGATAGGTTTTCTTATCTATTCCGGTATTAACCCCAATACTGCCAATCATTAAGGCGACTAGTGACATTTCTAGTCCGTATTTAAAAAAGTTCTTTTTCAGGGCTGAAGAAGAACTTTCGTAGAGTTTGATGGTAAATTGGGCGGTATTATAAAAACTAGTCGGAATAGTAAAGTTTTTCTTTTCAAAAGAAAAAAGTCTCTGAACCATGCCAGTTTCAGGCTGAACTGCTTCAGAAACCTCTTGCGGCTTACTAATGCGATATTTCAATCTATGCGATTTGAACTTTGCGGGGAAGTCCAAATTGGACATGTGTAATTATTGAATTATAAGATATTCCGTAATCTTTGAAAAAGGGAATATTTAAGGAAAAAACAGGACTTGTTTTTTTCATAATTACAAAAGTTATCTTACCAGCTATCATGGTCCAGGTCAATGCTCTAAGGGGTATGACGAGGTAATATTTTTCTATTTTTTAGCTAAAATTAGCCATTATTGTAAATAAATCATTTTCCACATAATTTTTTTTTGCTAAATTTAGCTATTTTCTAAGACGAAAATTTTGCTATAATGACGAAAGCTTAAAGATTAGATTTCGTCTTAAACTGTGTGCAAACAAACAAGCTATTAGCAATAAAATGGCAGTATCTGGCTATACTTATAATAGGTATAGTATTAGGTGTGGTTTTGGCGGTCTATTGGTCGCGCAGTAGGGTAGAGGCCAAGCTAGTAACGATCGAGAGTCGGGGGATAAGTTTCGAAGCGGTGAGTTTTGCAGGTATTGTTTCTGAAGTATTAGCCGAACAAGGGTTTTCGATTGAAAATGCGATGGTTTTACCAGGTCCTGAAGAGCCAGTCCAAAGTGGTATGACTATCTATTATCGTAAACCTGTTTCTGTAACTGTGGCCGATTCCGGGAGGACTAGTCAGGTTGCAGTCACTGCCATGACTGTCGGACAGGCTTTGAGCGAGCTTGGTGTAAGATTGAATCCTGCGGATATCGTCAGCCCGGGCCTCGATGAACAAATTTTGGACGGATCTACGATCTCGATTGAGCGGATAGAGAAGGTCAAAGTAACCGAGGCACAGGAAATTGCCTACACTAAGGATGTTCAAGGTGATCCCAATACACTTTATGGCGTGGAAGAGTTGATTCGGCAGGGGGCGCCTGGTTTAAAAGATGTTGTCTACGAAGTTACCTACAAAGACGGCGAGGAAGTTTCCAGACGCAAACTCTCCGAGACAGTAACCCGGCAGCCGGTCAATGCAATCTTGCGGGTCGGTAGGAAGATCGAGGTTGAGGCGTATGAGCAGGGGCGGGCGAGTTGGTATGCTTACAAGGGCTGCCTGTGCGCCGCTCACCCCTACTTTCCCAAAGGCAGCTACATCCGTGCGACCAACTTGGCCAATGGCAAAAGCGTAATTGTGAGGGTAAATGATTGGGGGCCGGATCAGTCGGTTCACCCAGACCGTGTTTTGGATCTTGATAGCGTGGCGTTCAAACAGCTTGCTCCTTTGTCACTTGGGATGATTGAGATCAAAGCGGAAAAATTAGTCTCGCCTGATTAGAGAGTCAACATTTTTAAAAAAATTTATTTTGTTATTCCCGTCCGCCCAAGGAGGAATCCAGAGGGTAATAAAATAAAATTTTATAAGTACTGGATCCTCGATCAAGTCGGGATGATAGAGCAATATATCACTTCCGTCATCCCCTGCCTGCCGGTAGGCAGGTGAACTTGATTCAAGATCTCTACAAACCATGTTTGGATCCTGACTTTCATCAGGATGACAAACTGAGTATGATTTATACTTTTTAGTTTTATGGACCTAACAAAACTTAACGACCTCAAATCATTTTTAGGAAAGTTTGGTTTTCGACTGACAAAAAAGTTTGGACAGAATTTTTTGATTGATAGAAGCGCTCTCGAAAAGATTGTCGACGCGGCAGAGCTGAAACAATCAGATCAAGTTTTGGAAATTGGTCCAGGGGTAGGAACTCTGACGGGGGAGTTAGCAAGTAGGGTCGACAGGGTCGTTGCGATAGAGAAAGACAAAAAACTTAACAAGCTGCTACAGATTTCTCTGAAGGATTTTTCTAACATAGAAATAATTTTTGAAGATGCGTTGAAGATAAAGTTTTCTAAAATTTTTCCAGAAGGAAATTATAAAGTCGTCGCCAATATCCCGTACTATATCACCGGAGAAATTTTAGAAATTTTGCTGTCAGCAAAACCCAGGCCGAGTGTGATCGTGCTCTTGGTGCAGAAGGAAGTCGCCGAGAGGATTACCGCCGGCGATGGTCAGCAAACTATATTGTCCTTGAGCGTGAAGTTTTTTGGACAGCCAAGGATGATCGGAGTAGTGGAGAAAGAATCTTTTTTCCCCGAGCCGCAGGTGGACTCCGCAGTCTTGAGAATTGACACTTACCAGAAACCCATTTTGAATATTTCAGAGAAAGAATTTTTTCGTCTTATAAAAATCGGTTTTTCCTCCAAAAGAAAAACTCTGCTCAACAATCTTAGCGCGGGGTTAAAAATTGAGAAAGAAGAAGTAAGGAAAGTTTTCTCTCAATTAGATTTGCTAGAAACCGTACGAGCTCAGGAGTTATCGCTTCAAGACTGGGGGAGGCTGGAGGAAAAGCTTTCAGCTTTCAAGCTTTAGTTCGTATTGATTAACGACAGAAGGTGCCCTTCTGCAGTTGAAGAAGGGCACCTTCTGTTTTTTGAACAACCATTGACAAAAGGGGAAAAATAGTGTATAAGAAGCAGAAAAAAATGTTATAATTAATGTAAACAAACTAACTTTCGAGAGATGAAACAAAAGATTTTCTTAGCCTTAATAGTTTTAACTTTAATTTCCTGGCCGAATCCTAAACCAGTGCAAGCTGCAGTGACGGATTTGCATATTCTCTCATACGGACCTGCCAGCGCGATTTTTGAATGGACCGCATCTTCGCCTGATGAGGATTTTAGCAATTACAGGATAATTTATGATCGTGGCCCGCTTGATCAGGCGGACACTCGTTTCATCGAGAAAAGTTTTTCGGCACCGGAAAAAGTTGGCGAACAGACTTGGCGCATCAAGGTCTGGTGTTTGGCAGTATTAACTAATTATTATGCTCGACTAGGTACGGGGTCATATCCGGGAGGTTTTAGTTACATCTCAAACGAAGTAGCCTTTGCTACAAATATTGGCCCTCAAGTTTTTACTTCTGGATACTTAAATGTGACTGGGGTTGGACTGAATGCAAGCGCTATAACCAATCCAACTATCTCATGGAAAAATCCGACAGTGACTGAGTGGTCGGCGACTACAATAATTAGAAAGAAAAATAATCCTAGATTTTTTCTTTCAAAGTTTACTCCGAGCGCTGACGAAGTTAAGGTTTACTCCGGCCGAGGAACGGCATACGTGGACGCAATCCCTGCTGACGGAGTTTATTATTATAGTTTATTCTCTCACAATGCTGACGGTGCTTATAACAGTATGGTTGTAGCAGGCATCGATTCGACTAACGGGACCGTAACGGTCGATCCTAAATGCGGACGATACCTAACTCCGGAGTACGACTCGCCACCGGAGCCACCGGTTAACGAGCCTGTGAACGAGGCGCCGAAACTGGATTACATAGGAGATAAAACCGTAATAGAGGAAAATCTTTTGACCTTCACGATTTCTGGAACCGACCCAGAAGGCGCTGCTTTGACTTATTCCGCATCAAATCTTCCTCCAGGGGCAACTTTCAACGCATCGACAAGAACTTTTTCCTGGACACCAACCCATGCTCAAATCGGGGTATACCCGGGCGTGAGGTTTACGGTATCTGATGGCAGTCTGACAGACTATGAAGACATAACAATTACTGTCGCACCAAAAGCAAACAATGCTCCAACTTTAAATCCTTTATCCGACAAAGTAGTGTATGTAGGGGAAACCCTGACATTTACTTTGGGTGGCTTTGATCCTGACGGCGATCCGCTAACCTTCTCTGGTACGAATATGCCGACAGGGGCAACCCTTCATTCCGTCAACGGCACTTTCACTTGGACACCGACAGCGGCTCAGGTTGGTGTATATCCTAATGTCACCTTCAGCGTGTCGGATGGTAAATTGTCTGATTCAGGAACAATTACTATTACCGTACTTCCTTCACTTCAGAACCCTCCGGTGCTTGACTCAATAGGAAATAAAACGGTAGTTGTAGGTAATAGTTTGGTATTTGTTGTCACGGCGACAGACGCTGATGGTGACCCACTGACTTACTCTGTTTCCAACCTGCCCGCTGGCGCTACGTTCAATACCAGTAACGGTACATTCTCATGGACACCTACGATTTCACAAGTCGGCTCTTATCCAGGTATTATTTTCTCGGTATCTGATGGAGCACTTACTGATTCCGAGAGTGTTACGATCACTGTCGTTGCTCCGAACAATAATCCTCCAGTGCTAAATGGTATCGGGGACAAGGTGGTTACGGAAAATGAAAATCTCTCTTTTACAATTTTCGCAACTGACCCTGAGAGCGACCCGCTCACTTACTCGGCGACCAATCTGCCGCCAGGTTCGACGTTTGATCCTGTGACACGTACTTTTTCCTGGACACCGACCTCAGCTCAAGTAGGGGAGTATGCCGGAGTGACATTCAGTGTCGCCGATGCATTCGCAACCGATTCGGAGAGCATTACAATCACAGTTCTAAAAGTCGCCCCGCCCGGACCGCATGGCAATCGTCCTGATGGATCAGTTGTTCGTTACGCAGGGCAGACACAACTCTATGTGTATATCGGCGGCATACTGCATCCGATTCCTCACATAAACATCTGGCATTACAACCTCGCTGACAGACTGCAAGCAGATATGCAGCCAGATGAAGTTTATCCGATTGGGAGTATTTATAACTGGCAGCCGAGCTCAATGATTTTTTATACTTACCAAATTTGGACAGGAACTCAGTTTTTAACTAGGCAGTCTGCCCGCTGGTTGGTGCTCGATGATGGTAAGCGTTTTGAGATGTCAGATGCCGAGGTCATTTACGATTTTGGTTACGACGGTTTTGATTGGCACCTGACGCCGCAGGATCTTTTCAATTTGATACCCCAGTCCAGTGTGACGACTTTGAGGTGGCATCCGACTAACACAGCGGTGAAATTCCAAAACGACCCAACTTACTATATGATCAAGGATGCGATCAAGATTCCTATCAGTGGACCAAATATTTTCTTGTCCCGCTGGCTAAACTTTGATCTTGCGGTCAACCCACCACCGCTCGAGAGCCAAACTGTTGGACAGCATTTTAGCTACGATTATCCGAGCCTCGGAGTTCCGCTGAAATTCCCCAGTGGGCACCTGGTAAAAAATACCGAGACGGGCGATCCAACTATCTACCTCATCGACGGCGACTTCAAACGACCGATCGCAAGCATGGACGCATTCAATCGCTGGGGCTTCATTCTCGGCTCCGTAGGCGGATCCACCACGGCCGAACTCAACCTTCATCCGACCGGCTCTCCGATTCTCTAAACTAAAAAAGAATTTTCTCCCTCGTTCAGCTACAGCTGCTCGGGGGAGTTTTATTGAAATGGTATATGGCTAAATTTTTCTTATCATTTATATTTTTTATTTCACTGTTACTTATTTTTTTAGTAACACAGTTTTTCCTTACTATTGAAGACGCAAGCCTGCCCGCAGCGGGGAAGGGGATGGAGTGGCTTCTATCCGATATAAGTAATTTTAACGATCCGGCGGTAGCATGGATTTTGAAAAATATAAATGATAACTATTGCAACTCTGATGAAATAGAGCAGCTGATTAGTTCGCAATTAAAAAGATATGAAAGTTACCCGATAGAAAAAGCTTATATTAGACTTTTTGAAGAAGGTTATCAGTATAGTTTTGACTACGAAGTTTTAAAAAATTTTTCAAACACTTTCGATGACTTACTGATCCCTGCAATTTATTGCGATCGACAAGAAATTCCGGACGAAGTGCTCAGTAGAATAGAAAATTATGAAAACAGTTATGGTTACGAGTTGACACACATTTTTTTAGCTGCCAGTTTTATGAGAGATCGAGGCTGTATAGATGGAAGTATGATTGACCAGATGGCGAAAAAAATCGCTTTTGAGCAAAATATGTCAGACTTTAACGATCTTTACGCTGAACGACAGTCCTTGCTTTTATACTACGGGTATGAAGATTTGGTTGATGTATCTTGGTCGGAAGAAATTACTAGCAGCCAGCAAGACAATGGTGGGTGGTATGATTATAAATTTAACCTGTTATCAGAAAATCCGCACACTACTGCTCTGGCAACTTGGGCATTGACACAGCAAGCTAATTCTTGTCCAATTTAGTTAGTGTTCAAACAAACTCTGAGTAAACAAAAATATTTATATATTCCGATGTAATGTTCTAGCAAGGATTTATCAAAAATATACCATTATAAAATCGTAGAATTTTTTAAGATAGACAATTTGAAAAATTTTTAATATTGGTTGACATACGGTAAAACTTGTGATATAATATATTTATAAAGGTAAATCATCGAAAACCGGTGAAGCACCAGTGAAACAAAAACAAAAAACAAGTAAATGAACGGCGTTAACACGCTTGATACAAATACCACTTCTTTTTGGAAAAAGAAGAAGATGATTATATTAATACCTTTAATCATTGCTTCAGTTGTGGCGATTGGTTTTTTGTTATACAGAATTTCCTATCCTACTCCGGATCAGGTTGTCGAAACCTCTGGTAAAAAATTGATCCCTGATTCCTGGCTTGCACAGTATTTCCAAACCACCAATCCAGATGATTTGAAAATAGGTGGTTTTTTTGGTGATCCAGATGAGGATAAATTAACTAACTATCAAGAGTATTTATACAATACTGACCCAACCAACAAGGACACAGACGGGGACGGATATTTCGATGGGACTGAAGTCGCATATGGGACTAATCCTCTAGGTGAGGGGAAAAGAGAAGATAATTCAAATTTGCAAGCGATGTTGCGACAGCAGGGGATTTATTATACTGAGGATGAAGTTCGAAAAGAGTTTGGCAGTCTAGCCAACGAAGATCGGGCACCTTACATTCAGGAAATTGTTGATTTGAATTTAAGAGTATCACAGGATCAATCACCACAAGCAGTACAAAATTACTTAAAACAATTCGTCCAGACAACAGCTTATACCAACTCGGAGACAAATGATATGGCACTGAAAACAATGTTTGCTTTGAGTAGCAAAAATGAGATCAATCTTTTCGTTCAGAACCAGCAAGAGGTTATAGATAAACTGTTAGAAATGGAAGTGCCAGCTGATTTCGTAGAAAGCCACCAGATTCAGATTAAGTTAAACAACGCAACATTGGGAATTGCTAAACTAGCGTTACTGAGAAGACAAAATGGAGAAGAAGTAAACCCTATTAACTTTTGGCCAGAGATTAATTACATGCTACCATTAGACGTTCGACTTGGAACTATTCGTGAGGAACTTTTTAATAAATATCAGGTAAATATATAAACATGTTTACACTTGTTGCCGAAAGTCATCATATCTCTCAGACAACTCGAATGATCCTAGGGTTTGTGGTGTTTGCTATGGTTTTTACCTCGATAATGACATTTACACTCATCCCGAAAAGAGCTGATGCATTTATAGGTTTTTTTGACTTAAGTTTCAACATTAAAATTGGCGATCCTGTCCAAGCAGCGTGGCATGTCCTACAAAAGCATCTGCTTGGTGCTTTGAATCAGGTTTTAGACCATGCAATTTCATGGGCTATAAACAAATTCCGTTCTACATTTTTAATACAAAGTTTCGTTAGGTATGACGCGTGCATCACCAGGCGTTTACACCTTGGAGATTATCTAACTTTATACTATCCCGGTCAGGACAATATTGGAATCAGAAATTCGGTTGCTTATTCAGTCGACAGACTCAATTATGGAGGGCTTCCTCTTGATAACCAGGTAGGTCCTTTCGTAGATGATCTTGCATCTGCCTATCGTGCTTTTGAACCCGGAGAGCTAAATCCTACAGATCCAGATTATCTTCGAAAGTTATCATCCTTGTCTGATCCTCTGACCCATGATACATACTGGTATTGGTCTGTACAAGATCAATCTTTCGCAGCGAAATCAGAGGCAAGTCAGGGAGCGGCTCTCAGTTTGTTATCTGATGGTTATAAGCCAGAAAATGCAGAGCCAGATCCCGGATCAAATATACCCGATACGCCACAATCAACAGGCGATGACTCTGTTCAGGACCTAATTGACGCCGATACTCAGCGAATGATTGAAGAGTTTAACAATGTATCTCCACCTGGATTTTTAGATAATGTTAATGGCGCGATTAAAAATAAGATAACCAAATCATCAAAAGAGATTACCGGGATGATGCAGGCGACTTATATTTCAATGTTTGACAAAGCTAAAGGTGAACAAACAGCTGTGTTTCTAGACGTATCCAAACTCGTTACTAGTTTTTTGGATCGTTTTTTGACTGGTATGTTTGATTCAATCATCAATGGGCGGCAGATTTATGTTTTTGATGAATTTTCAGACTGCTTAAATCTAAATGTAAACCCTATCAAATCAGCAAATTCAGCTGCCATCAGACAGGCAATAACCGCACCAAGTCTCCCAGGACTTCCAGATGTATGTACTTATACGACCGCAGGTCAGGCAAAAACTGATCTAGGAGAAGCTAGTGCAGAGGGTGGAGACGGCGCTACATTATCAGAGACAGATACTGTAACCGTGCAAGACCCTAATATACCATTAAACTCTCGAACAAACACAATCATAACCGAAACTACAGGTGGAGAAGGTGGTAGTGTGGAGATCGATCTTAATGATGGTAGGATATCAGCGGCACCAGCTGACCCTGAAGATCCGAATTCAATAGGAAATCCCTGTGCAGCAGCGGGCACTCAACAACAGGCAGAAGATTATTATAATACTTTTATAACAGGCGAGCCCTGGTAATAATAATGTTAGTTGAGAAAGCATGACACAAACAGCAAACAAAAATCTAAAAAGATTCCTCACGGCTAGCACCTTAGCCGTTTTGCTGTTGTTCGCGCCGGTGATTTCTAGCGCGCAAGAGGGTGGTCTAACCGTACGTGAAAGTTTTACTGACCAGTTGGCTGACGGTCGCACGAGAGTAACTTACATATACGAGTATAACGGAGAATTGGAAACAAACGCGGACGGCAGTCCGGCGTGGGATTACTACGTGCTCTGCGAAAATGGAGGAACTTTAGAAAACATTGCTCCTGGAAGAACGAGCACCACTTTTGATGCTGTTAGTACTAGCGGTACGTTTACCTGCTTTTATGCTGCAGGTGTAACTGTGTTTTCTGCGTATGCAGAAATCCATGAAAATAATGATGCGAATGCAGTCATAGCCAGAGCACAATCGGAGGGTAATTTGGGTGAAGAAGTTGACCCCGCGCAGTCCTGGGGTATAGGGGACGCGATCGACAAGGGCTTTGGCGGACCAATCGGACTACTTATCAATACCATTGTAGGTATTGTTATGGTTATAATCGACGGTGTTTTGTGGCTCATCCTCACCCAACTGGCTATCCCCTTGATTGACGCAATGCTCTCTCTTCGTGTGACCGACTTGATGCCGATAGTGGAAAGAGGTTGGACCACAATCAGGAATGTCACAAATATGTTCTTCATCCTTGCACTAATAGTGATCGGTCTAGCTACGATTTTGAGACTGGAATCCTACAATTATAAGCGCTTGCTGGGTTGGTTAGTTTTGATGGCATTACTTGTAAACTTTAGTTTGGTTATCTGTCAGGCTATTATAACAGTCGCTGACGTGGTTACAGAGCAGTTCATAACTGTCCAAAGTACAGACGGAAAATCTTTAGTGACTAGAGTTATTTTTGATAGAATAAACGCCCTCGAGGGTTATAGACTTATTGAGGCATGGGAGTCATTTGCGAATTCACCTACCCCATTTTTATCACAAGCCAGTAATCTTGTTGGAACTTTGTTTTACCTATCCATGAAGTTTTTGATGGTAGTGGTATTTGTGGCTGTTGCGGTATACTTGGTGATCCGAATGGTTGCGTTATGGATTTTAATGATATTTTCTCCCTTCGTGTACTTTGCTTTTGTTCTGCCTCCTTTGCGTGGTATAGCGACAACGTGGTGGAGAGCTTTTCTAAAATATGCTTTTTATGCACCAATTGTTGCTTTTTTCTTTTACTTAATTACGCAGCTAGCTATACCAGATCTTAGCACTAGCGTCGGTACGGCAGATAGCTTAACGGGAGTGATTCGTCAGAATGCCGAATTGGTTATCATCATAGCCATGCTTTGGGCATCCTTGATTGTTGCCAGTAAACTCAGCATCATGGGTAGCAATGCCGCGATGGGCTTTGCGCAGAAAGCCGCTGTCTTGCCGTTTGCAGCAACTGGTGCGGCGGTGGGGGCTGGAATTGGTGCTGCAGGTAAAACTTATACCAAGAAAACAGCTCAGTATGCTCGGGAAGCAGCAGAAGCAAAAAGGCCGGGTCGGGCCGCGGCATGGGCCGCAGCATCGTTCCTCAACCCAAAAGCTGCGAAGATGGCTTGGAAACAACGCTCAGAAAGAATTGAAAGGGAGACTTATGGTACGGCTACTGCTGAAATGCATGATACATTAAATAAATATATGCCGACGGAATTGAAGTGGAAGAATGGCCGACCGAGTTTAGGAAAGACTACCTTCTATGGTACCATTGCCCAGCAAGCTGAGGTGGGTAAGGCCGAGAGAGAAATTGCTGCGGCTGGATTTGATGAAGTCGATACAGCTAAGGCTGCTGCCAACGCCTGGGAGAAGGGTAATGAGTATGAGGTTGAGGCTTGGACAAAATATTTGATAGCGACAAATCGCACTGATGACTTGAAAAACTATTTGGACCAAAACCCTAATGCGCATCAATTAGCTGGTCTAGATAAGGTGGGAAAAGGGTTTGACAGTTTTGATTTTGAAAGATTGTTACAATCTGTATTAGAAGACAGGTTTGGCGCAGATAAAGCCAAAGCTATAGGCTCAAATCTTCACGAATATGCCGAAGAAGTCGCTAAGCCGCGTCATTTTGGAATGATGGTAACTGACGAAAAAACAGGAGAGAAAAGATGGTCGGAAAACCCGGAAGAAAAGGTTAAAGAAACCTTAATGAGAATGAACAGAGCAGATATGGAAAAGATGGCTGGGGCTCTAGAACCTGGTGTGTTTCAGCGTATTGTGGATGGTAAAATTGCTGATTTTGGAAAAGCTGGAGAGCTATTGTTCAAAAGATTGAACCCAGCATTGGTTGGCGGTTTTGAAAAGACTAGACGCTATCAGCCACGAGTGCTTGGAAATGTAGGTCTTTTCTCTGACGATAGGCAAGAGATCGATGACGGGACTGGTAAAAAGGTCGCAAATCCTGACTACGGTAGGGTTACACCTGAGGTAATTGATTACAAAAAAATGGCCAAAGCAATTTCTCTACAATCTGATATGGTAAAAGTATCAATTGGAAAGACTGAGTTCTCTAACGCTCAGAAAGAAATGATAGAACAGAGATTGCGCCCGGAATTGGAGAAATATGGCATAACTGACTTTAAAATTCCTAGAAAAACAGAGGGTAAAGCAGATTCAAAACCAGAGTCGTCTCCTATTATCAACCCTTATACCAAGCAGCCGTTTACAGAGGGAGAAGGTAGTACAATCTCGCGGGAGAGACAAGCCCGAAGTTTTGAGGAAAATTTACAAAGCGCTATTGAACGCGAACAAGGTATTACTAGCGCAGACCATCATGCTATAGTTCAGGAAGTTGTTGGCGCGATCAAAGAAGGTCGCATGAGTGCTCGCGAGGCACAAGAGAGGCTGACCACTGGCGGTATTGATGCCGCTAAAAGCGAAGGAATTGCTGACAAAATTGCAAAAGAATTTGCCAATGAACATTCAAAAGCAGGAGGGGAGACCTTTAGGACATACTCAGAAAAAAATGCAGGGGTAGATTCAAAAATTCTCAGTAATGCGATCAAAGAAGGTCTCAAGTCAGGTCTCAAATCCGGCTTGAAACTCAACAGTTCGGAAATAGATGTAAGGATTCAGGAAGAAATAACCAAGGCAACTTCTAAATAACATATGGATCTTCAGTTACTTCGCCAACTGGATACGCAGCGCGCATCAGACCCTGACATCATCAGTCAGGTGTCTGATTATATTCTTGGTATAGACGTAGCTTCCGAAGCCGGGGAGGCACAGAGCGCGATGAAAGAACTGATCAGGATAGCGGATAGTTTTGCCGGTTTATCTGATCAGAAAAATTTTGAGATTTATAGCAGTCTCGCTGTGGTATGCAAAGCCAATACACTTTGGATTAGTCCCGAGGATGAGGCTTATAAATTCATGTCCGATATGGTATTGAGTTATTTGCAGGCAGATCCTAATGTAGATTTGCCGGAGAAGGTTGGTTATTTTGTGAATGCTTACAATGCTAACAAACAAGAAAAAGAGAAGCGTCTCAAAACCTTGCTTGATAAAATTCGGGGTAATAACCAAACTCTGCAATCGGGTAAAAATGAATTAACTGTAAGAAGTGTTTTGCAAGAGTATGATCAGTATACCAATCGTAAAAAAAATCGAAGCACAACCGACAGAGCCCAGTTTCTCTCTCAAAGCAAGTCAGCTCAAACCCTCGACTCTGAAAATAGAGGAGCGCTGGTTAAACTTCTCGAAATTTATGACTGGATGGGTCAGGTTTTATTAAATGTTCCCGAGGACAATATTGAATCAGGAGTCCAAATAAATACTTCTCGCCAGGCACCTTCTCGCAACGTTGATTTCCAGCCGCGGCGAAAGCTTCCTCCTCCAGTACCAAAAGAAGAGTCGGCTCCGAGCCCTGAACATGTTGAAAATTTGCGAAAAGTCAATGATGAAGCTTTTTACTCTGACACGAAGTCGCTCAGCCGCAGCATCGCCGATGCCGGAGGAGAAGATTCAGAAGAAAGCGGGATGAGAAAAGGTCAGAGTGATCAGCAGATGGAATCCGTGACAACGAAGAAAGAAGAGAGTACGCAGAACGCACCGGCAAAGGGCATGCTTGCGCCGGGAGTTGTAGACTTGAAAAGAAAAGTTCCCATGGAAATTTCTCAAATCAGCGGTCCTGGTGAACTTTCGAAAATTGATTTGAACGATCTAGGCTCGGACTTCGAAGCGGGGATTGAGAAGGTAAAAAGTAAAATCGCAGCGCTGGCACAAGAGAAAAATTTGCCGGCTCAAGTCTTGCTCAACCATTTTGCTCAGAGCCCGCTCTATAAACTTTATACCAGTATGGGGGTCGCGGTAATGAATGATAACTCGGGTGATCAGAAAGCTGCCTTTGAAAAAGTCAGAAGCAACTACGAAGCGGCGGGAAAACCATTTTTGACCAGAGAACAATTTTTGGCGGTACATAAGCTAAAAAAAGAACTAGCCTCCGCCAACTAAAGAGTTCTTTCTAGAAAAGCCTACCTTCTAAGGTAGCGCTTTTTTATTTGCTTCCTTACAGGAAAACCTTGACTAAGGTTGAGCAACTACGAAGAGACTTTTTTCAGAAAACTGGATTCCCATTTTCATGGGAATGACAGAAGCGAGTCAGTTGCGGGGCAAATAAAAATCTCAACGTCCGCCACAGCGGATAAAACAAAAATAAAAAATGTTATTGCCTGCCGGTGGTAGGTCGCTATCGAGCATCGGGATTCAGGATGACAAAAGGGATCTGTCATCCCCGACCCGATCGGGGATCCAGTGTTACTATTTATTTCTAAAAATTTTTGGATTCCCGCCTGCCTACCATTAGGCAGGCTTTTGCGGGAATGACAAACGTTTTTGTTTTTAGCTTCTTCTTTTACACCCCTAATAAACTAAGAAGCTACCCGCTAATTACTATCCGCTTTATTTTGCCATTCTGCGACTTGTATGTTATAATTTTCGTAAGTTAAAAGCTACTAGAAACACAAAAAAATACTAATGCAATTCTCTGTTCCTCAATTCGTAGAAGTCGAAGACAAGATCATCGGTCCGCTTACTTTGAAGCAGTTTTTTGTGCTTTTGGGCGGAGCTTTTATTATATTTCTGCTGTTCCGTCTGGTGACCAATCTGTTCTTTTTTATCCTCCTGACGATACCTATCGGCGGAGCTTCAGTTGTACTAGCTTTCGGCAGGTTCAATGGCCGGCCGATAATCTCTATTGTACTTTCAGCAATGCATTTCGTCTCCGAATCGCGGTCTTTTGTTTATATAAAGGAAGGTCAAACTGATAAATCTAGCGCCGAAGAAAAGGTTGTGGAGGAAAAAACTACCCAGATTGCTGACGAAGAGCAGATGGAGAGGCTCAATAGATTAAAAAAATTGTCCTATATCCTCGATCAAGATGTAAAGTCGGAACGTGAATTGATAGACGAAAAATTCACTAATCTCAAAAGGTAATTCTATTTATTTAAAACGGGACCCCTCACCCCCACCCCCTCCCCACCTAGTGGGGAGAGGAATGAAAGGAGAGGGGTACAGAACAAAAAGAGTAAAACAAAATCATGGCTGATCTCGAAATGCAAGCTGGCTCAAAAACTGCCAAGGGGAGTACTTCTACCCAGTCTTTTTTGCAAGTCTCCGAGGTAAAAGAGGACGTTATCGTGAACAAGGACGGCGGCATGCGCGCTGTGGTTGCAGTGTCTTCGACCAACTTCGTTCTCAAATCCCAGGACGAACAAAACGCTATTCTGGCCCGCTATCAAGGTTTTCTTAATGCGCTAGAATTCCCGATCCAAATTTTGATGCAATCTCGTCATATGGATATTCATAGTTATCTGGAGAAAATCAGGGCGATGGAAATGGAACAGCACAACGAGTTACTGCGAATGCAGACTGAAGAGTACGTCGAGTATGTTTCCAAACTTTTAGAGTACGGGAACATAATGAACAAAACGTTCTATGTAGTTATCCCGTTTCATTCTGGTGGACCGGTTGAGAAAGCTGGATTTTTTTCGAAAGTAAAAAATTATGTCAGTCCATCGGGTAAAATTATTCACAACAAAAATCAGTTCATGCAAGATTTAGAGCAGATTAATGCGAGAGTAAACCGTGTAGAGGGAGAGCTGTCGTCTCTGGGTCTACGGACAATGAGGCTAAACACACAAGAGCTAGTTGAGCTTTTGTTCAATTCTTATAATCCGGGCTTCCAGCAGAAAAACACTAGTGCCCTGGAAATTTCAAAATTAGATTTGTCCAAATAAATGGTTCAATTCACAGTAGATCAAACTTTTGGTTCACCCGACGAAGGTGTAACCTCTTCCAGTCTTCCTCCGGATCGTGGCGCTGTCAGGCAAGCAGTAAAGCAAGAGCCTACCGCACCAAAACAAGTCGGTGAAGGACGAACAGTATATTCATCCAATAAACCCAAAGCCACAGTCAAATCCACTCCTAGACCGGGTGTAAAAAAATCATCCGGCGGTTTTCATATGCCGAAGATGCTCGAAAATATGCTCCCAAAGTCTTCTGGCAAGCCGCAAGATATGTCGAAGACCAAAGAGCTCCTGGAGGCGGAGAAAGCTTATCGCAGGGGGTTGACCTCGCTGCGCGATGTCTTGGCGCCGGCGGCGCTGAAAATGAATCCCAACGAACTAGAAATTGCCGGTACTTACTCTCGGACCTATTTTGTTTTGGCTTATCCTAGATACTTATCCAGCAACTGGCTGATGCAGGCAATCAATCTTGATGTTCCGATGGATGTCTCGATGTTTATTTATCCTTTGGACAGCGGTGAGATTTTGAAAAGACTCCGCGACAAGGTCGGACAGATTCAGGCCAGTATTACTCTCAATGAAGAGCGTGGTAACGTACGTGATCCCATGCTCGAAACTGCTTACCGCGATGCTGAAGAATTACGAGATCGTCTGATACAGGGTACCGAGCATTATTTTCGTTACTCACTATACTTCACCATTTACTCTGAAAATCTAGACGAACTGAACAAAGCTTCAACCACACTCGAAACAATCTTGAGTTCAAAACTCATTGTAGCCAAGCGCGCCTTCTTGCAGATGAAACAGGGTTTGAATTCAACATTGCCGATTGGTCGTGATGAGATTGCAGTATCGTCAAACCTCAACACCGAACCGCTTTCCTCGACTTTCCCATTCGTGTCTTCTGATCTGACCAGTAACGATGGGATTTTGTATGGTATAAACCAGCACAATAATTCTCTCATTCTCTTTGACCGTTTCAGTATGGAAAACGCAAACACAGTGGTCTTTGCCAAATCCGGTGCTGGTAAATCTTACGCTGTAAAACTTGAGGTTCTGCGTTCTTTAATGGTAGGATCGGATGTTATCATTATAGACCCGGAGCACGAGTACCAGCATCTCTGTGATAGCGTAGGCGGGGCTTTCCTCAATATCTCCCTCAACTCGCCGACTCGCGTGAATCCTTTTGATTTGCCAAAAGGGATCGAAGGAGAAACCGATGAAGACATTCTACGCAGTGCGATAGTCAACCTCATGGGGCTTATCAATATCATGCTGGGCAAACTTGACCCGACTGAGGAAGCGATCATGGATCGCGCCTTATGGGAGACTTACGCGAAAAAAGATATTACCGCACAAGCAGGCTTTGCTGGCAAGCAAGTTCCGGTAATGGATGATTTAGTAGAAATTTTGCAAGGGATCGAGGGTGGAGATAGTCTTGCCAATCGTCTGTCAAAGTTTACGCAAGGTACCTTCGCCGGACTTTTTAACCAGAGGACCAACGTCGAACTTGATAACCAGATGGTTGTTTTTTCAGTACGAGACCTTGAAGACACCTTGCGTCCGATCGCGATTTTCGTCATTTTGAACTTCATCTGGAACGAAGTCCGCTCGCAGCTCAAAAAACGCATTCTGGTTATCGACGAGGCCTGGTGGATGATGCAGAACGACGACTCAGCGAGATTCCTTTTTGGCATTGCCAAGCGCGCCAGAAAATATTATCTTGGCGTGACAACGATATCTCAGGACGTTACGGATTTCCTCCAAAGCCCTTATGGCGAGCCGATCGTGACCAACTCTTCCATTCAGCTCCTGCTCAAACAATCTCCGGCTTCTATGGAACTCGTCTCAAAAGTATTTTTTCTTACAGAAGGAGAAAAATATCTCCTTTTGGAAAGCGAAGTCGGAGAAGGACTGTTCTTTGCCGGGCTCAAGCACGTCGCGATAAAAATTGTTGCTTCATACATTGAAGACCAGATTATCACTACTGATCCGAAGCAGCTGCTAGAGATAGAACAAGCGAAAAAAGATTTACGCAGGGGTAGTGAATAGTGCTTAGGCTGTAGCTAGTAGCTTAGTAGCTTAGTAGCTTATTAGCTTATTAGGAGCGCTTGATGGGTGGAGTCATCCTCAATGAAATAAATATTTTTATAGGTTTTGAAATTTTCTATGCGATACCTCACACGCCCTTCAGGCACCCTCTCCGATATCGGAGAGGGAGGGGTGAGGTTGGGAGAACGGGAATGAACAGTTTTATCAATAACTAAAAAACACTTATTACTTCTAGTAAAGCAAGTACAAGAGTTCCCTCGCTGTGCTCGGGATGACAGAGAGCGGATACGCATTTGTAAGGGTGAATAGGGTCTAATACAAAAACATATTATCATACATGGCCAAAAAAAAAGATAATCCAACTGACGCGGAGCTCCGGCGGTATGCAAGGAAATTGACCGAAGCGGAAAAGCAGGAGCGATTTGAACAGGCGCGCGCAGAGCGGCGCAGGCAGCAGATTTTGCAAGAGCGTGGCCTGACGGGTGACGAAGAGGGTTATCCTGAAGAAGAGCAAGAACAGTATGAGCAGGGCGGTCAGGATCAATACTATCCAGGCCAAGAAGCTAGGGAAGAAGACCAGAGAAGAAGAGAAGAGAGTCGCCAGCAGGCTTTGAACGAGATCAAAAGGCGAGCCAAGGAAGCTATGCGTAAACGGCTTAAACAGCAGGCAGAAAAAGAAGCAGCTGAAGCAGGTCTTCGTACAGGCGTGGCAGCTGCAGGAGAAGCAGCAGCAACCGGGGCAGCTGCAGGAGAAGCTGCGGCTGCAGGAGTAGCTGGAACTGCGACAGGGGCAGTCGGTGGAAGCGCAGCTTTACCGGTTATAGGTACGATACTGGCAGTTATTTTGGCCATAGTTTTACTAATAGCATTTATTATTTTAATTTTTATCATTGGATGTAATGCAGACGGCTTTACAGGTAATGCGACCAGGGCTACAGCAAAAATTTTAAGTTTTGTTGGAGTAATCCCCGATAACATCTGTGAAGCTTTGAGTCTGGAAAAAGGCGGCGGTGGAGGAAGCGGTGGGTTCGGTGGAGGAGGAGCGAGCAGAACTTTTTGTACGCCAAGTGACAATGTCAGAATTGCTAATGAAAACGGAGTGCCGACTAGCCCAACCAGGTCTCCTGAGCTGGAAAATTTAATTGATTGTATTACTGAACAGTTTCTTGCTCAAGGGTTTACAGCGGGTCAGCTCGGAAGCGTTTTTACTTTTGAGAACACTAATCCTTCATGTAACTATAATCGAGGAGAATCAGATCCAAGCAGTGATCAGTACTGCGGCGTATGTGCGCACTCACAAAATTCGTGCCATTATGGTGGTCGTAACGGCACGAATGGAGCCGAAGCAGTTGACTTTGGGCTTGGAGAGGTGAGAAACGATGCCCTTTTTAACGCTATTACAATTGCAGCTGAATCAGCTGCATGTAGACCCTTAGTAGGATATAAAGAGGATGAAGTCACACACTATCACATAAGCACAACGCAGTGTGATGCGGACGGTGGTGATTAAACAAATTATGATATCCATTAATCTCAAGTTATGAAAAAAATCTTGCCCGGTATTATCGCACTGTTAGTGATTCTTGGAGCCGTCGCTTATTATTTCTTTTTTGGCGGCAAGGAAAGGTTTGAAACCGTTTTGAATAAAACCGATGAGACTGCGCAGACCGAAGATCAGATGATGGATGGCGAACGAATGATGGAGGAGAAGTTGTCGACTCTAGTTGCCTCCAAGGTTGTCTCTCCGGTACTTAGTGTCGATCAGGACGCGGTTTGGTTTTTTGACTCCACCGGGCAGCTTTATCGCAAAGAAGTGGCTGGCTCCCAAAGCACTGAAAGTTATGGTCTTACTGATCCTGATTTTACCAAAACAGCCATTTGGCCTGATGCCGGGAACAATTTCATCGTCAAAACTCTGCAGGCGGGAGGAAAAGAAGTTTATCAAGTTTACCTGGCTTTGCAGACACGCTTTGCCGAACAGCCGGAAAATATGAAATCTGTAGACTGGATGCCGGATGGCGTACGGATTGTCTACGTCTGGCAGCGTGGAGATGGCGCGTGGGAGCTGAAGATGTCGGATGCTGACGGTAAGAATTTTTCGAAGATTGCAGATCTTGATAAATTTTATGAAGTCCACGTCAGTCCGACGGGTGTCTTTGCTCTCCTGGTGCCGAAAGCCGCTAGTAGTACAAATCAGGTTTTGCGAGTAGAAATTCCTTCCGGAGAAAGATCAGCGCTCCTGGATCGAGGGGTTAATGTCGATGTGAAATTTTCTCCGAGCGGAAGGAAATTACTTTTCTCAAGACTTGATCAAGACAGTCAACCAGAATTATGGGTATACGATTTTATTGACGGAAGTTTCAAACAACTCGGGATCAACACGACACCTGACAAAGTTGCCTGGTCCGCCGACTCTCAAGGGTTTTATTATGGCAAGCCCTTGGCGATAATTTTTGGTGACAGTAATATCGAGAAGCAAACTGATGATGTTGTCATGTTTTATGACCTGGCGTTGCAGTCCGGTTCGGAAGTTTTGGAGCGTAAGCCAGGTAGGCAAATCGATGTGCGCGATATGTCGGTGTCTGGTGATGATAGCTTTCTTATTTTCCGCAATGGTTGGGATGGGGGACTCTACAAACTCCTGCTAAAATAACCGCATGTCAAAATCCGCTAATATTTTTGTTTGTACGAACTGCGACGCCCAAAGCCAGAAATGGTCAGGGCGTTGCTTTCAGTGTGGGAAATGGAATACTTTGGTTGAAGAGAGAAGGGGGAGTCTAGAGCAGGCGGTATCCGGCAAGCCAGTAAAGCCTCAGCTATTGCAAGATGTTGATTTGAGGCAGATTAATCGACTTTCAACAGGAAATCTGGAACTAGACGAACTGCTTGGCGGTGATCCGGGGAAGGCAGGATTCGTACCTGGTTCATTGGTTTTGCTTGGCGGTGATCCGGGGATCGGGAAATCCACCCTTGCCTTGCAGGCTGCACTTCATTTCTCTTCCCAAGGGATCAAAACTTTGTATGTTTCAGGAGAAGAATCGCTCCCGCAGATAAAAATGCGGGCGGAGCGAATCGGGTCAGCGGCTGGCAAGCTGCCGGCAATATCAGAAACTCAGCTTGAAACTATCCTTGCAACGATCAGGCAAGAGAAACCACAGTTTCTCGTTTTGGATTCTATCCAGACTATTTATTCCGA